>ERZ773083.1055-NODE-1055-length-19788-cov-11.975270_pt1 | contig 19788 bp, 20 predicted proteins | sample MGYA00511465_ERZ773083 | MGnify/ENA primary metagenome ERZ773083 (study PRJEB29015, sample SAMEA2738001) | human oral metagenome | biome: human oral; feature: human-associated habitat; material: dental | place: China | collected 2060 ... | reverse complement strand
GTTCGTCTTGGAGTTGAACTTCGTCAGCATGATCATGACAGGCTTCCCCTCCATTCCCTCTCTCAAATTTTTTTGCACACAGAAAGAGCTGTGCACAAATCATTACCTGATATACTTTCGCCGTCATCCTCACTTTTCCTTTTTTTTTAGGAGTTTTTTTTCATCACGTCTTAAATTTTTTCGCAAAAAATTATCCGAGCTGTGATAAAAAGGCGAGTGAGCGCAGGGGACGACCGACGAGCTCCTGCACATGAGCAAGCACGATTGACTCTGCCGCCATCAGTGTTCCGCCGCGCAAAGACAGGGGAGCGGGGTGTGCCCAGTCAAGATTTTCAAGGGCAATGAGCAGTTCCCGTACCTGTGTCGGAAAGGGGATGACGTCTGCCGTTCGGCAGTCCGGGCAGAGCGCACCGCCCTCGCGTATGAGAAAGAATGTATCTCCCTCAATCGCCGCACCGCAGTGCAGACAGTGCCGATAACTTTGTCCGAGCCCTGCCGCCGCAAGCGTTTGGAGCACGGCGGCAAGCGCCGTCACACGCGGATTGCGCATCTCGAACGCAGTCAGGATTGCGGTGAGTCGTTCAAAGAATCCCTCATCTGCGATGCCTTCGGGTATGAACTCACGGATAACCTCCGCTACAAACGTTGCATAGGCAAGTGCCGTAAGGTCAAGTGAGAGTTTTGCATGATGAGCACGCACGCTTGCCGTCTTGACCGTCTCGAGCCGCCCACCCTCGACAAACTGCAGATCGGCATGCACGAACATCTGCATCGCTCCCGCCAACGGACTCCTTGGACGACGGCAGCCAAACGCGGCGGCGCGCAGGAGTCCACGCTCGCGCGTAAAAATCGTCATGACCTTATCCGCCTCGCCCCAGTTGCGCGCGCCGAGGACGATGCCCTCCGCCCCGTAGAGTGCCATCTATGCCCCCGTCTCCGCCGACCCATCTGCAGCCGGAGACTTGCGAATATTCTTTTGCACAATGTTCTTTTTCACTTCGGCAAGCGGCATCACGGCACCTGCCGTCAGCATATACTGAAGCGCCTCCTCCTTCGGGATGTCAATCGTCACTGCGTCCTCCTCCCGCACGAGCAGCGTCGTTCCCGAGGTCATATTGAGGCTCCACGGGATAAAGACGCAGACATAGCCGCCGCCCATCGCCGCCTGAAAGCGTGGCGGCAGATCCGCCATGACAAAGCCGAGCGCACGCGCCCCCTGATAGGGCACATGCACGACGCGTTTGAAGTTGCCGCTTGAGTCAAGCACTGCCTCCGAGAGACGCTTGACGCTCGTATAGATGAACTTCACGAACGGGATCGTACCGATCATCGTCTCACCGAGCGAAATCAGTTTTGCCAGCGCCCAATTCGTTGACGCCCAGCCGACCATGTAGATGACGAGAAGGAGCGTGATGATCCCCATGCCGGGGAAGTAAAAGGGGAGATACTGTCCGAGGACACCCTCGGTGAAGCGCAGCGTCCACTCGATGACGAGCAGGGTGATGATGACAGGCACGAGAACGAGCAGCCCGTTCACGAAGCTGCGCGAGGCATGCTTCATCGTACGCCGATAGACGCGCTTCAACCGCAGCATGATCTCGCGTCCCCCTTTCCTCATTCATCCTCCTGAAAGCCGAATTCGCGCAGAGCACTCGCCCGATTGCGCCAATCCTTGCGCGTCTTGACCCAGAGGTCAAGATAGACCTTCGCCCCAAGCAGAGTCTCCACGTCCGCACGCGCACGCTGTCCGATCGTTCGGAGGAGCGCGCCGCGCGCGCCGATCACAATGCCCTTCTGGGATTCGCGTTCGACATAGATCACGGCGCGGATGTAGACATCGCCCTTCGGACGCGTCGTCATCTCCTCGATGTCGACGGCAACCGCGTGCGGGATCTCGTCACGCGTCAGCTCGAGCACCTTTTCGCGCACGAGTTCCGCGATGATGAGGCGCTCGGGCTGATCGGTCACCATGTCGGCGGGGTAGTACTGCGGACCCTCGGGCAGATGCTCTTTGATCTCCGCAAGAAGCCCCTCCAGATTCTCCTCCTCACGTGCCGAGATCGGCACAATACCCGCGAAATCATACACCTTCGCATAGTTTGCAAGGATCGGCAGCACCTCTTCGCGCGGGATGCAGTCCACCTTGTTCACGGCGAGCAGGACAGGTACACGGACAGACGCAAGCTGCCTCAGGATGTACTGCTCACCCGCCCCCGGTTTCTCCGTCACATCTACGACAAAGACGATGACATCGACGCCGTGGAGCGCCCCCTCCGTCGCCTTTGCCATATAGTCGCCGAGCTTGTGCTTCGGTTTGTGCACGCCCGGGGTATCGAGAAAGATGATCTGCGCGTCCTCCTCGGTCAGGATGCAGAGGATGCGGCTACGCGTCGTCTGCGGCTTGTCGCTCATGATGGCGATCTTCTGCCCGATCAGCGCGTTGATCAGCGTGGACTTGCCGACATTCGGTCGCCCGATTACGGCGGCGAATCCGGATTTATGTGTACTCATCGCGCAATTCCCAGCTCCTCCATCACGTGTCGCTGCTCCTCCTCCATCTCGATGCGCTCCTCCTCCTCCATATGGTCATAGCCGAGAAGGTGCAGCATGCCGTGCACCGTCAGAAAAGAAAGCTCTCGCAGAGGGCTGTGCCCATACTCCTCTGCCTGCGCCTGCACGCGCTCAAGCGAGATGACGAGATCGCCAAGCACCTCGTTCCCCTCAGCGCCGACGATCTCCGGCTCCTCACTCTCCGTGAGAGCAAAGGAGAGCACATCCGTCGGTCGATCGACATGGCGATACTCCCGGTTGAGCACATGAATGTGCGCATCATCCGTCAACGTCACGCTCACCTCGGCATTCTCCGCACCGTAGAGGCGCCCGACGGTCAAAACGGCACGACGCACCGCCTCCATATCCTCTGCGGACACCGCAAGCTCTTCCGGCTCCTGCCGAATCTCAATCTCCATGCGCATGCCCCCGCTTTTTCTCCCACGCGCCGTACGCCTCGACAATGCGCGTGACGACCTCGTGGCGAATGATATCGACGGGCTCAAGCCGCACAATACCGACGCCCTTGACTCTCTTCAGAATCTGACACGCCTGCTTCAGCCCCGAGACCGTACCGCGCGGCAGATCGACCTGCTCGAGATCGCCCGTCACCACCATACGCGAACCGAAGCCGAGGCGCGTGAGGAACATCTTCATCTGCGCACCCGTCGTATTCTGCGCCTCATCCAGAATGATGAACGCATCCTCAAGCGTGCGTCCGCGAATGTAGGCAAGCGGCGCCACCTCGATGAGCTGGCGGCTCATGAGCTTTTGATAGCCCTCCGCGCCGAGGACATCCTGCAGTGCATCATAGAGCGGCCGCAGGTAGGGATTGATCTTCTCCGTCAGATCGCCGGGGAGAAAGCCGAGATGTTCCCCCGCCTCCACGGCGGGGCGCGTGAGAATGATGCGGCTCACCTCACGGTTTCGGAGTGCCGCCACTGCCATCACGACTGCGAGGTAGGTCTTGCCCGTGCCCGCAGGACCGACACCGAGCGTTACTGCATTCCGGCGAATCTTCGCGAGATAGTCCCGCTGACCGATGGTCTTGGCGCGTACCTCCTTTCCCTTTGCCGTCACGAGCAGCACATCGGCAAAGAGGGCATGCAATTCCTCCACGCGCCCTGCACGCACGAGCTGCGCCCCATAGGTCACCTCATGTGTCGTCAGATTCGCCCCCTGCCGCCGGTAAAAGAGGAGCTCCTGCACGAGGATGCGCACGGCAGCGACATTCTCTTCCGTTCCCGTCACGACGAGTGCATTTCCACGGCTCACCATCGAACAGGAAAGCGCCTCCTGCATCGCCAATAAGAGGCTGTCGCGCTCTCCGAGAATTGCATACGCCTCCTGCTGATCTCGGAACTCGATCGTATCCGTCGTTTCCTGCAAGTACAAACCTCCCGTCATCTGTCCTCAGATAAAGTATTCGATCGTATCATCTGCCGTGCGGCGCGTCCGCTCATCAAAGAGCAGCACCGCCTCGCGGCTCTCCATTGCGCCGAACGCGTAAAGATCCCTCGTTTCACGGTTAAAGCAGTCAAAGGGCACAATGCGGTTATATTCATGCGGATGATCCGCTGTCACCGTAATCCCTGCATGCACGAATTCCGACGCTGCCTCCGCAAGATAGTATGGATCAAAGAGATAGATATGCTCTTTTGACGCGCCCGTGAGCAGCGCATAGTGCTCCACCTCGTAAAAGAGGCGCACAACGGCAACGCCGCCGCGCACGAGCGCATCGTTGATGTAGCTGTGCGCACCGATGTGCACCGCTCGCCCCGCGATATACTGACAGGTAAGCGGAAAGTTCGTCGCACGCGAAAAGCCCTCAAGCCAGTTCGCGAGGTACATCATCGCCATACGTGATGTCCCCGCCTTGCACGCCGTTCCATCCATCCCGTAGCAGTCCAGTGTGTAGAGCATAACGCTGCGGATGATCTCGGGCGGCACCTCACTGCGCGGAAAAAGATAGCTCACCGCATTGAGCAGCGCCGTCGGTCCGCAGTCGTACTCCGACATCTGATAGCGCAGGGGTATCTTCATATATGCCCCCATTTCCTCAAGAGATTCGGCGTCAGAATCGCAGTGATAACAAGCACAATCCCGACAATCTGCATGGTGACAAAATGCGTGTCAAAGATGAGCCACGCAAAGATAACGCTCGCCACTGGCTCAATCGTCGCGGTGATCGCCGTTTCCTCAGGACTCAGCCAACGCAGCCCTACATTGAACGCGAAGAATGCGACCACCGTCCCGAGCCCGATGATGACAAGGAGATCAAGCCATGTCTCCGGTGTAAAGAACGTTCCGACATCCGCGATTGCCCGTGTCACAGGCAACAGAGAGATCCCACCGATCAGCATGCAGACGGCAAGCAGAAAGAAGCGGTCAAAATGACGCAGAAGACGCAGCGGATAGATCATTGCAAAGACAAAGGCAATCGCCGAGACAAGGCTCCATACAATGCACGCTACGGGCACGGAGAGCCGCCCGACATCTCCGCCCGTCACGAGGAGAAACACCCCTGCCACAGCAACGATGACCGTTCCCGCCTCGATGCCTGTCGGCAGACGGCGATGACGCAGAGCCAGATAGAGGATCATCATCGCAGGGCTCGTGTATGTGATGACCGTCGTCGCCGCTGCATCCCCTGCCGCGATTCCCTCGAAGTAGGAATACTGCACGAACATGATGCCGAGCGTACCGAAGATCGCAAGCTGCACGAGAATCCAAGGACTGCGCCGCACGAAGCGAAACCCGTGCCTAAGACTTCCCGTCCACCATGCAAGCAGAAAAAACATGGCGCTCGAAAGGAAGAGCCGCACCTGTGTCAGCTCAATCGGAATGTGATCCGACTGCGTGTAGAAATGCTGCGCTGCCGTCCCGCTCGCCGCCCACGCCGTTCCTGCGACGAGGACGAAGAGGACGGCCGAGAGGTGCGACATTTTATGCCTCTCCCTGTTCCCGCTTCACGACCTCGACGATCGCTCCGCAGACCTCCTCAAGCTGTGCCTGATCACTGCCCTCCGCCATCACGCGAATGAGCGGCTCTGTGCCCGAAGGACGCACGAGCACGCGCCCCTCGCTGCCGAGAATGCGCTCTCCCTCCGCAATCGCATCGCGGATCGCTGCGTTCTCCTCCCAGCCCGCCTTCGTCTTGACGCGCACATTGACAAGCAGCTGGGGATATGTCGTCATCATCGCGTTCATCTCCGACGCCTTCTTTCCGCTGCGGCGAAGTGCTGCGAGTACCTGCAGTGCCGTAATGAGCCCGTCGCCCGTCGTCGCGTGTTCGGCAAAGATGATGTGGCCCGACTGTTCGCCGCCGATGGCATAGCCGTTTGCGCGCATGGACTCGAGCACATAGCGGTCGCCGACCGCCGTCACCTCAACGCGCCCGCCGAGCGCGGCAATTGCCTTGTGGAAGCCGATGTTCGCCATCACCGTCGTCACCACCGTCTTATGCGGCAACCGCCCCGCGCGCATCATCTCCGAGGCGCATGCGACGAGGATATGATCGCCGTCGATCAGTTCTCCTCTTTCATCCAGACAGAGGCAGCGATCGGCATCCCCGTCATGTGCGATGCCGATGTCCGCGCCGTGTTCGAGTACCGTGCGGCGCAGGGATTCCAGATGTGTCGAGCCGCAGCCGTCATTGATGTTCACGCCGTTCGGCAGAGCGTGGATCACCTTGACCTCGGCGCCGAGACAGCGCAGCACCTTCGGCATCGCCTCGTAGGCGGCGCCGTTTGCACAGTCGAGCACGATCTTCATGCCGTCGAAGCGCTCCGCACATGTGCTCGCCACATAGTCGATATACTGGTTGAGCAGATCGTCGCGGTACTCCACAATCCCGATTGCCTTGCCCGTCGGTCGTGCCGCATCGTCATTCGTCTGCAAGCGGTGCACGAGCGTCTCAAGCTCATCCTCCACCGCATCCGGGAGCTTGTAGCCGTCCCCGCCAAAGAACTTGATCCCGTTGTCGGGAAACGGATTGTGCGAGGCAGAGATCACAATGCCCGCCTTCGCCTTGTGCTCACGCGTGAGATAGGCGATCGCAGGCGTCGGCACAACCCCGGCAAGGAGCGCAATGCCGCCCGCCGAACAGATGCCCGACGTCAGCGCCGCCTCAAACATCTCGCCCGAGATGCGCGTATCGCGTCCAATCAGAATGCGCGGACGCACATCGGACTGTGCACCGAAATAGAGCGTCGCCGCGCGCCCGAGATGATATGCGAGCTCCGGTGTCAGCTCCGTATTTGCCTCTCCACGCACGCCATCCGTACCAAAAAGTCTCACCATGAACAGCCCCCTATGATCTATATTATCTCTATAATCTACTGTATCTTATGCAAAAATGCAAGCGCCGCTTTCAGACCGTCGAGCGCCGCGCTCATGATGCCGCCCGCATAACCTGCCCCTTCACCGATCGGATAAAGCCCTGCCGCCGAGACGGACTCCATCGTTGCCGCATCACGCACAATGCGGCAGGGTGCGGATGAGCGTGACTCCACACCCGTCAGAGGCACATCCGCAGCGCCGAACCCCGGCACACGTATCTCCCAGAACGTAAGCGCACGCGCAAGAGAGGCAGAGCACGCTGCGGGCAGCAGTGCACGCAGATCGGCAGGACGTACGCCGGGCGCATACGTCGGTGTAACCGCAAAGTCCCGCGCCCCCGTCTGTCCCGTGAGGAAATCTCCGACCGACTGCACGGGCGCAAAATAATCTCCGCCGCCAAGGCGATAGGCGCGCTCCTCGAGCGCCCGCTGAAAGGCAATGCCGCCGAGCACATCCTTGCCCCAGTCCGCAGGACTCACCTGCACGAGCAGAGCGCTGTTCGCCACACCGGAATTTCGTCGATAGTTGCTCATGCCATTCGTCACGAGACGCCCCGTCTCGGACGCGGCCGCGACCACCGTGCCGCCGGGACACATACAGAATGAATAGACACCGCGCCCGCCCGTTTCATCGCGATACGTCATCGCATAGTCCGCGACGGGCAGATGCGGACTCCCCGCCGCCGCGCCGTACTGCATGCGGTTGATGAACTCCTGTGCGTGCTCGATGCGCACGCCGACGGCAAACGCCTTTGCCTCCATGACGACGCCCGCCTCATGCAGCATAGCATAGGTATCGCGCGCCGAGTGTCCGATGCCGAGAAAGACTGCCTGCGCAGGAATACGTTCCGCGTTGCCCACGTGCAGTGCCACAACGCGATCCTCATGCAGCTCCACACCCGTCACCTGCGCACCGAAGCGCACCTCACCGCCCAGCGCAACGATTTCTTTGCGCAGATTCTTCACCACGGTCCGCAGAATATCCGTCCCGATGTGCGGCTTCTGCAAATAGCGAATTTCTTCGGGCGCACCCGCCGTGATAAACGCCTCGATGATCTCGCGCATGCGCGGATCATTGCTGCGTGCCGTCAGCTTTCCATCCGAAAAGGTCCCCGCGCCCCCCTCGCCGAACTGGACATTCGACGCAGGATCAAGCGCGCCTGTCTGCCAGAAACGTGCCACATCCGCCGTACGCCGGTCCACATCCTGTCCGCGTTCGAGAACAAGCGGAGAGAGTCCCGCACGCGCAAGCAGCCACGCGGCAAAGATCCCCGCGGGACCAAATCCGACCACGACGGGACGATGCTGAGCCAGTGCCCCCGTCTTAGGGATCATCAAAGGCTCCTCGCTCGGTGCAGGCATAACCTCCTTGTCCCGACGAAAGCGCGAGAGCACCGCATGCTCATTCTCCACATCAGCATCCAACACATAGATCCAAACGAGGGGCGCACCATGCCTGCGCCGTGCATCCAGTGCCTTATGAACAACAATCACCCCGCGCACGGCACAGGGTGATATCTTGAGTCGCTCCGCCGCAATCTCTGCGGGCGACCGCACAGAGTCATAGGGAACGCGCAGATTTTTCACGCGAATCATCGCATTGCTCCAACCTTGATCTCCACGGTCACATTCGGATCTGCCACCGTCACGCCATCGGGCAGCACGAGCTTCACTTGGCGCTTCTGAGTTTCGCGCACATCTGCAAGGGAGAACTCCTCCGTCTCAATGCTCGTGATCTTGCTGACGACATCCTCTGCACCGGCAATCTCGATGCGCATAGGATCTACCGTGATCCCCTCAAGCTTCAGCTGCGGGGAGAGATTGCTCTGCGGCTTCGCCCGCACCTCGACCACCTTGCGCGTAAGCCCCCGTGCGAGTCTGACGGACACCTCCGTGGACGTCGGCACAAGCGTAACGCCGGAAACCTCCCGACCGTCGCTGTTCAACGCAATCAGCGGCACCGTCACAGTAAAGCCATTCGACTGCCCGCTCAGATTGATGTGTCCCACAATGTGCACAATTTGATCCACGAGGCTGCGCGGCCCCTCCACGGTTGCCGTCTCGCTGTCCTGCACAATCCGATCCACCGTAAAACCCGCCGCAGGCGATCCGCCGACGGTCAGCTCTGCCTTAAATGTCTTTTGAACCATGCGGTCGAGATTTGCTGTGATCTTGTCCGGCGAAACGTTCACAAGCTCGAAACCGTATGGAATGGATGCCTCCACAGGGTAGGCGCGTTCCCCCTCCGTAAAGTCGGAAAGATTGATCCGTGCGTGGAAATCACCACGCCCTGCAGCAACAAAAAAGGAGCGTGGACCGCGCACGCGAATTGTCACCGTTTCGCTGTCGGTACTCAGCTGATAGCCGTCCGGCGCGTGCTCAACCGTCACCGGCACGGTATACGAGCCCTCCATGCCGGGGTTTTGATCGTTCATCACATAGAGCCAGAGCACAATCGCCACAGCAAGTGCGAGCAATTTCACAGGCAAATTGTGCTGCACGATCCCCCGAAGCCTCGACATCATTTCTTCCTCCAGCTTCGAACCAACTCGAAAATCGATGAGCCTGAACTATATGCAAAGGCAGGTGTCAGGATATGTGTCAGCTGGTCCTCATCCAGATGACGATGAATCCGCCCATTCTCCGCGATTGAGATTGTCCCCGTTTCCTCACTGACCACCACGACGAGGGCATCGCACTGCTCCGAGAGTCCGATCGCCGCACGATGCCGCGTGCCGAGCTCTGTGGAAAGCGTGCGGTTTTCCGTCAGCGGCAGGAGACAGCCCGCCGCGATCAGGCGCTTACCGCGAATCACTGCCGCACCGTCATGCAGCGGCGTATTCGGAATGAACACATTCATGAGGAAGTCGGAGGTGATAAGACCGTCAATCTGTATGCCCGTCGCACTGATGTCATTGAGCCCCATATTGCGCTCAATGACGAGCAGCGCTCCAATCTTGTTCGCCGAGAGGATCTTCACCGCACTGCGGATCTCTCGAATCGTACTCTGTGCCTCCTCGTCATCCATCAGACTGCCGGAACGGAAAAAACGCCCCTGACCAAGATGCTCAAGCGCACGCCGCAGTTCCGGCTGGAATACAATCGGCAACGCAACAAAGAGCAGCGTCACGGACTTTTGCAGAAGCCACGAGATCACATGCAATTCGAAATAGCTCGCAACCACCGTCACACCGAGGAGCACGAGAATTCCCTTCGCCAGCGTAATGGCGCGCGTGTCCTCAAGCATGAGATAGACGCGGTAGAGAATGAACGCCACAATCAGAATATCGAGAATATCCAGCAGCGTGATTGTTGACAGAATGCCGCGGAACTGCGTCGGCATCGTAAAATCAAGCGGCATAAGAACCCCCAAATGCGAAAACGTTTCCCATCATTTCCCCATACATCCCCAGCGAAAATGCGCAACGGCTGCGCGCTACACATAAGCCCCTTATCCTTTATTTTAGAATTTCTCTCTGAATATCGAAAATCCTTGTGACCTGCGGCCTTCTTTCAAAAAAATTTCGCCCTCTTACGAAAGAATTTCAAATCCATCAAAAATCCATTCGTAAAGAGGGCGAAATTATAGGAATCACTGATAAGCAGATTTTTGTCCTGCCAAGGAGGCAAACCGGACGCAGGGTGCTCTGTGGACGATTTGCAGGCGTTGTGCGGGCAAAAAAGATGCGCTAAGATGGCGGTGCTGAACTTATCAGTGGTTCCTATAAATTACATCAACAAATCCTGCGGATCCAGCCTTCGGGAGCCTCGATCGTCCCGAGCTGTATGCCGCGCAGGGTATCATAGAGTTTTTGCAGGACAGACCCCATATGCTCCATGCCGCTCGGCAGCGCAATCACCTTGTCGCCATGCGTCACGGAACCGACCGGCGAGATCACCGCCGCCGTACCGCAGAGCCCCGCCTCCGCAAAATCGGAAAGCTCATCAAACGCCACAGGGCGCTCCTCCACCCTCATCCCGAGGATGTGTTCGGCGATATGCACAAGAGAACGCCGCGTGATCGAGGGCAGAATGGACGGCGACTTCGGTGTCACAATCGTGCCGTCCTTCGTCACAAACAGGAAATTCGCGCCGCCCGTCTCCTCGATATGTGTGCGTGTCGCCGCGTCGAGGAACATATTCTCATCGAAGCCCGCCGCATGCGCCGCCATATAGGCATGCAGGCTCATCGCGTAGTTCAGCCCCGCCTTGATGTGCCCTGTCCCGTGCGGCGCCGCACGGTCAAAACTGCTCACACAGAGTCGCACGGGCTTCGCGCCGCCCTTAAAATAAGGTCCGACCGGCGTTGCAAAGAGCCGGAACTGATACGCATCCGCCGGTTTTACCCCGATCACCTCACCTGTCGCGAAAATCAGAGGACGCAGGTAAAGCGACGCATCCGATCCGTACGGCGGCACATAGTCGCGATTCGCCGTGACCACCGCGTCCACAGCCGCAAGGAAACGTTCCCTCGGGAACGATGGCATCTCAAGATACGCAGCCGAGTGATACATGCGCTCCGCGTTGAGATCAGGACGGAACGTCACAATATGTCCATCCACCGTTTCATACGCCTTCAGTCCTTCAAAGACCTCCTGACAGTAGTGCAGAATCCCGGCGCACTCACTGATCGTAACCGTTGCATCGGACGAAAGTCCACCCTCATCCCACGCTCCATTCGCATAGTTCGCCACATAGCGCTGCGGCAGGGAACGATATGCAAACCCCAAATTTCCCCAGTCAATATCCGCCTTTGCCATAATATGCGCCTCTTTCAAATAAAATTTCCCCTATCATAGTACCACAGAGGCGTCTTGTCAACTAAGTTCCTTCAGCGCCTGCGGCAGGAGTTCCAAAATATCGCCGGCAACGAGTCCGTTGCCGCAGTGCTCATACCCGATATCGCCCGCGCGCCCATGCACATAGACCCCGACAATCGGCGTCATGCCGCTTTCCATCTGCCGCATCAGCCCCACAATCGCACCCGCAAGCACATCTCCCGCGCCCGCCGTCGCCATGCCCGCATTGCCGCACGTCGTAAAGAATGCATCCCCGTCGGGATAAACGACAATCGTGCATGCGCTCTTCACGACAAAAACCGCTTGATGCGCACTCGCCGCCGTGCGTGCCGTACCGAGGAGATCGTTCTCCGCCTCCTCCACAGACTTGCCGAGAAGTCCTGCAAACTCGCCGAGATGCGGCGTCAGGATCGGTACCTGCGGCAGCTCGCACAGCGCATCGAGATGTCCGCGAAACGCGTAGATCGCATCTGCATCCATCACGAGCGGCGCCTTCACATCCGCCGCAAAAAGGCGCACAAACTCGCTCGTCTCTGCCGCGCGTCCAATGCCGGGACCGATCAGCACCGCATCCGCATTCCCCGCATGTGCGAGCGCCGCCTCAAGCGCCTTGCCCCCGCCAAAATATCCCGTCCCCTCATCCGGAATGGGGACAACCATCACCTCGGTCAGCTTTGCCGCAAGTACGGGGTAAAGGCGTTCGGGCACAGCAAGCGTCACAAGACCTGCCCCGACGCGCAGCGCAGCCTCCGCCGCGAGTGCCGCCGCTCCCGTCATACCGAGTGAACCCGCGAGCACGAGGATGCGTCCGCACGTCCCCTTGTGCACGTCGCGCGCACGCGCAGGCAGGAGCTTTGCCGCTGCCGCACGCGTGATGAGCGACTGGCGCAGCGTCTCCCCCGCGAGCAACATATGCGGGATCCCGATATCGTCGACGAGCAGCTGCCCCGTCGCATTCGCTCCTTGCCCGAGGAGATGCCCGACCTTTGGCAGGCCAAGCGCGAGCGTTCGATCCGCACACACGGCAGCTGAGGCAATGCGTCCGGTATCTGCCTCCACCCCACTCGGAATATCGATTGCCAACACGGGTTTGCCCGCAGTATTGATCTCCTCCACAAGGCGCAGGATATTTTTTCTGAGCTCTCCATGTGCACCTGTGCCAAGGATGCCGTCCACAACAGCATCCGCGAAGCGAAGTGAAACGCGCAGACGATCCCAGTCACGATCGCTCACGAGGGGACGTATTTCCACGCCCATCGCCCGCAGCGCATCGTGCATGGCACGCGCTGCCTCACCAAGACGTTCTTCCGCACCCGTGAAGAAGAGCTTTACCCGTGCCCCCATATTCATCAGATGACGCGCCGCAGCAAAGGCATCCCCGCCGTTGTTGCCGCCGCCCGCAAAGACAGCGAAGACCTTGTCCGCCGCACCGCCGATCATCGCGGCAGCCTCCTCCGCCGTCCGTCGTCCGGCATTCTCCATCAGAGCAATGGCCGGCAGACCGTAGTCTTTCATCACGCACGCATCAATTCGGCGCATATCCTCTGCAAACGACACATTCATCGCTGACCCTCCAAAACACAATATGCTGTCGCGTAGTCGCGCTCATGACTGAGTGTAATCCACACGCGCTCCACGCCCATCTCCTGCGCGTGCGCGGCAAAGTATCCATCCAAATGAACGATAGGTGCACCGAGATCATCCGGCAGGATTTCGATATCCGTCATCTTTCCGCAGCGCAACCCTGTCCCAAACGCCTTGAGCACCGCCTCCTTGCCCGCAAATCGCGCGGCAAGACTCGCGGTCATGGATTTGCCTCGGCTCTCGGCGTATGCACGTTCCCGCGCGGTATAAACGCGTTCAAGGAACCGCTCGTTTGCGATCGCACGCGCCACACGCGGAATATGGATGATGTCACTGCCGATCCCCAGAATCATAATGCCTCTCCTGCCGATGACAGAAAAAAGAGCCATTGCTCCCGCAATAGCCCCTTTCAATTTCTCTCTTACGATTACCGCTGCAGCGGTGCCGGAACAACGCCCAGCGAATTTGGTGTCGGATGTGGAGATGCCCCCATGGGCTCCGTTCCTCTCGTCTGTGATGTCGCATTTGCCGATGACGACATCGCATTGGACGGCGCACTCGTACTCGTCGTCACCTGCCCGTCGGAGGCACTGATCGAGTCCTCCTGACTGAACCGCATACTGCGTGCGATGAACACCTCGACGCGACGATTCTGTGCACGCCCTTCCTCAGTATTGTTGTCCGCAATCGGACGATACTCGCTGTAGCCGAGCGCACTGAAGCGCGCCGGATTCAGTGAGGGCTGTGAGCCCATCAGCCCACGCATGAGACTCACCGCACGCGCAGAACTCAGCTCCCAGTTCGAGGGGAACTGCGCCGTCGAAATCGGCACATTATCCGTATGTCCGGAGATCGTCACACGCTCCGGCAGTGAGGAGAGGAGCGCCGCAATCACAGGAACGATCTGCTCTGCCTGCCCCTGCAGTGCTGCAGAACCGGAAGCAAAGAGCGCCTTTTCCTTCAGGCGGATCATCAGCCCCTCCTCGGAGAGCTCTGTGCTCACCTGATCCTGCAGGTTGTTCTCTTTGATATACTGCTCGAGTTTCTCTTGTGCCTCACGGAGATTTTCATTCTCCTGCATATAGGCACTGTTATTGGAACTCTCCGCCCCCGTACTCGGTGTCGTAGGCATCGCCGTGGACGGTCCCATCCCCGAGAAGAAGGAGGGACCGCCCATGTTGAACGCCGCCGAAAATGCCTGCGCGAGCGCCTGCATCTTCGAGGCATCCGTCTGCGACATCGCAAAGAGCGCGATAAAGAGTGAAAGGAGCAGTGTCATCAGATCGGAATAGGGCAGCAGCCAGGCCTCGCTCGCTTCCTCCTCATGCGGCTTCGCATGTTTCCTTCTCGCCATATCAGCCCTCTCCCTTCAGCGAATCACGCTCCGTCTGCGGAATAAAGACCATAAGCTTCGCTTCGATTGCCGTCGGAGAATCACCCGCCTGCAGGGACAGAATCCCCTCGATGATCATGCGCTTCTGGCTGACCTCGTGCTCCGATATAATCTTGAGCTTGTTCGCGATCGGCAGCCAGAGAACGTATCCCGTAAAGATACCCAGAATCGTTGCAACGAATGCGGCAGCGACGGAGTGACCCAGCTTGTCAATATCGTTCAGATTTCCAAGAGCTGCGATCAGACCGACAACGGCACCCAAAACGCCCAGCGTCGGCGCATACGTGCCCGCCTGCGTGAACATCGAACGTCCCTCGGCGTGACGCTCCTGCATGATCGCGAGCTCGGCATCCAGAACATCACTGACAAAATCAGGATCCATACCGTCGATGACCATGCCAAGACCCGTGCGGAAGAACGGATCCTGAATCTCCTGTGCCTTGCTCTCAAGCGCGAGGATACCCTCACGACGTGCAATCTGCGACAACTCGATGAACTGCTGCACGAGCCGCCCTTTCTCCTGCATCTGCGGAACCTGACAAGTCTTCTTGATCAGGTTGAAAAAATTTCCCAGCTGCTCCATGTGAAACCCAATGAACAGACACGAGAACGTTCCGCCAATGATGATGAGGAACGCAGCCGGATTATTGAGCGCCGTCAGCGGCGCCCCTTTCAGGATCATGCCAACAAAGACCGAGATAAGCCCCATGAAAATCCCGATGACCGTTGATTTTTCCAAAGCAAAAGCCCCCATTCCATTTCTCTCGACCGGCAGACGCATAAATATCTGATCCATCAGATACACGTCCACATCCTATAGTATTCCATAAATCGTAAAAAAATCCTACCTGTTTTTTAAAAAAACTCCAAAAAACTCAAGAAAATTTTTCAATAAATTTGTGTTATCCTATCATATATTCATCGAAAGTATGATATAATAGGAAGCGCATAAAAAAAATTTATTTGGAGGATGGTCTTATGGAACTACGGCAGTTGGAATATTTCCAGATGGCGAGCCGGCTCAAGAATATTACGCGCGCCGCCGAACGCCTCCGCGTTTCCCAGCCGAATATCACTGTTGCGATCAAAAAACTCGAGGGCGAGCTCGGCATACAGCTCTTTGACCGCAGTCAGAAACAGCTCTCCCTTACACCCGAAGGTGCGGTCTTTCTCGGACGCGTCGAGGTTGCGCTGCGCAACATACAGGATGCCGTACTCGAAGTCAACGACTACAAGCAGCTCCAAAAAGGCACGATCAAGATCGGTATTCCGCCGATGATGGGTGCCTACCTCTTTCCGAAAATCTTCTCGAGCTTTCAGCGCCGTTATTCGCATCTCGATGTCTATCTGCACGAGGAAGGATCCGTCGCCATCCGCGAACAGCTTGAACGTGACGAGTTGGACTTCGGCATCATCATCATTCCCGATACATCGCCGAATTTGCAGCTGCTTCCAATGGCTCGCAGTCAGATTGTCTGCTGTGTACCGGAGGACAGCGACCTCACCGCGCGAAAGGCGATCACGCTGCAGGACATCGAGGATCGTAATCTCATCATGCTCAAGGAAGGCTCCTTCCTCCGGCAGACCATGCTGCAAAAGATGAAAACGGCAGGTGTCACACCAAACATCGTGCTTGAGTCCAACCAAGTCGTCACCATCATGGGACTCGTTGCGAGCGGTGTTGGAAATGCCTTCCTGCTCGACATGATCGTGCGCGACACCCCTGGCATCCGTGCGCTCCCCCTCGCTACGCCTGTGTTCGTGGATGTCGGTCTTGCGTGGAAGCGCGACCGCTACATCTCGCGTGCGGCACAATCCTTCATCGAGTTCAGCAAGGATATCCTCAGCCATCAGCCGGACCACACGATGCTCTGAGAAGCACATATACAAGGGGCTGTTGCACGAAGTTTTTTTAGCTTCGTGCAACAGCCCTTGTCGTTATGTCAGCTGTATCGCTACAAGCGCCCCTTCCACCGCTTACGCGGTCCCCCTCCCCCGCTCTGGCGGGGGAGGCTTTGCTATGCCGGTTCTCCGCCGTTCAGAAGAATTTATAAATCTGAAACCAGAAGCGCCCGCTGCGGTCCGTATCCGAAAGAGCATCCTCGGAGCCGAGTTTCCACGCATAGTGCGCGCGTGCCACCCAATTTGCCTGATTGCTCCAGTTTACGCCGACGCCGGCGCCGTAAAGGCTGCGCCCCATCTTTCCCGTGTAGCCCGGAAGCCCGCTATGATAGAGACGCACATGACCGCCGTCCGCAAAAGCAATCAGCTGCCATACATTCTCATCGCCCTCGCGCGTCGGCACGTTATAGCGCAGCTCCGATGTCCAGCGCCAGCCGTCGTCACCCGATGCCTCGCCGACCGGATAGGCACGTACGCCATGCGGCCCGCCAAGCGACATCTTCTCCGAGGAGTCGAGGTTCTTCTCCGCCCACTGCCGCTGATAGGAGAGATAGAGCGAGGTGCGTTCACTGATGTGCTGAAGGCGCGTCAGTTCGAGGTTCCACTTGCCGAAATGGCCTGCCGTCTGTGCCGTCCCCGCATCGTATGCACGCTGCATGGCATCGTCAATCGAGAGATCGCCGCGCGTATAGTTCAGTGCAAACGTATTTTTTCCGCCCGTCCAGAAGCGATCGAGGCTGTCGCCATTGATGCCGTACACCCAGTTGCGCGCGCTCTTCGGACTGCGGTACGACATGCTCTTCGCCTCATCATCGAGGCTCTTCATGTCAAAGCGAACCGTCCCGTAGATATTCACATCGCGGCTGCGCTTGAAATTGTGCTGCCAGTGAATACTTACCGTCTCTGCCGTCCCGGTGTAGTCAAGCGCAGAAAATGCGCCGCCGAGCGTGTAGTGCGAACGCGCATAGCTCACGCCGATGCGCTCCCCCTGCTTTGCTACAGGTGTCGTATACGAAACGGAGCCGGACCACATCCCGCCGTTCGACATAACACCACCGATGGAAAAGAGGTCGCCCTCGCGAAAGGGACTCGCATAGTTGACAAAAGCACTGTACTGATAGCGTCCTGTATAGCGGTAGCCGCCGTTGTCAAAACCAACGTAGCCCCACATTCGATGTCCCTTGTTCTTGACATTGACGACGAGATCCGTCGTCCCCTGCCGACTGCCTGCCTTCAGCTGCGTGTTCGTCTCCACGCGCGAGAGATCGTTCGTCAGCCATACGCCGCGATTGAGCGTGCTTTTTTTCACAAGCTCGCCCGCATGAATGCCCATTTCACGTCGAATTGAAGTTTCGTGGAGATAGGATGTATTATTGACAACAATATTGTCATAGCGTCCCGGCACAATCGTGAAATTCACAACGCCATTCTTGAAGTCCTGCGGCGCGAGATAGGCGAACGCAACGAAATAGCCCTTGGAGCGCAGATACTTCGTGATCTCCTCCGCCTGCGCCTCGAGCTGCGTCAGCGTCGCCTCCTTGTGTCTGTGCTCCGCGAGCACATCCGCCAGCTCCGCCTCTGTCACCGGATTCTCACCCGAGAACGTATAGCGCGCGACCCATATACTCTGTTCTGTCACAGTGCTTGTTTCTTCGGCAGAAGCAGGAAAAGAACAGACATTCATTGCCGCACAGAGCGCAATAAAAAAGCGCGCGGTGTGTCTTCCAACACGCTGCACACCTTCATAGTTCTTATTCTTACGTTTTCTCATAGATTCACGAGCCTCCGACAGTCTGATGATATTCCTATCTTGTAGGTATTATCGTTTATTTGCATGATATCTTAACATATACATGACCATATTCCTAGACTTATGTGTTCTATTTATATATTTTCATACATCACTAATATGAATAATACTCTTCTTCGCATGAAAAAACCGCCTCCCCTTGCAGGAAAGCGGTTTGAAAACCCGTTTTGACCGAATTACTTCAGCTCAACCGTTGCGCCAGCCTCTTCGAGCTTCTTCTTGAGCTCCTCAGCCTCAGCCTTGGCGATGTGCTCCTTGACCGGCTTCGGTGCGCCGTCAACAAGCTCCTTCGCTTCCTTCAGTCCAAGACCCGTTGCCTCACGGACAGCCTTGATGACGTTGATCTTCTTGTCGCCAGCAGCTGCGAGAACAACCGTGAACTCCGTCTTCTCCTCATCAGCGCCGCCCGCAGGAGCAGCACCGCCGACAGCAGCGACAGCAACCGGTGCAGCTGCGCTGACACCGAACTTCTCCTCCATAGCCTTGACGAGCTCGGAGAGTTCGAGAACGGTCATGTTCTCAATGGCTTCCAGAATCTGATCCTTATTCATACTGTATACCTCCAAAAATGTATAGTTTCTTCTTTATTCTGTTATGCGGACGCCTTCTGCGCACGCACTGCATCAAGCACATAGACGGCATTGCGGATAACGCCCTGAAGCACGTTCACCGTATTCGAGATCGGCGCATTCATGCTGCCCATGAGCTTTGCGATAAGCTCTTCGCGCGACGGGAGCGACGCAAGCGCCTGCACCTCGTTCGCCTCGATCACCTTGCCCTCGACGGTACCGACCTTGACGGACAGGATCCCCTTGTCGTCGAGCTTGTTCTTCTTGATGTAGCCACAGATAACCTTCGCAGGTGCAACTGCATCCTCTGCCGAGAACGCAAATGCCGTCGTGCCCTCGAGATGCGGGTCAAGCCCCTCCAGCCCGAGTGCATCGGCTGCGCGTCGCACCATCGTGTTCTTCACAACGTGATAGGTGACACCTGCGGCACGCAGCTCGCGGCGCAGCTCCGTATCCTGTGCAACAGTAAGTCCGCTGTATGTCGTAAAGACCGCGCCCTTCGCCGAAGCGAGCTGCTCTTTCAGCTTCTCGACGATGACTTCTTTTTTATGATCTGCCATGTAATCATTTCCCTCCCTTCTCGTCGCCGTTCATCTTGGCACGTCCACCAAAGTCCGCACCAATCTGAAACGACTCTTGCATTTTGCCTAATAAAAATCTCCGGCTGCTACACTGCCGGAGATGAATGTTCAAATTCACGTCCGGCCTCGGCAGGCGACTCACGTCGTTAGATGCTCGCGCAAACCTGCTGTCTACAGCCTGGGGAAATTCCGTACGCTCTTAGCTTCTTAGCTGAGCGCGACGGGGACGGCAGGTCCCATCGTTGCCACAACGGTGATGG
>ERZ773083.1054-NODE-1054-length-19794-cov-82.318912_pt1 | contig 19794 bp, 17 predicted proteins | sample MGYA00511465_ERZ773083 | MGnify/ENA primary metagenome ERZ773083 (study PRJEB29015, sample SAMEA2738001) | human oral metagenome | biome: human oral; feature: human-associated habitat; material: dental | place: China | collected 2060 ... | reverse complement strand
CCGCCGGCGGCCGGAGGCTGTCGGGGCCTCGGCAAGGCCTGTCCGGCTCGTGCGCGCCGGGCTCGTGGACGCGCGCCGCTGTGGCCTTGCTGGAGATAGCCCCTGACGAGGCCGAGCGCATGCTTGTGTAGGGGTCGGCGCGCACCGCGTCCACCTTGGGAGGGGCCGCATGAGACGGACAAAGGAAGAGAGTGCCGACACGAGGCGCGCCCTCATCGCTGCGGCGACGCTGGAGTTTGCCGAGCGCGGCTACCAGGGAGCGTCGCTGCGCAGCATCTGCGCGGCGGCCCACGTGACGACGGGCGCCCTCTACTTCCTATTTGCGGGCAAGGGGGAGCTCTTTGAGCGCACGGTCGGCCCTACCTTCGATCAGGTGGAGCTGTCCTTGCGCGCCCACTACCGGCGCGAGCGCGCCCGCTTGGGGGATGGTCAGCTGCGTGACCTTCCGGAGGGCGAGGACCTCGCCGCAGGGCTCGACATATACGACATCTGCGCGAGACGACCCCAGGTCGTCGACGCCGTGCTCGCGAACCGCGAGCACCCCTACGTTCGGGGGAGGTTGGCTGTGCTGACCCAGATGGCATCCGAACAGGCCTACCTCACGCTGGGCGAGGATGCGCTCAAGAATACGAGTATGCACGGAATGGATGGGCATACCATCGAGTGGCTTGCGCAACTGCAGATCGACTCCGTTCTGGGCATTCTGTCAGAGCACTTCTCTCGTCAGGAGTTCATGACGAGGCTGAGTACCGTGGTGCGTTTCCTGCGAGGGGGAGCCATCGCCGTCGTGATGGGTGAAGACTTGCCTGACCTCCTGACAGGCGCTGTCATGTGATTGCTCACGTTGAGAGGCGGTTGACGTGCGCGCGCATGTGGGTGTATCCTTTCCCCGAAGGGAGGAGTTAGTCATGGTTATTATGAGTCCGCCACGGCGGGTATATGCTTCATGGGTAGTCAGAAGGGCCATCGGCCCTTTTTTCATAACGATAGGATAACAACGTTACGTTTAATGGAGGCATTCCAGAAGGGGTGCCTGAGAGGAGCAATGTATGAGAGACGCAATAAAAAGGTGCTGTCAGAATCAGGACGGGGCCGTGCGCGGGCACTTCGTGAGCGTGCAGGACGTCTGCAAGAGCTATGGCTCAGGTGAAGGCAAGGCGCAGGTACTCAAGGACCTCTCGCTTGAGGTCGCGCAGGGGGAGTTGTGCGCCATCTTGGGAGCCTCAGGTTCCGGCAAGTCGACGCTTCTCAACGTCGTTGGCGGGCTTGACGAGGTGGACTCGGGTCGGATCTGCGTGGGCGGGTGCGACGTCACGGCGCTTGGACCATCGCAGCTTCTGGAGTACAGGCGGGACTTCCTAGGCTTTGTCTTTCAGTTCTATAATCTGGTGCCCAACCTCACCGTACGAGAGAACATCCAGGTCACAAGCTATCTGTCGGCAAACCCGCTTGATATGCAAGAGCTCATCGAGACCCTGGGGCTCTCAGCGCACGCCGACAAGTTCCCCTCGCAGCTCTCGGGTGGGCAGCAGCAGCGCTGCGCCATCGGACGTGCCCTGGTCAAGAAGCCGCAGCTGCTGCTCTGCGACGAGCCGACAGGTGCCCTCGACTCTGCGACCTCGCTCGAGATACTGGGTCTGCTCGAGCAGGTCAACAGGAGCTTTGGTACGACGATGCTCATCGTGACCCACAACGAGGGCATCACGGCCATGTGCGATCAGGTGGTGCGCATAAAGGACGGCAGCGTTGTGTCGAGTGTGGGCAACGCGCACAAGCTGTCCGCGTCTGAGATCGAACTGTAGGTGGTCGCGATGCAAAGACTGCTGCTCAGAAGGACCCTTCGCGACCTTCGCTCCAACCTTATCCGCTACCTGGCCCTTCTTGCTGTGGTTGCGGCGTGCATGGTCATCGTCACGTCTATCGGGGTCTCTGCCCAAAGCGTCATCAGAGGCGTGAGTCAGACGGCTCTGGCCACGAACGTCGAGGACGGAGAGTTCTCTACCCTCGTGCCGCTCACGGACGCACAGCTGGCCAAGATTCGCGACAGGGGCGTCTCTCTGGAGGCGGAACCCTACCTTGACTTCATGCGTACGGACGGCTCAACGCTGCGCGTCATGGCGACGCGCGACTCCATCAACAGGGTCACTCCCAACTCGGGAAGGTTGCCCCAGACAGACGACGAGGTCCTGCTCGAGCAACACTACGCGAGGGCACATGGCCTTAGCTTGGGCGATACGCTCGATGTGGGCGAGAGGCGCCTTGCGATCGTGGGGATCGGCTCCAGCTCCGACTACGACATGTGCGTGGCAAACATGTCGGACGCTTCTGTCGACCACGATGCCTTTGGCACGGCGTTCGTCACGTCACCCACCTACGCGCGACTGCTCGAGGGGGGTGGGGCCGCAAAGGCCGAGACCTGCCTCTATGCCTACACCCTGCCCGTCGGACACTCCTCGCAAGAGCTCAGGGAGCTTTTGCGGAACGAGGACTTCGACGTCGCCATAGATCAGGTGAGCGACCCATACTTCCAGGAGTACGTGGGCCGCAAGTTGGCAGATAGGCGCAACGTGGAGGATGCGCTGGGTAGGCTTACGGACGGGGCACGGAGCCTGCAAGACGCCCTCGGCGCGTCCGGCCTCGCGACGCGTGCGCAGACGCGACCTTTGGCGCAGGCGGCCCAGGGCCTTGCCGATGGCGTTGACGCGTTTCACGACAAGGTGGAAGGTGTCCTCGACGAGCACCTCTCGCTGAAAATAGATAACCTGACCAGCTTCGTCGAGCAGGCGGACAACCCGCGCATCAAGGCGTCCGCCTCCGACGTTCAGATCAACATCGCCGTCAGCCAGCTGGCCGGTGTCATCGTCGTGGCGCTCATCGCGTACGTCGTCTCCGTCTTTGTGGTACATTCCATCGAGTGCGAGTCCACGATCATCGGCACGCTCTATGCCCTTGGTGTGAGCCGACGCCAACTCATGCTGAGCTACGCCATGTTGCCGGTCCTCGTGTGCCTCGCCGGCGGAGTCATGGGTACGGTCTGGGGATCCTCTCCGTGGATGGTGCATGCGCTTGCCACAAACACGCTCACGTATTACTCGCTGCCTCCCATCTCCTTCGAGGTCGGGCCATGGGATGTCGCCTTTGGCGTCGTTATGCCTGCGGTGATGGCACTCGTCGTCAACGGGGTGCTCATCAGGCAAAAGCTCTCCCGTCCCGTGCTCTTGCTGCTGCGCAACGAGCCTGACGCAGGCAGGGTCTCCACGACGCGCATCCGCGATCGGGGCAGTCGCGGCTTTGTGCGGACGTTTAGCTTGCGGCAGCTCCTGCGTGAGAGGCGCAGCGTGTCCGCCGTGCTCGCAGGCATGTTCGTGTGCCTGCTCATTCTCTTTCTCGCCCTCGATGCGCACGCCTTCTGCGAGAACAGCGCCCAGGCAGCAGAGAGGGACACGTCCTTTGGGTATCTCTACACCGTCAGGTATCCACCCGCTACGGTGCCCGAGGGGGCCCACGAGGCATACCTGAGGAGTCTCTCCGTGAGCAAGCTCGGCTACACGCTCGACGTCTCGCTCCTGGGGCTAAGGGACGACAACCCCTTCTTCCCAAGGATTGCAGCCTCGGGCGAGGGGGAACTGTCGATTTCGTCGGCGATGGCGTCCAAGCTCAACCTTTCCGTAGGCGACAGCGTCGTTCTCACCGACCAGACGCAGGATCGTCCCTATGCATTCACCGTGCGCGAGGTGGTGCGAGACGACGCGAGTCTCCGCTGCTTCATGCGCATCGAGGACATGCGAGCGCTCTTCGGCGAGGACGGCGACTGCTACAACGCGCTCCTTAGTGACCATGCGCTCAACATAGAGGCAGGACGCCTCGACGGCACGCTCACGAGGGAGAGGGTCATCGAGAGCACGGTCGTCTGGCTCGAGATGATGTGGCCGATGGTGATCCTGCTCGTCACCCTGTCGTCCGTTATCTTCATCGTCGTCACGTACCTCATGGTCAAAGTGACGATCGACCGCGCCGCACGCCCCATCGCCCTCATGAAGGTCTTCGGTTACCGCAGGGGGGAGTTGCGCAGGCTCTACCTTGACGGTAATCTCGTCGTCGTGGCGGCAGGACTCCTTGTGCTCGTGCCTCTCTGCAAGCTGCTCATCGACCTCGCCTACCCCTATCTTGTGGCAAACGTGGGCGGAGGCCTTGACGTCACGTGGCCACCCTCGTGGTATGCCGTCGCCTATGTTGGTGCGCTCGTCTGCTACCTGGTGGTCGAGGCGCTCCTGATGCGCCGCGTCAACAGGATAGCGCCCACCGAGGCACTCCAGACGCGCGAGTAGCAAGAGAGGGGCTTGGCAAGGCGGCCGCATGCCATCGCGCGGGCATGCGGCCTTGTCACGTCATCGAGGCCGCCCACGGGAAGACGCAGAGACGTCGGTTTCTCGTGAGCGGCCCGTCCCATTGAGGTGCGGTGGTGTAGACTGAGCGGGTCCGCGTGACGTCCTGCCCACCTGCCTTGGGCAGGCCAGCCCCATCACGCCCGGTCGTCCCGTCTTCTGTCAGAGGAGAGGTAGTTCAACCATGAAGGCACTGTTCAACGACGGTCACGTCGACGAGATCCCCAAGGATGAGGAGCTTCACGTCATCCGTCACTCCGCCGCCCACATTCTGGCCCAGGCCGTCAAGCGGCTGTATCCCGAGGCCGACTTTGCCTACGGCCCTGCCACCGACAACGGCTTCTACTACGACATCGAACTTCCCGAGGGCACGAAGCTCTCGGAGGAGGACTTTCCCGCGATCGAGGCCGAGATGCGCAAGATCGTGAGGGAGAACCTCAAGTTCGAGACCTACGAGCTCCCGCGAGAGCAGGCTATCGCTCACATGGCCGAGCGTGGCGAGAAGTACAAGGTCGAGCACATAGACGACCTGCCAGAGGACGCCCGCATCACCTTCTACAGGCAGGGCGAGTACGTTGACATGTGCGTGGGGCCGCACATCCTCTACACCAAGGCACTTAAAGCCTTCAAGCTCACGGGCGTTTCGGGCGCCTACTGGAAGGGCGACAAGAACAACAAGATGCTCACGCGCGTGTATGGCACCGCCTTTCGCAACAAGGAGGAGCTGGCCGAGCACGAGCGCCTGCTCGCCGAGGCCGCCAGGCGCGACCACCGCAGGATAGGCCGGGAGATGGAGCTCTTCATGACGAGCGACGCTGGTCCGGGCTTTCCCTTCTGGTTGCCCAACGGCATGCGTGTCAAGAACGCCCTCATGCGCTATTGGCAAAAGATGCAGGATGACTATGGCTACGAGCAGGTGCAGACGCCCGTCATCCTCTCGCGTTCCCTCTGGGAGACCTCCGGTCACTGGGACCACTACAAGGACAACATGTACACGACCCAGATAGACGACGAGGACTTTGCCGTCAAGCCCATGAACTGCCCCGGCGCCTGTCTCATCTACAAGAGTCGTCCACGCAGCTACCGTGACCTGCCGCTCAAGCTCGCCGAGGCCGGCCTCGACCATCGGCATGAGCTCAAGGGGACGCTGCACGGCCTCTTTCGCGTGCGTGCGTTCACGCAGGATGACGCCCACCTCTTCATCACGCCCGAGCAGATCTGTGAGCAGGTCATCGACACCGCGCGCCTGATCACCACCTACTACGAGCAGTTTGGCTTTCCCTACAGGGTCGAGCTTTCCACCCGTCCCGAAGACTCCATGGGCTCGAGCGAGGACTGGTCCCTTGCCGAGGCTGGCCTCAAGGAGGCGCTTGAGACCATGGGCACCGACTACACGCTGAACCCCGGCGACGGCGCATTCTACGGCCCCAAGATAGACTTTCACCTTAAGGACTGCCTGGGACGCACCTGGCAGTGCGGCACCATCCAACTTGACTTCCAGTTGCCCGAGCGCTTCGAGCTCGAGTACACCGCCGCAGACGGCAGCAAGCGGCGCCCCATTCTCATCCACCGCGCGGGCTTCGGAAGCTTCGAGCGCTTCATCGGCATGCTCATCGAGCAGTACGCGGGCAAGTTTCCCACCTGGCTCTCTCCCTGTCAGGTAAAGGTCCTGCCGGTCTCCGAGAAGAGTCGCGACTACGCGCGTAAGGTGGGAGAGAGGCTTCGCGAGGCCGGTCTGCGCGTCAAGGTGGACGAGCGCGACGAGAAGATAGGCTACAAGATTCGTGAGGCCCGCTCCATCGATCGCGTTCCCTACATGCTGATCCTCGGCGAGCGGGAGGTTGAGGCGGGCAACGTCTCTGTGCGGGACCGCAGTGGCGAGACGACCCAGCATGAGCTCGACGAGTTCATCGCTTCCATCAAGGACGAGATCGCGGAGCGTCGCGGCTGATGCCAGGGTAGGTCGCGGCCATGTCTGACGCCCTCGAGAGACTCTGCGCCGACCAGTCCAAGCGGCTGGGCGCTGCCCTCACGCGCCTTGTGGATGCGAAGGCTGCCGACGAGCTCGTCTCTGGCCTTGTTCAGAGACGAGCCGCTGTTTGGGTTGAGAGTCTTGGCGACATGCCCATCGGCTTTGCTGACCTGCGGGCGCAGGCGGCAGACGCCCATGAGCGGGGTCTTCCGCTTGTGGTGGAAAACTCCCTCGCCACGTCTTTTGGCTGTCCCGCTTGCCGTCTCGGCGCGGATGTTGTCGTGAAGTGCCTTACACGCGCCTGGCCCGAGGGAACGGGGCGCTGCGTTGCACTGTCCGCCTCAAAGGCGTGTCCGTCTGACCTTCGCGTAGCGCTTGCGGCGCTGCCATCCGCGGTCTTTGATAACACGGCCGTGACCTCGCTTGTCGCAGCCCTTGCGGCCTTTCCCGCCCGCCGCCGCAGGGAGGATGACGCCGCCCAGGTGGTCGCGGCCTACCTCTCGTGCCATCCGCTTGTCGTAGCTGTGAGCTACCCGGGACTCAAGGCGAACCCGAGCTTCAAAGCTGCCGCGTCCCAGCTCACGGGAGGCTTCGGGCCGGTTGTGGATTATCGCATACGGGGTGCTGCCGCCTGGGAGCGCGTCCGCTGTGACGCTAGCGATCCGAAGGCGCAGGTCGTCTCGCTCGAGGGGCGGCTCTCACAGCTGTCATGATGATACTCGCCGCAGCCTGGATGATCGCGGTCTTGGGGACGTGACCGCGACCTCGCTCACGACCGCACGCTCGCCTACGACCGCACGCTCGCCTACGACCTCGGTCTCACTTACAGGAGCGGGATGCGTGGATCAGGAGCAGCTGCCTGCGGTCAGGGAGCCAAGCTCCTGATGGGAATCACGTAGATATCCTCCTCTACCTCACGCGCATAGAGAGATGTCACCGTAAGCACTCCCATGAAGGCGGGGGAGCGGATGCACGCTTTGGAATTGTCACCGACAATCTTATCGTGCCTGCGCCTGAGGGAGGCAATGGCGCCAGGAACCTTTTTGTCACCCGTCTTTGCCTCGAGCGCGGCCCAGCGTCCATTGACGAGCTCTATGAATATGCGTGCGATCCTCACATCAACCGTGAGGCTGACACCCCCAGACTGCGCTTTTCCGTGAGGGCGGCGTCATGCGGGCGCCCAGAATGCGCTTTTCCGTGAGCCGGCATCACGTTTGCCCAGGTGAGGAAAAGCGCAGTCTACGGAAAAGCGCATTCTGCGCAGACGCCCTCACGAAAAAGTGCACTTTGACCCACCACCCTCACGAAAAAGTGCACTCTGACCCACCACCCTCACGGAAAAGCACATTCTCCAACCGACGTCTCACGGATAAGCGCATCCTGCCCTCGCGCCGGTGGCCAAACTGCGCCTTTCCGTGAGGGTGTTACGGAAAGGTGCACCCTGCGATCCCTAAACCACCCAAAGTGCGCTTTTCCGTGAGGACCTCGCTCAGAATGTACTTTTCCGTGAGGGCCCACAGCCAGAATGCGCTTTTCCGTGAGGTGACTCGACGTTTGCCCAGGTGAGGAAAAGTGCATTCTACGGAAAAGAGCATTCTGCGCAGACGCCCTCACGAAAAAGTGCACTCTGACCCACCACCCTCACGGAAAAGCACATTCTCCAACCGACGTCTCGGAAAAGCGCATTCTGCGTGCGCGATGTGACGAAAAAGTACATTCTGGATGGGCGACGCGATCACGGCGACGCGGCGAAGAGGCGCACTCTGCGCAATTCGACTCCCTCGACCAGAGACGCACAATCGACAACGAAGACCAAAGCTGGGGCGGCGGCCTAGGTGCCGCCGCCGCCCCTCGCTGCCGTCCCACGCAGCCGCCGCCCCGCTCCGCCGCCCCGTGCCGGCCGGTTCCCTACGCTTTAGCCCAGCACGCTCAGCAGCCAGTCGACGTCCGTGGTGGTCCTCATCTTCTCGATGACCGACTCGTCCTCAAGCGCCTTGGCGACGTTTGCGAGTACCTGTAGGTGTTCGTCGCCGGTACCGGCAATGCCAAAGACCAGGTACGCCTTCTCGTCGCCCCACAGGACACCCCCTGGGTACTGATGCAGCGTGACGCAGGTCTTTTTGACGCTGCCCTTAGCCTCGTTGGTCCCATGTGGGATAGCGACGCCCATGCCCATATAGACGCTCTGCTCGCGGTCACGCTCGAGCATCGCATCGACGTAGGAGGGGTCAACGGCGCCATGCTCAACGAGCAGCTGGCCGGAGGCTCGTATGGCTCCCTCGCGGGTGACGGATGGGCAATCGAGCTTGATGCCGTCGCGGTCGATGGCGACTGCACGCTCGCGGCCCTCGATCTTCTCGGTGGCCTTCTCGACGTCGGTCTCTCCGACGCCCGATTCGACCTCGGTTGCGACGAGCGCATCATAGAGGCCGTCCAACGCCGGATCAGAGAGGAAGTTGTTGATGATGACGAACTGCGCATCTGGGGCGCTCTTCTGCGCGCGTCCGGCGAGGCTCTTCTGGACTACGACGATGTCTGTGTCAGCAGGTACCTCGTCCACACTGGCGTGAGTCACGACGATGTCCGGACGGTCGAGCTTGATGCGGTTGTGGAAGCGGGTGGCACCCATGGCTGAGGACCCCATGCCCGCGTCGCAGGCGAAGACGACGTGCTGACCGAACTTCTTGTCAACGTCTGTAGCAACCGTCTGTCTGCCCTTGAGTGCGCCCATCTCGTCTTTAGCCTCATCGAGGCTCTTGATCTCGGCGCGGGCGACGATGGGAGACGCGATGGCAAAGGAGACGCCCGCCGCAAGCGCGATACCTACGAGGGTCGTGATGACAGAGCCCTGGGGCGTCATGCTGAGGATGGCGATGACGGAGCCAGGAGACGCAGGGGCAACCAAGCCACCGCCCGCGAGGGAGAACCAGAGTATCGCAGCGGCGTTGCCAACGATGGGGGCGATGATCACCGTGGGGTTCATGAGTACGTAGGGAAAATAGATCTCGTGGATCCCGCCCAAAAAGTGGATGATGACGGCACCGGGTGCAGACTGGCGGGTCGTCTCGTCCTTGCAGAAGAAGCAGTAGGCCAAAAGCACGCCAAGGCCCGGGCCTGGGTTCGCCTCAAGGATGAACATGAGTGACCTGCCCGTATTGGCAACCTGCTCAAGACCTATGGGCGTGAAGATTCCGTGGTTTATGGCGTTATTGAGGAAGAGCACCTTGGCGGGCTCGATGAAGATGGCGAGCAGTGGCATCAGGCTGTACTGCATGAGAACCTGGACACCTGCCTGCAGCACGGCGAGGATGCCGAGCATGAGGGGGCCTATGACCAGATACGCCACAATCGCGAGCACGAGGCCACCGATGCCAAGCGAGAAGTTGTCGATGAGCATCTCGAAGCCTGCAGGCGTGTGTCCTTCGATCAGCTGGTCGAACTTCTTGATCAACCATCCGGCGGCGGGCCCGACGAGCATCGAGGCCATGAGCATCGTCGTGACCGTCGTCTCGCCCGTCACCGGGTCGGTCGTGATGCCCGAGACGATGGCGCCCATGACGGCGATGGTGGCGATGATGCGCCCGCGCTTACCCGCGATCAGGTAGCCGCCCTGTGAGGCGATGAGGATGGGGATGAGGTAGGTGAGCATGGGACTTGCGATGGCAGCCAAGGTCTTGTTGGGAAACCATCCGGTTGGTATGAACATTGCGGTCATGAAGCCCCACGCGATGAATGCTCCGATGTTGGGCATGACCATCGAGCTGAGAAACTTGCCGAACTTGGACACCGACTCCCGTGCGTTGGCCATCTCTCTCCCTTTCCGACATGTCCGGCGCAGGCGCGCCAAGACCCTTGTCTTCTCCGCGATGACGAAAAAAGACAAATGACAGTAACTGTTGAAGCAACAATACATTCTGTTGCAATAAAAATCTATCCTGTTCTGTGAACGGTAGAATTTTCTCCATAAACGGATGTTCACCAACGATAATGCTAAAAAATATGTCTCAAAATAGAGCTTGACAATATTCCCACTCTTGTTATAGTAACAGCCAAGAGGTGTTGAACCAATAGTCTACGCTACTGACGGGCAGCACGCAGCCAGGTCGCGCGGGCGCACGAGAAGGGACATGGGATGAGGGCAAGGGCAGCACGACTCCACGCGGCACACGACATTCGCATCGACGAGTTCGAGCTTCCGGACATCAAGGACGACGAGATGCTCGTGCGGGTCATCTCGGACTCGATGTGCATGTCAACCTATAAGATGGCGATCTTGGGGACCGAGCACAAGCGCGTCCACGCCGATGTGGCCGAGCACCCGGCCATCACGGGTCACGAGCTTGCGGGCGACATCGTTACGGTCGGCGCGAAGTATGCCGATCTGTACGAGCCTGGTCAGAAGTTCACGATTCAGCCCGCCCTCAACTACAAGGGCTCGATGGACTCACCCGGCTACTCCTACGAGTTCTGCGGTGGAGACGCCACCTACTGCATCCTGCCACAGGAGGTCTTTGCTACGGGCTGCTTTTTGGTCTATCACGGGGAGGCCTACTATCAGGCGTCCCTTGCCGAACCCATGAGCTGCTCGATCGGGGCCTTCCATGCCGCCTACCACACCCAGATGGGTGTCTACACCCACGACATGGGCATCCGTGAGGGTGGCAAGCTCTGCATCAACGCAGGTGCGGGCCCGATGGGCCTTGGTGCCCTTACCTATGCCCTCCACTGTGATCGCAGGCCTGGCCTTGTCGTTGTGGCAGACATCAACCAGGAACGCCTCGCCCGTGCCGAGCATCTCTTTCCGCCAGAGGAAATCAGGCGTGACGAGGGTATCGAGCTACACTTTGTCAACACGGGTACGGTCGATGACCCCGTGGCGACACTGCGCGAGATCACAGGGGGTGCAGGCTTTGACGACGTGCTCTGCTACGCGCCCGTCGCGGCCGTGGTCACTCAGTCGAGCTTGATTCTGGGCCGTGACGGCTGCCTTAACTTCTTCGCCGGTCCCACGGACAAGAACTTCCAGGCTCCCATCAATTTCTACGAGGTGCACTACGGCTCCCAGCATGTCATCGGGACTACGGGCGGCAACACGCAGGACGAGATGGAGTCGCTCGAGCTCACTGCTGCCGGTCGCCTTGATCCCGCCGTTATGGTGACCCATATCGGTGGCCTTGACGCGGTGCCCGAGACGACGCTCAAGCTTCCCAAGATCCCCGGCGGCAAGAAGCTCATCTATACTCACATAGAGATGCCGCTCATTGCCCTCTCGGAGCTGCGGACGAGGGCGGACGAAGATGGACGCTATGGTACACTTGCCGATATCGTTGATGCCCACAAGGGGCTTTGGTCACCCGAGGCGGAGCGCTACCTGCTTGCCAACTGGGAGTCGGTGGAGTAGGCGAGAGTGACAAAGCCCGAGGGGCCTTCGGCCGTCCCATGCTCGGCCCGAGCCCAGGGGTGTGGGAAAGAGGAGGCGGCGCAAGGCATGGACATGGGCGAGAGGCGCTCGGGCATCGTCGAGCTCATCAATCAGGAGGGCTATGTATCCTTCTCGAGGCTCAAGTCGGCCTTTCCCGACGTGAGCGAGATGACGCTGCGTACCGACCTCAAGAAGCTCGACGAGGAGCGTCTCATCGTGCGCGTTCATGGCGGCGCCAAGTCCGTGAGCTTCGCCGTGGGGACAGACGACCTCTTGGCGCGCAGGAGCCTGCGCCATGCCGCCGAGAAGGTCGCCATCGCCCAGAAGGCAGCAAGGCTCCTCAGGCCTGACACGACCGTTTTCATCGACTCGGGCAGCACGACGACGGCCCTCGCGCAGAAGCTGCCCGACATGCGCCTTCTGGTGTTCACGAACTCTCTTACAGTGGCCATTGAGCTCTCTCGCCTCAAGAAGGTGACGACGCAGCTCGTGGGCGGTCGGCTCAACACCTACTCGCTGAGCACCGTCGGGGGAAGTGCCATGGAGTTCGTGCGTGAGATAAGCTTCGAGCAGCTGTTTCTTGGCGTTACAGGCTATGGCGAGCACGGCGGGTTCACCTGTGGGTCGGATGATGAGGCTGCCCTCAAGCGCGCTTTGGTGGCAAGTGCGGAAGAGACGGTAGCCCTCGTCGACTCGAGCAAGGTTGGGAGAAACTCGACCTTCCCCATCTGTGATATTGGCGACGTCGCGATGGTTGTGTCTGACGACGGGGTCTCAAGGGAGTTTCGGCAGGCCTGCGAGAATGCGGGCACGGAGCTGCTATAGGGATAGCAGGGCGGATGACGGAGGCGCAGCTTGCCCATCGGGCCTGCGCATGATAGAGTATCTTGTCTAAACACCCATCGCAAGGAGTAGTTATGAAGACGCACAACATGATCCGAAGGGCCTGTCAACTAGCGCTCGCCGCCCTGATCGTCATCGGGGTGAGTGTCGGCCTCTCCGCGTGCAAAAACGATGAGCAGATGGCCCGCGATAGCGCCGAGGCCATGTTCAAGGCCTTCAAGAATCCCACCGAAGAGAGCCTGCGTCCCTACATGTCGAACGCCAAGGCTCCCATCATCTCGCAGATCGAGTCATACAACATTGACGTCTACGAGTTCTTGGGTCACGTCTTCAGGCACTTTGACTACAGGATCGACAAGGTTACGGTTACGGGTAACACGGCAAGTATCGAGGCCTCGTTCAACAATGCCAACCTCTCGAGTGCTTTTGCGGCCGCAAATACCGACTACCAGTCAACAGACACCGCGACGCTTGCGCAGATCTATCAGGATGGCAAGGAAGCGGGTCTTGAGAAGAAGCTCATGGAGCTCTTCTACAAGCGCCTGGATGAGGCGACCGACCTTACGCCGACGAAGGCGACCATCAAGTTGACCAAGGAAAACGGCAGCTGGAAGGTGGACGATGGTTCCGTCCAGGACTTTGCGAGCTCCATGTATGGGAGCATCAGCCTGTCCGGTGAGGTTGAGCCCGCATCGCAGTCGCAAGAGCAGCCCGCTTCAGAGTCGCAGGAGTCTGCCTCAGAGTGACGGGAACGAGTTCGATCACAAAAAGATCGTAACACTGGACATTGTGGGATGCAGATGCCTACGCGTGGGTCTATACTGCGGTCCAAGAGAGCCTGAAGCCGGATCCTCATGGGCCGCAGTGGCAAAGGTCCTATGCCATGGAGTGTGGCCGGCATCCGTCTTCAGCATATGGCAGTAAGGAGTGATGATTGAGATGCAAGCTGTTATGATGCGAGCCATGTTACGGAAGATCTGTCGGCTTACCCTTGCCGTGACGCTCGCTGCGGGAATGACCGTAGGCCTTGGTGCGTGTAACAACCGGCAGGAAGCTCCCACGAACAACACCCAGGGCGAGCAGACGGCTGCGCCTGCCAACGGCGCGCAGCCGCAGCAAGAGGCCCCCGCGAATCCCAGTGCGTCGCAGGAGGCCCCCGCGAGCTCTAGTCCACAGCAATCTGCGGATACAAATCGTGACGAGCAGGATGTGCGCGCTGTCGTCACAAGGATGCTCGACGCCGTCAAGAATCCCAACAGGGAGAGCATGGAGTCCTACCTGTCAAACCTAGACAGCAACACCAAGGCGCAGCTCGATACCTATGGTATCGATATGTACGATTTTACTGAGCACATCTTCAAGCACTTCGACTATACGATCGATGATGTTCAGGTTGACGGCGATACCGCAACCGTCAAGCTCACGTTTACAAATGCCGATCTGATGAAGGCTCTCATGTCTGGCAGCAAGGAGCTCCAGTCGCTCGACCAAGACACGCTTCAGCAGCTCAGCGAAGGTGGCGAAAAGGCAATCATGCAGAAATACATGGAGCTCTTCTACGCCAGCATCGATGATGAGAATAACCTCACCTCGACGGAGGCAGAGCTAAAGCTCGTCAAGTCGGGCGGTGTGTGGAAGGTTGATGAGGATTCTGCCAAAAACTTCTCACATTTGATGTCTGGAAACTTCAATCTGTCTGGCGGGGGAAGATGATCCGATAGCCTCAGATATAGCCTCAGATAAGTCGTGCGGCAATACCAATAGGGCCCATCGGTATCTTTGCAAGCGATCGTAACAAGGGCTGGGGTGGGAGCGCGCGGAATGAGCGAGTGACGGCCTTGGGAGCGACGTGCCCTCAAGGCCGTTTTTGGTCGTCAAATGGCGTGGTGGCGTTCTATGTGGGACGTCATGACCATTCCATGGTAAGATATGGCAGATACGTATTTATTACAAGGAGTAATGATGAACACACGCAAGACAATTCTCAAGGTCTGTCGGCTGGCGCTTGCCGTTGCACTTGCAATAGGGGCGACCGTGGGCCTCTCTGCATGCAAGAGTGACGAGCAGGAGATCCGTGCCAGTGTCGAGACGATGCTCAACGCCTTCAAGAATCCCACTAAGGAGAACCTAAGTCCCTACATGTCGGAGGCAGACAAAGACTCTGCAGCGCAGGAGCAGCTCAAGGAGTCTGGCATCGACTTCTACGAGTTCCTTGCGCATGCCCTCAAGCACTTTGACTATAAGATCAACGAGGTAAAGGTGGAGGGCAACACGGCGACCGTCAAGCTTGACATCACCAATACCAACATCAGGAACGCCATGGCGGCCGCTCGCTTGGATGTCAGCAATATGAATGATGAGGAATCCATGCAGCTCTATCAGAATGGCGACACGAATGCACTCATAAAGAAGCTCATGGAGTCCCTCTACAAGCATCTCGATGAGTCCACTGACCTCGTCACGACGAGTGTGGAGTTGAAGATGAACAAGGAGAACGGAACCTGGACGGCGGATGAGGGTTCTCTCAACGAGTTCGTGGGGGCAGTATACGGGGTAGGAGCGCTTTTCGGGTCCGATACCCCAGCCTACATGTAGGTCGCGCATCGCATTCGCGCGACTCCTCTAGCATGGCGACGCGCCTGTGACGTGATGGATGATCGGCTCACTGATGGCCCTGGAAGCGACATGGCTTCTAGGGCCGTTTCTTTCTTGGTCTCTTGCTTGGCTACCTGCACGTGGCGGTGAGTGCCTGTCTCAATCTGCTACTATATGCTCACTATAGCCTTGTACATGTAGTCAACCTGAGGCACGCAAGGTCATAAGGTCGAAAGGAGCCCAGCATGCAACCGGGTGAGGAAATCGAAAGTCTGTTGGATGAGCTCGAGCAGGTCGTGAGCGAGGCCAAGGCGCCCTTCACTGGTGGCATGCAGAAGAAGATAGTCGATTCTCGGGAGATCTACGAGATAATCGACGAGATTCGAAGCATGTTTCCCCAGGAGTTCGCCGATGCACGCCGCATCCTCAAGGAGGAGGACGAGATCCTCGGACGCGCCCAGCAGCAGGCCGACTCCATCATCGCTGACGCTCAGCAGCAGGCCATGATACTCTCGGGGGATCAGGAGGTAGTGCGGCTCGCCCAGCAGCAGGCCGAGGAGATTCGTGGTCAAGCCTCCCAATATGAGAGGGACACTCGCTACAACGCCGAGGAGTACGCGGATACGGTGCTCCAGCATCTGGAGGACAATCTCAAGTCACTCACGAACTCCGTGACGCGCGTGCGTGAGACGCTCGACGAAAACTCGGGTCCGCGCAACCAGTCCAATAACGTCACGTGGTAGGGGGTGGAGTGCGATGCGACGGGTGACGACCATCCTCGATGACAGACTTGCCGATGCGGGAAGTACCCTCGTCGTTCAAGGTCACATCAACGAGAGTGGCTACTTTTTGGGTGGCCATGACTTCAGACTGCCCAACGGCCTTGACTATGACCTCGTACTCACCAATGCGGGGAAGGGGATCCTTGTGACCGGCCTTGTGAGCGGCCGCGTGCTCGGCACCTGCGATCGCTGCTTGGAAGAGGCCGTCCTGGACCTGACAGGTGAAGTAGAAGAGTACTACCTCTTCAAAGCTCAGGAGGCGACCGCTGATGGTGGCGATACCCTTGGGGATGACGATGAGATGGACTTCTCTTGGGTGGGCGAGGATCACACGATCGACTTGACGGATGCCATCTCGTCTGCTCTTCTCATGGAGACTCCCTATGTGGTCCTCTGTCGTGAGGACTGCAAGGGTCTTTGTCCGGTATGTGGCGAAAACCTCAATCAGGTGGACTGCGGGCATGGTGCCCAGATCGAGCGTCGGCGCGAGGAGGAGCGGATGGCGTCGGGTCCGTTTTCGGCCCTGAGGGAGCTCAGGTTCGAGGACGCCGACTGCGAGGCCGAGTAAGGGCGTACGGCATACGGTGAGCGAGAGAGCTCACTTAAAAATATGTGAAACGTGAGAGGTCCTAAACTGCGCTTTTTGGTAACTCTGGAAGCGCAGAGTCACTGTAGAATGTGTCTTTCCATGAGGGATCGCCCGCAGACGGTTGGGCAAATGCCAGGCTGCTTCACAGAAAAGTACATTCTGCACCGACGCGCCTACGAAAAGACGCACTCTGCGATCCCCGGGTCGCACAGAGTGCGCTTTTCCCGTCACGTTGCGGTGTCCGGGAAGTGTGGGCCAACCGCCCGCCAGGCTGCGGGGTACCTTGGAAAATAGCCCAACTGGGCAAATGCGTTCGAGCAACCCCCCGCCAGGCTGCGGGGCGGGTTGCTCCAGGGTCTGCAGACCTCTCTCTGGGGCTTGACCTCACGGAAAAGCGCACTCTGGCGGCGACTCCTCTCACCAAAAGGCGCATTCTGTATGCGAGCAGTCGCGCAGAGTGCGCTTTTCCCGTCACGTTGCGGTGTCCGGGAAGTGTGGGCCAACCGCCCGCCAGGCTGCGGGGTACCTTGGAAAATAGCCCAACTGGGCAAATGCGTTCGAGCAACCCCCCGCCAGGCTGCGGGGCGGGTTGCTCCAGGGTCTGCAGACCTCTCTCTGGGGCTTGACCTCACGGAAAAGCGCACTCTGGCCCCGATCCCTCACGGAAAAGTGCTTTTTGGTGAGACACGTAAGCAGAATGCGCTTTTCCCGTCACGGTACGGTCATAGAATGCGTCTTTGCGTGAGCCTCGAGCTCCAAAGTGCGTCTTTCCGTAAAATGTGCTTTTCTTCACCTGGGCAAATGTCAGGCCACTTCACGGAAAAGCGCACTCTGGCGGCAGCTCCTCACGGAGAAGCGCACTCTGGGAGACCGGAGTCACGGAAAGGCGCACTTTGAACTCCGGCCGTCTCGATTAGAGACACCTTGCCGCTGTGGGAGAGTTCATCTCGACTCTTTTGTGCAGCACGACTAGAAGAGCAGCGGCACTCCTGGAATGTAGCTATATATGAGTCCTACCAAGAGGGCGATCATGAGAAACGAGCACATGGGAAACCACACAAAGAATCCGAAGGACCCTCTTGCAATCATGTAGACAAAGTACACAAGCATGGCGACGCAGAGTGCCATATAAAAGTACGCAATTCCGGGAAAGCCCACGATAAAGGATGCGATCATTGCGAGCTTGAAGTCGCCCGCACCCACGCCACGACTATTCCACCGTTTTCTTCCGATGAACATAGCCAAAGAAAACATGCCAAGAGTGAGGGCGAACGACGCGAATCCACCAAGCAAGCTCCATGGATCTACTATGGCGCACACAATGCGGAAGACGATTCCGAACGCTGCTATGGTCAGCACGATCTCGTTTGGAATGATGCGGATGAGGATGTCGACCCATGAAGAGATCAAAGCTATGCTCACAAACAGGCAGAACACGATGGCGAGCGTTATGCGTACTGTTAGGGGGATCGTCTCGTTAAGAGCGAGGATGCCTCCTCCGATGCCGCATAGGAGCAAGTGCAAGATAGGCAACAGTATTCGGGCGAGCTTGCGCGAGCGATCGTCCGCGCAATGTAGGCTCAGCTCCTTGGCGCGCTTGCCCGCTTCCCGCTTGCCCTCCTCCTGCTCATCGTCGCGCTTGCCCTCTTCCTGCTCATCGTCCTGCTCATCGTTCTGCTTGCCCGCCTCCGGCTTGCCCTCCTCCTTCTCGTCGTCGCGCTCGCCCGCTTCCGGCTCGCGCCTTTGCTCGCGCTCGCCCTCCTCCTTCTCGTCGTCTCCCTTGCCCGCGTCCGGCTCGCACTCCTCCTTCTCATCGTCTCCCTTGCCCGCTTCCCGCTTGCCCTCTTCCTTCTCATCGTCGCCCTTGCCCGCGTCCGGCTGGCGCCTTTGCTCGCGCTTGTAGTCAACGACCTTCCATGAAATCTTGTCTAGAAAGACACCGAGGATAATGCCATATAGGCAGGTGAGAGAGAAGATGCTAAGCATTGCTATGGACATATTGAGAAAACCTTTCGCTAAATCTCGAAGCGCGTTCACAGACGATTTATGTGCCGAACATATTGCTCAGTACTACTTGTATCTTATTCCCTTTTTGCGGCAGAGCATCTGATCAACCAAGAAAAATTAAGCCTAAATCAAGCTGGTAGAGCCTGAAGCGTTCATAGTCCCTCAGAATATGAGAGTAATCCTAATAAGGAGGTGCGGTTTCGAGTATGGACAGAGGCAGAAGCGATACCCCACGCCACCGTAAAAGAACATACCGCTAGAGAACTTGGCCGAGGCTCATAGGGTGGATAGATGTGCGGATTGGCTTCGAACTGACTCGGCTCGACGCGCTCGGCCATCGGCTGAAGGAGTGTCTGCTGGTCCCTCCCGTCTCTCTTCTGCATCTATATCTCGTGAGCCTCCGGATCATGGATCCATAATAAAGAGATGTGCAGCCACTCCGAGAGCATGGTCATTGGTGTGGCTGCCTGCATCGTGCTCCCCACCCTCGAGGTCTCCTTTGGCTACATCGAGAATGCCAGCCTGCTCTTCGATAACCCCTGCTACGGGTACCCTACCGCAGGGCATCCCACGTGACGGTAGAGGGTAAAGACAAATCAGCTTAGGATGTACGCTCGCAACAGAGGCTCACGGTAGAGCTCGGTAGAGTTCAAGAGAGACCCTGACACGGGCCCCCATAAAGTTCAAATGGTGTAGAGGAAGTGTGAAATATTGATAGCTAAGATTAAGGCAGATTTTTGGATCCTTTGAGATAATGCGAGGTAGATGGATAGGTCTGAGGGGAATGTAAGTTACCCAAATAAAAAAATTAGATTCTGAATACGACAGTAGGTAGGTTTGGATACAATACATACAACACGGAAGCAAACTAAAAAATTCGTGCGATGTCAAAACCTGAGAGCATGGAGGAGAGATGATCAGAAAGCTGGTCAATGAGGAGAGCGGACAGGGCCTGGTCGAGTACGCGATGATCCTCGTATTAGTCTCTGTTGTAGCGATTGCAAGCATATCAAGTTTGGGTCATAACTTGTTTGGTAGCTATAACCACTCAATAGGACGGTTGCCTTAAGGAGATGCTTACATCAGCAAAGCAACAGCTGGTGTTGCATAGTTATGTCTAACATGTAGAAGTATCTGGGAGGAGGCATGAAGGACATGGTATCTTGGCTCAGCAACGAGGAGAGCGGACAGGGCCTGGT
>ERZ773083.1049-NODE-1049-length-19844-cov-47.770479_pt1 | contig 19844 bp, 18 predicted proteins | sample MGYA00511465_ERZ773083 | MGnify/ENA primary metagenome ERZ773083 (study PRJEB29015, sample SAMEA2738001) | human oral metagenome | biome: human oral; feature: human-associated habitat; material: dental | place: China | collected 2060 ... | reverse complement strand
ACTACCCCGTCAAGGTCCTCAACACCTCCTACGCCGAGGAGGCGGGCCTGAAGTCCGTCACCTTCGAGGTCCACGCCCCCTACGCCTACGGGACGCTCTCGGTGGAGGGCGGCACGCACCGGCTGGTGCGCATCAGCCCCTTCGACAACCAGGGGCGCCGGCAGACCTCCTTCGCGGCCGTCGAGGTCATCCCGCTCATCGAGTCCACCGACCACATCGACGTCCCGGAGACGGACATCCGCGTCGACGTCTTCCGCTCCTCGGGGCCCGGCGGGCAGTCCGTCAACACGACCGACTCCGCCGTGCGCATCACCCACATCCCCACCGGCCTGGTGGTCTCCATGCAGGACGAGAAGTCCCAGATCCAGAACCGAGCCGCCGCCATGCGCGTGCTCCAGTCGCGCCTGCTGCTGCTCAAGCAGCAGGAGGAGGACGCCAGGAAGAAGGAGCTCGCCGGGGACGTCAAGGCGTCCTGGGGCGACCAGATGCGCTCCTACGTCCTCAACCCCTACCAGATGGTCAAGGACCTGCGGACCAGCTTCGAGGTCGGCAACCCCGACTCGGTCTTCGACGGCGACATCGACGGCTTCATCGACGCCGGCATCCGCTGGCGCAGGCAGCAGGAGGGCGCCGGGGACTGATCGGCTGACGTCGAGGCTCCGGCGGCTGCGGGCCTGACGGCCGCCTCCTCCGGGCGGTCGGTCCTGCGTGCCTCGCCCATGAGGGGGGACCCCGGTATGTGTCAGGGGGTGCCCGTATTCATCCCTGAACAGTGGATGAGAGTGTTGTGGCGCGGGGCACCGCTTCCTAACGTCGGGAGTCATGAGCACCTCACCGGCTGAAGCACCTTCTCCTGACACCGCAACAGATCCTTCCTCGCCCCGGCGCCGGCTGCCCGGCCGCGGGGGAACGGCCCTGCGAGTCACGCTCGCAGTGCTTGTCATGTCTGCGGGCGACCTCCTGCTCGTTCCTCTGCTGCTTCTCGGTTTGCTCAAGAACCGCCCGGAAGACGCAGCGGAGGCGGTGATGGGAACCGTGGCGACGCTCGCGTCGTCCCTGCTCGTCCTGTTCCTGACCTGGTTGCTGGTGACTCGTCTGGATGGGGGGAGCCTGAGCGACCTGCGGCTGCGAGTCGATCGGCGGGCCCTGGCCTGGATGCTGGCCATGGTCGTGGTGGCCGCGGCCATCGCAGCGGTCGTGGGGGTCGTCGTGGACCTGCTCGGGGTCGAGCCGGCCGCCAGCGGGCTCACGGACATCTCCCTGCCCGCCATTGGGATCCTGCTCCTCAGTAGAGTGAATTCGGCGTTCCTGGTCCAGGGGTTCCCGGAGGAGCTCGTGTGGCGGGGCTGGCTCTTCAGGTCGCTGGGCGGCACTCGCCGGGCCGGTGCCATCTCGGTCATCGGCTTCACGCTGCTGCACATCATCTCCAACGGCGGGCAGGAGAACTGGGTAGAGCGTGTCCTGTACCTGGCGACGCCCTTCGGCTTCGCCGTCGCGGCGGTGGTGGTGGCGTGGGTGTCGGGCTCGACGTGGGCGGCCGTGGGTGTGCACGGGGGCCACCACATGGCCTCCCTGGTCCTGCTCGCCATGCGAACCGATGAGGGGCATCCCGTGGCCTGGGTGCTTGAGGGCGCCCTGTGGCTGGTGGTGGCCGGCGTGGTCCGGCTCCTGGCCCGACGCCGCATGCTGCCCTGCTCCACGGAGCGCGCGATATCGCTCTGATGGTGTGGTATCACGCGGGGAAAGGTGAGGAGGGGTTATGGCCAGTGCGGTGATTCGCGGGCTCTCGGAGGAGACACATGCGGTCCTCGAGGCGCGTGCGTGCCAGCACAAGCGCAGCACGGAGGCCGAGATCCGACAGATCTGTGCCGACGCGGTCGTCCCGATGCTCGAGCGGGGCCAGGCGCCCTGCTGTCGCCGTCTCCGTCCTGCTCCTTGTGCGCGCGAGTGCCGACGGCGTCACGATGCGGGCGGGTCCGAAGCCGGAAACGGCGTCGACCAGCCGGCGCAGCGGCGTTGCGGCCTGTACCCGGAGGGCGGCGTCCTTTTGCCGGGGGTGGGTGTTACCCGCACGGCGGTGAGCAACGATCCACTATGACACCGTGCGGACGGTGGAAGTAGGAAGGTCCGAGGTAGCACGACAAGACACCCGCGCGATGCCTTTTTGAGACATTGGTAATTTGGTTGAAACACATCCTCGAGACGGTTCCGCGCGCACCCGCCTACGACATCCTCGTCTTCCCGTGCCACTCCAACGATTCTCAGTCCACCACCCGCACCTCGGCGAGACGAGAAAGGCCCACTGCCTCCACCAAACCAATGGCGTAACACACTGTCTCATATGGTGAGACATAGCTTGTTGCGCTGTATCGATGCGCGCTATGTTTCTTTTTGAGGCGACTCTTAGCCCTGCGCCCTACATCTCTCCTCTCGTGAGACCCTGTTCACCCTATGGAATTGGAGAAATTGTGATTGTCGACTCTATCGAAGGGTTGGATGAAACCAGCCAATTCGTTCGACTGAGGAAGGCGTTCCCCAAGCATGATGTTTATCTTAAGCTGGAGGGATTGAATACGGCGGGCTCCGTGAAACTCAAGACAGCCATATCTCTAGTCGACAGCCTCGAAAAGCAGGGCACCCTGAAGAAGGGCGGTTGGTTGGTGGAATCCTCGTCAGGAAGCCTCGGCGTTGCGCTAGCGGCGGTGGCCGCGCGGCGAGGGTATCGGTTGAGCATCGTGAGCGATCTAAACGCTAACCCGAAGTCGATCGCACACATGCGTGCACTTGGTGCAGAGGTGGAGGTTGTCGAGCAGCGAGATGCTGCTGGCGGGTTCTTGGGGACGCGGCTGGCGCGGATCCGGGAGCTGGTGTCGAGTTGTGACGGTCCGCTCTGGACCAATCAGTACTCGAACCAGGCTAACCCGTTTGTTCATTCGTCCAAGACCTATCGGGCGATCGTGGATGCGCTCGGGGACCCGGACTATATCTTCGTCGGGGCTGGAACGACTGGCACGCTTATGGGCGTGTGCCGGGGGGTGGCCGCAAGTAGGGCCGCAACTCGCGTCTACGCGGTCGACAGCGTAGGATCGGTCACTTTCGGCGGTTCCCCCTCGTGTCGATATATCCCAGGTTTGGGAGCGAGTGTGCCACCGCCGTTATTCGATGCGAGTTTGGTCTTGGAACAGCACGCCGTCGACGAGATCGACACGGTACGACAGTGTCGGCGGGTGGCGCAACTGGAGGGTTTCCTCCCTGGTGGTTCGACTGGCACTGTCTTGGCGTGCTTCGACGCTCTCCAAGACGTCATCCCGGAAGGTAGCCGAGTTGTCGCAATCTCTCCGGACATGGGAGAGAGATACCTGGACTCCATCTACAACGACGACTGGGTGATGGACAAGTTCGGTCCCGCCGTGCTCGATATTTCGCGTCGCTCAGCAGTGTATACGATGAAGACTAATAGAGAGGATGCAGAATGTTGACGAGTAACGACATGATTGTCATTGGCGCGGAGGAAGTCGAAGACTTTTTGGAAAACGGGGAAACCGCTCTCATCGATCTTATTGAGCGCGTCTACATGATGCATCACGACGGCAAGACGGAGAATCCGGACAGTTATTTCTTGCGGTTCCCGGGATCTCCCGTCAACCGGATCATTGCGTTGCCCGCCCACATGGAGGGTGACGAGGTCACCGCGGTAGGTCTCAAATGGATCTCCAGTTTCCCAGGCAACCTACAGCAGGGATTGCAGCGCGCCTCGGCCGTCGTCGTGCTAAACGATCCCGCGACCGGCTATGCGCGGGCTCTCGTCGAGGGTAGCCGCATCAGCGCCGCTCGCACGGCGGCGTCAGCGGCCCTCGCGGTGCGCGTCCTCCATGGTGCCCCCGCCAGCATCGGTGTCGTGGGCACCGGTCCGATCGCGCAGGCGACGCTGCGGTTCATCGCTGCTGTCTACCCCGTCCCCGTCCCCGTCAAGGTGCATGATCTCAACCCGGATTCGACCGCCCGCATGATTGCTTCTCACGGAGAGGGGTACTTGGCGGCCCCCCTCGACGAGGTCTTGACCTGCGACGTGGTTCTCTTTGCCACCAGCGCGGGGACTCCGCACATCTCGCCCGACAAGCGCTTCGAGCCCGGTCAGCTTGTGCTGAACATCTCCTTGCGGGACCTGGCGCCGATATCCATCCGTGAGGCCAACAACGTCTTCGACGACGTCGAGCACTGCATGAAGGCCAAAACCACCCCGCATCTGCTCGAGCAGTTGGACGGTAATCGAGACTTTGTGACTGGCACGCTCGCAGAGATCGATCGCGGCGAGAAACACCTGAATCCGAATCGTCCGACCGTGTTTTCGCCGTTCGGTCTGGGTGTTCTGGACCTCGCGGTGGCCCAGCGGATCTACGAGTCGGTAGCAGTCTCAGGCGCCGGGGTACGCGTCCCGAACTTCCACGGCGATATGAAGCGGTGACCTCTATGCTCGACCTCACCCAAGGCTTCGCAAGCAACGGCCTGAGCTTGATCAGCACGGCTAACCCTCTGGTCGGCGAGACGTTCGACTGGTCTCTCGGACGCACGCTTTACTCCTACGTCCTCAAGTGGGCTGCGGCCGCTCCTGACAAGATCGCCGCGGTTGACGTCAACGACGAGACCACCACCTATGCCAAGTTGCTAGCCCGCACGAACCAGAGGGCCTCGCAGCTTCAGGCGCTAGGTGCGCTCGGAAGGTTCGTCATGTCGCAGCGCTCTCGCGGCGTGGAGTGCCTCATCGATATCCTGGCCTGCAACGCGGTCGGCGCGATCTACATCCCTGTCGACCCACTCTGGCCGGATGCGCGTCGCGCGCATATCCGGATGCTCACCGACGCGGTCGTCATTCTGACCGATGAGGACCGCACGGCAGCGGGAGCCGCAGAGCCGACGCATCTGGATCTGCGCGAGAGTGTCGAGGATCCGTTCAATGCACCTTGCTACTGCCTGTTCACCTCCGGCAGCACGGGCATGCCGAAGGGCGCGATCGTCGCGCAGATGGGCATGATGAACCATCTGAACACCAAGGTCCATCTGCTGAACCTGGAGAGCGACTCCGTCGTGGCTCAGACGGCGCCGACCACCTTTGACGTGGCTATCTGGCAGTTCTGCGCGGCCCTCCTTGCGGGAGGCACGGTCCGCGTTGTTGCGAACGAGGCGGCGCAGGACCCGCATGAGTTGGTACGCTTGCTCTCCGACGAGGGGATCACGCACATCGAGTTGGTTCCGACCGTCCTGCGTGAGTTCTTGCACGAAGCAGGGCTCGATCATTGTTTCCCGGCGCTCCGGCATATGCTAGTGACGGGTGAGGAGTTGCCGCTGCGTCTGGCGAAAGACTGGGTCAGCCGCTTCCCGGGCGTGCCCTTAATCAACGCCTATGGGCCGACGGAGTGCGCCGATGACGTAACCCACGGCATCATCGACGCCGCGTCGCTGGCCCCAGGAACGGTGCCTATCGGCTTGCCGATCCCTAACATCGCGCTTTACGTCCTGAAACTGGTGGACGGGGTGTGGCTTCCGGTGTCCTCGGGCACTCAGGGTGAGCTGTTCGTTGCCGGTCCTTGCGTTGGACTGGGCTACGTCAGTGAACCGGGCAAGACCGCTGAGGCTTTCGCCCAGGTTGAGGGCTACCCCTTCCGTCTCTACAGGACCGGTGACATCGTGCGTCAGCGTCCTGACGGTCAACTGATCTACGAGGGCCGCGTCGATCGACAGGTCAAGATTAGCGGCGTGCGCATTGAGCCTAGCGAGATCGAGAACCAGCTCCTCCGGGAAACGCACGACCTAGAGACCGTCGCCGTGGTCAAGTATCGCCCGCTTGTCCGCGAGGATCGGGCAATCGTCCTCCGCGAAACGACCCACAACTTCGTGCGAGAGGGAGACGCAAGGCTTGCCGCCTTCTACCTTCCACGCACCGGCCAGGACGTCACTCCCGACCGGCTGGACGTCCTTGCCCGCGCCAGCCTGCCCGGACCGATGCGTCCGTCGCGTTGGTTTGAGTTGACAGAGGTCCCCACCACGCCCAACGGCAAGGTGGACATCAAGCTTCTCGAGCGTCGGGCTGTGGAACTCTCCGACACTGAGCACACCGCTCCTGGCCGCTTGCAGGCGGGGCCGCTCTTCACTGAGGGGCAGTTCGACGGCCGCTTCTTCCTCGCCGTCGCCGAGGAGGTGCTCGGCCATCCAGTCGATCCGAGCATGACCTTCGTGGAGGCCGGAGGCGACTCGCTGAGGGCAATCCAGTTGGCCAACACCCTGCGATCTTGGGGCTGCACGGTGCGCGTCAGCACGCTCCTGTCTGGGCAGACGCTCAACGAGATCGTCGCGGAGAACCAGCAGCAGTGGGTTGCCCAAGTCGGTGGCACCACCCGCGAGGCGCCCGTCGTTGCGACCGGCCCCACTCAGTTGCCTCTCACGTGCGACATGAGTTCTGCGCAGCAGGGGATCTACTTCCAGTGGTTGTTGGAGCCGGAGAGCGCCTACTACAACTACCAGGTGCTCTTGGAGTGTCCAGATGGTCTGGATATGGAACGAACGCGTCGTGCGCTAGCACTGACTCTGCGTGCCAACCCGCAGTTGATGGCGCAGTTTGCGGTGGATTCCGATGGCCGGTTCCGCCAGACTTTCCCCGTGACTCCGATCGACATGGCAGAGGTGCCTGTCCAAGAGGTTGCCTCGGTGAGTGAGGCGCGGGCGCTCTGCCGTGTCCGGGCCGCCGTTCCCTTCGACCTCGAGGCGGGGCGGTCCATCGATATGGAGATTGTACACATCCGGGACGGAGCCACCTGGTTCGTCCTGACGATGAACGAGATCCTCATCGACGGCTGGGGCGCCATGAAACTCATGGAACAGCTGGCAGGCTTCTACAGGAGCGAGGACCTCGCTGAACAGGAGAAATCGATAGACTCGGCCGTAGCGTCTGTCGTCGATTACTTCCGCCACCTTGGCAAGCCGACGGAGCTCACACCGGAGGCGCGCGACTTCTGGAAGAGATCTCTGGACGGCGCGTGCCAAGATTCGCCGCTGCGCGACACCGAGGACTCTTCCTGTGATCCCTACGCGGCTTCGATCATGGAGGTATCCCTGGATGAAGGTGTGACGGAGGCGATCCGCTCGACCTCGCGAACTCTCCAGACGAGCCCTTTCGCGGTGTTCATGGCGGCCTACGCGCTTGCGCTTGCCGCGGTCTCTGGTCAGGACGACTTCGTCATCGGTGCGCCGGTCGCCAGTCGCGATCAGGGGAACGGCGTCGACGTGCCCACGCTCATGCTCAACATGGTCGCGATCCGGAGCCAGGTGGAGCGCGGTGAACCAATTGTGTCGACGGTGCGTCGCCTGGTGTCGTCGGCCACCGCTGCCACTTCGTTCGGCGACAGCCCGTTCAGCGCCGTCGTCTCCGAATTCGCTACGCACAGCAATGACGACCCGCTGTTCAGCACGATGGTCAACATGCTCACCTACCCCACGTCGGAGGCGTGGGTCGGTGCAGAGAGCCTACGTCTCGTGGAGTTGGACACTGGCTTCACCAAGTATGACGCGTCCCTCTATGTACAGCGCCACGGCGACGACTACACCCTACAGATCGCGCACAAGCTGGCCCATGTCACGCCCAAGCGTGCCCGGACGGTCCTGGCGCTTACCTCGTGGTTTCTGACCTCTGACTGGCTATCCGAGCAGACGACGGTGGCCGAGGCCATCTCGGCCGCTCTCGAGGGGTGCGCTGCATCGACAATCACTACTCTTCACGTCGCAGGGGACGACACGGAAGGAGAGGCCCATGTGCACATCGCGTGACCTGATGGAAGGCCTCTCCCGGGCCCTGACCATCTCTCCCGAGGACGTCTGTTTGATAGGTCCTGACGGTACTCGACGCACCTGGCGGGAACTCGCCGACGACGTGCGGGCCTGGCAGAACTGGCTCGGGAGCGATGCGAACGCCGGTCGCACGTTCGCTGTCCGCCTCGATCTGTCATTCAACTCCGTCGCGCTCATGGTAGCTGCCGTTACGCGGCCGGTCCGCGTGGCCTGGCTCCCGCTGAAGCTGCCTGCGGCGCGCGAGCAGGAGATCGTCGAAAACCTGGGGGAAGACACGCTGCTGGTCGACGAGTCGTCGTTGGCCCAGGCTCTGGAGGGCGACATGGTAACGGTTGCACCGGAGTTCGTCTGGGACGATCACGCCAAGTTCATCTACTTCACGTCAGGCTCCGAGGGTGTCCCTAAGGCTGTCCAGGTCGGGATGTCTGCGATCCGCAACCGCATCGAGTGGATGTGGGACGACTACGCGTTCCGGCCGTCCGACCGGGTCGTCGTCCAGAAGCCTTTCTCCTTCGTCGCTTCCTACTGGGAGGTGCTCGGGACGCTTCTGGCCGGTACGACTGGAATCTTACTGACCAGCGCTGAGAGGAGCCGTCCGGACCGTTTCTTTGATCGGCTCGCAATCGACGAGGCCACGCACCTGTTCGCGACGCCGCCCGCCATCCTGGGGTTGTGCGAGATCGCCGCAGGTCAGGACGCGCATCTCACCTCGCTTCGGATGGTGTGCAGCAGTGCCGACAATTTGACAGGCGACGTTGCGCGGAAACTCTTCACAACCGCACCCTCTGCTCGCTTGTTCAACCTCTACGGCGCGACGGAGACTTCGGCCAACACGACGATCTTCGAGGTGCCACGCCACGGCGCGATCCCGGACCAGGTGCCGCTTGGCGCCCCGATACGCGGTACCCGGATCATAGTCCGGGACGCGCATGGCGACGAGGTGGCTTTTGGGCAGGAGGGACGCATTTGCATTCAAGGCGTGCCCGTCGCCGACGGCTACCTCGTGAACGGTCGGCTGACCCCGGGTGACGACGCATTCTTCACCTGGGCCGACGGGGTGCGCGAGATGCGCACCGGTGACCTCGGTTTCGTTCAAGAAGACGTCCTGACCCTCACCGGCAGGTTAGACAACGCGGTAAACGTTTCAGGCTACAAGATCCACCTCGAGGAGATCGAGTCCGCAGCACGTCGCCTCGCTGGCTCGGCCGACCAGTGCGGAGCCGTGTACCACAACGACACCAAGGAGGAGTACCTCGCCTTGGTCATTCCGGACACGTGGGAACCGCTGGTGACCGTAGCCAGGCTGGGAGAAGTACTGCCCCCCTACATGGTTCCGCAGCGAATCATCCCAACGCCCAGCGTTCCCCGAGTGCGGACTGGCAAGGTTGACCGGCGCGGATGTCTCACGCTTGTGACGGAGACAGCTCGGGCGACCGCCGAGATCTCTCCCGCACACCACGAGTTCTACGAACGCGTCTGTGCGCTCTGGGCTGCCGCGCTCGGGGAGGGCCTACGAGAATCAGGCGATGACTTCTTTTCGGCTGGCGGGGACTCGCTGCGCGCGGTGCGTTTTATCACGTCGATACGAAAGGAGTTTGGGGTGAGGGTGCCCTTGCGCGGCTTCTACGCAGACCCATCGATTTCCTTTGTCGTCGACCTGCTCACACCTGCCGAGGAGGATCACGTTGAAGACTGAGACCTGGCAGCGCCTCAGTGAGGCGGACTCTGATTCTCCCACTATATTGGTCTTCCCACCGACGGGCGCCGGAGCACCGGCCTTCCAGGCCATGTCCGTGCTGGAAGGAGCCGCGACGGTGTGGGCTTACTGCCCACCCGGACGCGGTCGTCGGCTCTTCGAGGACGGGATATGTACGATGGACGGCTTTATTTCCCAGATAATTAGTTCTATCGAGGTTCCACCTGGTCCGTTGGTGCTCGCGGGGGTGAGCTTTGGGGCGGCTCTTGCCTTCGTCACCACCCACGCCCTCGAGTCCCGTGGCGTCGTGGTCAGCAAACTGGTCGTCCTCTGCGGCACCAGCCCCAGCAGCTATACCGTCAAGTCCGCGGGCTGGGACATGGAGGGCGCCCGCAGACGCATGATCAACTACGGATTGACCCCGGCGGATGTCTTGGAGTTCGAGGATGCCGATACTCTCTTTGTGCGTCCCACGCTGGATGACCTGCTCCTCGCCGACTCATACGATGGTGCCCATGCCGGACCGGTCGCGGCCCCTGTCACGTGTGTCAGCGCAAGCGACGACGAGATCGTCCCAGCGACCGAGGCCGTACGCTGGCGTGACGCCAGCAGCACGGCATGCAAGCTCATCGAAGTGGCCGGCGGCCACTATGCGCACGCTGGTTTTGGAAGAAAGGAATGGTTAAATGTCCTTGCCTGATGACACATCCGCCTGGGCGGTGCTTGTCGGTGTCACCACCTCCGGGTCACACGCGTCAGCGCACTGGTTTCAAGGCTTTCTGAAGTCTTGCCGTGAGCGGAATCTGCGAATTTGCGGCGTGGATTTCCATGGGCCTTTGCAGCGTAGGATTCCGCCCATCCCGGTCGAATGCTTGGTCACGGTGCCCGGTCCCTACTCGAGCGAGTTGGGCGCGGAGCAGATCTCTGCGGCGGTGAAAGAGATTCGAGCGCGCTGTCCGGGCCATGTGGTCCTGTCCACCGCGCTCCGAGAGAGCTACCAGCTGCAGAACAGTCAGCTTGCTCACGCGCTAGGGACAATGGCCAACGATGACGTTTGCATCAGGCTAATTCAAGACAAGCCAGCCTGCCGAGAGGCTCTGCGTCGGGCTGGCGTGCGTCAGCCGCAGAGCCTGCGGATCTTCGATATCGCGGCGGACGGGACACCGCTGTTCGGCAATGCGGCCGGCGCGAGAGCCGAGGCACCGCATCCTGCCCCTGGCGGCTGGATCGTGAAGCCAGCGACCGGGATGGGCAGTGCAGGCGTCCACCACGTCGCGTCGCTGGACGAGTTGCCCGCTCTTGGTCCCGACGTTATTGCAGGAGGTTACTGTCTAGAGGAGTTCGTGACAGGGACGGAGTTCTCCGTCGAGGGTCTTACCGTCGACGGGCAGGTCCGTGTCTACACCACGACCGCCAAGACGACCAACGAGCATTTCGTTGAGACTGGCCACCTCCAGCCGGCCGGGCCGGACAGGATCCCGCTGTCATGCCACTTGCAGGAGCAACTTCAGACCTGCATCGACGCACTGGGGATCCGGTGCGGCCACCTGCACGTCGAGTTCTGGGTGACACCCGAGGAAGAGGTAGTGTGGGGTGAGTTTCACGTCCGGCAGGGTGGAGACTTCATCGCACCAGACCTTGTGTCTGCGGTGTGCCCGGGGCTGGACTTTTACGGCGAGTTGGTCGACTCCCTGCGCGGGGAGGCGCTGCTGCCGATCCCGGAGATCAGCCGCCACGCGGGCGCACGCTTCGTTGAGACCGCCGCCGGTACCGTCGTTGGCACCAGCCTCGACAGGGAGGTCCCGGTCGGGACTGACATCTACTGGGAATGCCGCCCTGGCGAGACGGTCCACGCCGTGAATGGGCTGCGAGCGCGTCCGGCCGCAGTCTTAGCGTGCGGTGATGACGAGCTTACGGTCGAGGCCATGCTGGCTGGAGCGATCGACGCCTGCGATGTCCATGTTGTCCCGTCGTCCGAGTGGAGCGTCGCATGACGCGCCGGACAGCAATGGTGGGCGTCAACCGCAATGCCATCTCGCAGTTGGCCTATTCCGGCACTGCCCCCTCCCTGCTGTGCGAAGAGCGGGAGCTGTGGGAGGCGAAGCATCTAGACGACTGGCTGGCCCAGAGCGGTCTGACCGGGGTGCGACCAGTCTTCTTCGACTATCAGCACGAGACTCCGAGGCTCGCCTCCAACGTCGTCAAGGTCTTGCGCGATGAGCACGTTAACGGCGTTCTGCCCGGCTTGGAGTACGCTGTCGAGAGTGCCGCCTACCTGGCCGCGCGGCTAGGGCTTCCCGGCGCTGGCGAGTCGGCGGCCCGCATCCTCCGCAACAAGTTGCTGCTCCGCGAAGCCACCCAAGGTCGTTCCTGGGGAGCCGTCGGGTTCCGTTTGGCTTCGTCCGCGTCCGGAGTCGCGGACTTCCTGGCAGACCAGCCTGGCGACGTAGTCGTGAAGCCGATCGACCGGCAGGCCAGTCTAGGTGTGGTGCGGCTGACTCGCGGAGACGATGTAGAGGCGGCTCTCTCCCAGGCCGTTGTCGGCCACGAACCCAACCAGACCATCACCGGATGGTCGAGTGAGCAGCGCGTGCTGGTGGAACAGTGCCTCGTTGGCGACGAGTGCAGCGTCGAGGCCCTGGTCTCGTGGGGCGAGGTCGTGTGGGCGAACCTCACCGCCAAGCGAGTCCGCGACGGCAACCACCGGGTGGAGGTGGGCCACGAGATCGTCCCGCTCGAAGATTGGTGTCGGCCCACCATGCAGGAACTGGTCGACGCTGTCGGTTTCGGAGACGGACTGCTCCATGCGGAGTTCATGCGGACAACGGACGGACCGCGGCTCATCGAGTGCGCAGGGCGCCCGCCGGGTGACCAGATCCTCAATCTGATCGAGCACGCCTGGGGATTCTCCCCGGCTGCTGCCTGGAGCGAGATCATGTGCGGACGCCGACCGGAACTGCCCGCAACCCCGACCGGGCGGGCCGCGATTGCGTTTGTCTGGTCCGCCCAGCCCGGCGTCGTCAAGCAGCTGGCGGATCTCGCCGCTGTTCCTGCCAGGGCACTGGTGAACTACCCGGTGACCGTGGGACAGGAGGTCCGGCCACCCCGCTCGTCGTGGGACCGGCTCGGATTCGTGCTCGTGGCAAGCAACAACGGGATGATCGGTGACTATGCCGAGGCTCGGCGCATTGCCGACTCCTTGCGGCCTTCCCTGGAGGCACGATGACCTCCAACCTCGCCGAATCACCCGCCCAGCCGTCCGTAGACAAGCCGCGGCTCCCGGCCCGGGTCCTCGGCCTCATCGGAGCCGACCAGATTTTGAGCCAGTCCTTGTACTTCGCAGTGATGCCAGTGCTTCCGCTCCTGCTCACTATGAAACTGGGCGGTGAGCAGAAGCAGTTCGTGGCCTGGGCCATCAGCGCCCTCACCCTCATGACGCGCGGCGGTACGCTCTTTGTCGCCTCGTTGCTTCACCGCTTGTCGGTGCGAGGTTGCGTGCGGATCGCCCTGGCCTTGATCGCAGTCACCTATGCCGTTGTGGCTGTCACGTCCAACCCGTGGGCGCTTATCCTCGCCCTCGCTGCGGCGGGCCTGGGATTCAGCGTCAACGGTACCGGTGTGCGCAGCTTCATCATCCTGGCTACGTCTGACACGGCGTCACAGAACCGCGGTTTCGCCCTCATCCAGATCGTGGCCAACTGCGCCGCTGCGCTCGGCCCGATCCTGGGTAGCCTCGTGCTCGATCGGGGGCTGTACAACCAGTTTTTGCTAGGCGTCAGCGCGGTCTTCCTGGTCGCCGCGGTTTCGGCTCCGATGGCTGCCCCGCTCGGGCTGATGCTGAACCGGGGGTCGCTGCGGCCCCCGATGGGGCTGGGGATCTTACGCGAACTCATCAGTGAGCCCAAGGTACGTCTGATTACGTTCGCCGCGACAGCGGGCAGCATCCTGATGGGGCAGTTCTTCTCGAGCTTCTCCCTGGTGTTCTCCAGCGTCACCACCAGTCCGCTGCTGCGCGCGCTGTTCTACGCGCTTAATGGAGCGCTGGTAGTGATCATCCAGATGCCTGTCTCCCTCGTGGTCGAAAGGAAACTTCGGGCGGGCGCGTCGGTGCAAAGGATCTTGGTCATCGGTGTGTGCATCCTCGGCGCCGCGATGCCCTTCTTTAGCGCCAAGAATGGGTTGCTCGGAGTGGTTGTGGTCACATGCGGTGTGATCATCTTCTCGTTCGGCGAGACCGTGTTCACTCCCATTCTTAATGTGGCCTTTGCAAATGCCACCGAAGGGCGTCCCGTCGTTGAGGCTATGAACATGCGACAGCTTACCTCGGCGGTTGGTGAGACCCTAGGCGTATGGATGGGCCTGTCCGTCTTCACTAGCCTGACTGGTCACCGCCTTGGCCTCATCTACTGGTGCGGGCTGGTAGTCGTAGCTGCTCTATGCCTGCTGACACTCCCGGCGAGATCTACGGACAAATATGCTGTGACAGCTGCTGTTCGGCTACAAGACGGTCATGGTCGCTGATCTGCTGGCTGCCGCCGATATCGACGTCGTGTGCGTCCTCGAGGACCCTGACGTGTGTCAAGAAGAAGGGCGTCATCAGGAGGCTCGGCAAGTTGTGATATCGGGGGCTAGTCCGGGGAATCACTTTTCACGAGGGGCTCGACGACTTCGCATAGCTGGAGAGCTCTCTGCGAAAAGGTTGACGGCAACATCCCGACGCTGGAGTACGGCCTGCTCAGTGTGAACTGCTGGGTGGAGTGGTCTCATTATCCTCGCGCCCATCGGCGCCCTGTGGGCTCTCACCGCGCTCGTCGCCTCGGCGGCCTTTTTCGGGGTGGCGGCGTTGCCGTTGTCCTGGGTGACGTGGGCGGTGCTGTCCTGGTCAGTGGACTTCACACCGATAAGCGCGTCACTCGTGCCCCGGCTGCTCGGCGGCGCGGTCATGCTGCTCGTCGGGTGCGTGGTCCTCAGCTTCGTCGTCGCCCCGGTGTTCGTCCTGACCCCGAATGCCATCTCCTACGAGGGTCTCCTCCTCGTCCCGGTCGTCATCCTCTCCGGCATCGTGTTCACGTCGGTGGATCCCCCGGCCTGGCTCGCACTGGTGAGCGGCCTGATCCCGCTGCGGTTGCCCGTTGATCTCCTCCTGGGCGAGCCGATCGGTGCGGTCGACGCGCTGGTCTGGTGCTCCGTCGTTCTGGCCTGGCTCGTCCTGTCCGGGTTCCTGGCGGTTCGCGCACTCAGGGGCACGACCCGAGCGGGGACGCCCGAGGTGATCTGATGGGCTCGTTCGTTCACCGGTTGGCGTCCGGCGTGCGCGTGGGCCGGGCGTCCTCCACCGCTTTCGCCTCCCTCGGCACGGCGCTGACGACGCTCCTCGGCACGGCGCTGACGACGCTCCTGCTCATTCCGCTGCTCGACGTTCTCTTCGACGTCCGGGGGACGACCTGTCCTCTCCGAACCTCGTGCGCACCGGGTACGCGGCGGCGCTCGTCGCCGTCTCCGTCTCTGGCGGAGTCGTCTCCAGCGTGGCGGCGGACCGGAACCTCGGGGTCTTTCACGAGGTCCACACCCGCAGGCGAGTCGACGCGGCGTACTGGCTGTCCGCAGGCGTCATGCCGCTGATCCTGGCGATTCCGACCGGGGCCGCCGCGACCGGCTCCGTCTTCGTCCTGTCGTCGGCTCACGACATCGCCATGCTGGGACGGGTGGTTGCGCTCGTTCCCGTGGTCGTCGTGTGCGGGCTGCTCATGGGAGTGGGCGGAGCCGGGGTCGGGGTGGATCTTCCCGACCCCTATCTGGGGACGACGGTGATCGCATCCCTCCTCCCGCTCCTCGCAGGAGTGATCGTGCCGCTGAGCGATTGCCCGCGGTGGTTGAGGGCGGCGGCGAGCCTCATGCCGCTGAGCGGCCTCGTCGGCGTCATCGACACGACGGGCGGTATCCGGCCGGCGATCGGCCACGACCTCGGGGTCACCCTCGCCTGGGCCCTCGCAGGGCTGCTCGCCACTCGCCACGCCGTCGTGCGCGTGCGGGCCGGACTGCGTCACGACGTCATCTGAGGGCGAGTCGGTACCACGGAGGAGGATGAGGATGAGTGACGCGGAGACGCTCGGCTGGGGCGATCGTTGGCGCGCCCACCTCGAGGTCGCGGCGATGGAGACCGGCGAGGACCTTGCCGCCGGACGCGTCATCGCGGCAGTCCTCCCCCGTCGAACGTATCTTGAGCGCCCGTCGCCGTCGGGGCGGTCGGTCGGGCAGCCCATCGCCGCGAACATCGATGTCGTCCTCATCGTCGAGCCCATGGACCCGACTCCCTCCGTCGGGCGTGTGGAGAGGTTCGCCGCGATATCGAGGTCCGCCGGGGCCGAGGCGTGGCTCGTCCTCACGAAGACCGATCTGGTCGCTCCCGAGGTTGTCGAGGAGACCCTGACAGGCATGGCGCCCTGGGGCGACGCCGCCGTCGGTGTCACCTCGGCGGACCCGGCGTCCACCGAGCGCCTGCGGACCCTGCTCCCGAAGGGGGCGACCGCCGTCCTCGTCGGACGGTCGGGGGCCGGGAAGTCGACCCTGCTCAACACGATCCTCGGCGTGGACCACGCGACGGGGGAGGTCCGCTCCTCCGACTCCAAAGGGCGCCTGGATTCCGAACGGCTCGGTCGCTACCAGCGAATGCTGCGGGAGTCCGCTCGGCTGGCTGCTCGCTCGGATGCTCGGCACGCCCGCGAGCAGGAACGTCGAGCGTCTCGGAATGACAGTCGGGGCAGGCGGGGCGTCATGCGCCTCACGGGATGCTGATCGCCCACCGCCGACCCGGTGCTGCACGGAACCGCGGGTGCCGTCGTCGGTTCCGGGGGAGGGCGCGCCTCCATCGCCTCGGCAGTCCGACCCGACTCCTGACGGGCCGGCCTCGAGTTCTCATTCGGAGCACGCGCGCGGGAGCGAGGTTCCCAGACGGCGGGTCCCGGATCAGGTCCTCGGAGCGTTCGGCGCCCGACATCTGGGGCGCCCCGAGTACTGGGAGGCGCTCACCGGATCAGGCCACGTCCTCATCGAAAACATCAGTCTCAGTCCAGCAGTTCTCCAAGCCGGGACAACGCGAACGCCGGGCCCCATCCACGACAGGTACTCCGGCGTCTACTTCCACTCCACCTCAGTGGCGGCCCTCCAAGCGTATGATCGACATACACATCCGGGCAAGAGATCGACGAGACTCATATCGCCGAGGAGCCGGGGGCTCACCGCGAACGGGTGCCGGGATCGACGTGGACCGCGACATCATCGGCGTCGTCGAGGGCCTTCAACATGCGCTCGTAGGCGTCGGGGCTGAGGAGAACCCCGACGGTGTGTCCCCGCTTGGTCAGGAAGACAGTGTCATGCCGCGCCTGGTCAACGAGATGAGGAAGAGTAGAACGGGCTTTTGACATCGAGACCGTCGTGGACATGGGGCAACTGTACGTTTCGCCGTGCGATACGGGCATGACGCCGTCGATCATCGACGCGTCCGCCTCCCCGAGGGACGCGTCCGCCTCCCCGAGGGACGCGTCCGCCTCCCCGAGGGAGAGCTCCCGGGGCTCCGGGCGGAATGAGCGGGTGGAGCCGGCGTACTGCCGGCGTGCCGTCGGCGTGCACCGCCTCACGCCATCGCCCGTCGCCATCGTCCGTCCGCTCCCTTAGGCTTGGCCCCGGTGCGCACGGCCGGGGCCGCGGGGTCCGTCGTCGCGCAGAACCTCCGCTCACACACCGACGAAAGGCGCGGCGAAGCAGTGGCTGAGTACATCTACCAGATGATCAAGGCGCGCAAGGCGCACGGCGACAAGGTCATCCTCGACGACGTCACCATGGCCTTCCTCCCCGGAGCCAAGATCGGCATGGTCGGCCCCAACGGCGCCGGCAAGTCCTCCATCCTCAAGATCATGGCCGGCATCGACCAGCCCTCCAACGGCGAGGCCCGCCTGAGCCCCGGCTACAGCGTCGGCATCCTCCTCCAGGAGCCCCCGCTCAACGAGGACAAGACGGTGCTCGGCAACGTCGAGGAGGGCGTTGCCGAGATCAAGTCCAAGCTCGACCGCTACAATGAGATCTCTGCCGCCATGGCCGACCCGGACGCCGACTTCGACGCCCTCATGGAGGAGATGGGCGCGCTCCAGACCGAGATCGACGCCGCGAACGCCTGGGACCTCGACTCCCAGCTCGAGCAGGCCATGGACGCCCTGCGCTGCCCCCCGCCGGACGCCGAGGTGGGGCACCTGTCCGGTGGCGAGCGCCGCCGCGTGGCCCTGTGCAAGCTGCTCCTCGAGGCCCCCGACCTGCTGCTCCTGGACGAGCCCACCAACCACCTCGACGCCGAGTCCGTGCTGTGGCTGGAGCAGCACCTGTCCACCTACGCGGGCGCCGTCATCGCCGTCACTCACGACCGCTACTTCCTCGACCACGTCGCCCAGTGGATCGCCGAGGTCGACCGCGGCCACCTCTACCCCTACGAGGGCAACTACTCCACCTACCTGGAGACCAAGGAGAAGCGCCTGGAGGTCCAGGGCAAGAAGGACGCCAAGCTCGCCAAGCGCCTCAAGGACGAGCTGGAGTGGGTGCGCTCGTCGGCCAAGGGCCGCCAGGCCAAGTCCAAGGCGCGTCTGGCCCGCTACGAGGAGATGGCCGCCGAGGCCGAGCGCACGCGCAAGCTCGACTTCGAGGAGATCCAGATCCCGCCGGGCCCCCGACTGGGAAACCAGGTCCTGGAGGCCACCAACCTCAACAAGGGCTTCGACGGGCGCACCCTCATCGACGACCTGTCCTTCACCCTGCCGCGCAACGGCATCGTCGGCATCGTCGGGCCCAACGGCGTCGGCAAGACGACCCTGTTCAAGACCATCGTGGGTCTGGAGCCGCTCGACGGCGGGGACCTCACGATCGGCCAGACCGTCAAGCTCTCCTACGTCGACCAGACCCGCGCGGGCATAGACCCCAAGAAGACGCTGTGGGAGGTCGTCTCCGACGGACTGGACTACATCCAGGTCGGCAACGTGGAGATGCCCTCGCGCGCCTACGTCGCCTCCTTCGGCTTCAAGGGGGCCGACCAGCAGAAGCCGGCCGGCGTCCTCTCCGGCGGAGAGCGCAACCGCCTCAACCTGGCCCTGACCCTCAAGCAGGGCGGCAACCTCATCCTCCTGGACGAGCCCACCAACGACCTCGACGTCGAGACCCTGGGCTCCCTGGAGAACGCCCTGCTGGAGTTCCCCGGCTGCGCCGTGGTCATCACCCACGACCGCTGGTTCCTCGACCGCGTGGCCACCCACATCCTCGCCTGGGAGGGAACCGACGAGGACCCGGCCAGCTGGTACTGGTTCGAGGGGAACTTCGCCTCCTACGAGGAGAACAAGGTCAAGCGCCTGGGCGCCGAGGCGGCCCGCCCGCACCGGGTCACCTACCGCAAGCTCACACGCGATTGAGCCGAGTGATGCCGAGCTCGCTCGGGTGTCCGAGGCGATTGAGCGGTGTTGGAGGCGGGGCCGAGCACACGCGATTGAGCCAGCACTGATCGCCATCAGCCCGGTTCGCCGCGCCTCCCCGCGGCCCCCGGTCGGCTCGCGCGGGCCTCGGCCGGGACCCGCCCCACCACGAGACTGGCATTTCGACGCGAGATCGACGACGCCGTCGTCCGGCTCGCGCAAAAATGCCCACCTCGTACCGAAATGCCCGACTCGTGCAGAAATGCCCTGTGGGGTCAGGTGGTGTTTGCACCGTTGATGACGTCGTTGAGTTTCTCAGTTGGGTTCTGTCCGTTCACCAGGCGGGGTCGGCGGTTGAGGCGGTCCCGGACGGCTTGGACGGCGGTATCGGTGATCTGGTGGAAGCTGGTGCGGGCCTTGTCTCTTGTTGTTGGACACGGGGGTTGGTTTACGCGGCGGTTGTCGGCGTAGTGGTTGGGGTCTGTTTCTCGTAGGTGGTTGGGGGTGGGTGGCCGCGGTAGGTGTGGCGGCGTAGGGTGTTGTGCGCGGGTGGGCCACCTGAAGGGTCTGGCGCCGGCGGGTGAGCTCGTCGGTCCAGGAGTGCTCGCCTGTGAGGACCTCGCGCTTCAACGTGGCATTGAATGACTCGGCCGGTGCGCCTGCCGCGCTGGAGCCGACTGCTCCCATGGATTGGGTCACCTCGAGCCTCTTGCACTTGGCGGCGAAGTCCTTGGAGGTGTGGACCGATCCATGGCCCGCGTGGAGTACGGCGCCCTTCAGGCTCCCTCGAGTGGCCGCGGCCTGCTGGAGTGGACTGCTGGATGTTTTTCGGACAGTGCTTGTTTGTGCTTCAGGCTGCCTTC
>ERZ773083.1048-NODE-1048-length-19853-cov-3.343115_pt1 | contig 19853 bp, 22 predicted proteins | sample MGYA00511465_ERZ773083 | MGnify/ENA primary metagenome ERZ773083 (study PRJEB29015, sample SAMEA2738001) | human oral metagenome | biome: human oral; feature: human-associated habitat; material: dental | place: China | collected 2060 ... | reverse complement strand
AAACGGATATTGTTATATTTATCAATTAATTTGACAATAATTACATCCTTCGAATCAGAGTACCATGGGGTATGTTTATGAAAAGCTCTGCAAAAAACAATCAATATATGCTATAATACCACCCGGAGGCAGCAAAATGTTTGCAATAACTGGGATTATTCAGGGAAATACCATTCTTACGGATTATCCTTCGCTTGAATATTATAATGGTAGAAAAGTAATAATAACCGTTTTGGAAGATGACAAGCCATATCATACCGTTTCTGATGAAAAACTTTTTGCAATTTCCGATTCTCTCATCGATCGGAATAAGCAAGCGTATCAGGAATTAGCTAAATGATTTTCTTTGAGTATGAACAAGTAGTAAAAATCCACAGGTCTCTTATCGAAAAGACAGGCGGTATGGATGGTATACGTGACGCGCAGCTCTTGGATTCAGCATTGAAAACACCATTTCAAACTTTTGGCGGGAACAATCTTTATCCTGATATTTTAGACAAGGCTTCGCAGCTGTGCTACTCTTTGATTGAGAATCACCCTTTTATAGATGGAAACAAAAGAATCGGCGTACATTTAATGTTGCTTTTTTTAAAGTTGAATAATATTGAAGTAAATTATTCACAACAAGAATTGGTTGATTTTGGTTTAGACATTGCTTCGGGAAAAATGTCTAAAAATGACATAAAAGGATGGATTATTGAGCATAGAAAATAATCAGCCTCCCCCGCAGCAACCCCGCATGCAGGACTGCGGAGGAAGAGTAATTCACAGCCTTATGCCTTTACAATAGGCACCCATAGCTCCATCATGTAATTCTTGCTGTACATATCCCCTTCCGAATATGCTTCAAAGTCGGGAGTACCGGCATGACAGTACCCTTGTTCGGGAAAGAAGGTTTCCATAACATACTTCCAGCCTTTGTGGATGCAGTCGGGAACGGGGCCTTTCAGCTGGACTACTGCGTATTCTGCTTCAGGGATGTGCATCACCGACAAGCCGAGTTCGGCAGCTTTTTGTTCGTCACGGCAATCATACGCCGCTGCATAGGTAAACGTTTTGCCGTCTTTTACCTCGGAACAGATGCCGAAGCTCCTGCCGTTTCCGAGTTTTGCAAGTTCTTCGTGCGAAGCTTTTTCAAAAAGGCTGTTCCAGACTTTCGGAAAATCACTGGTTAGATCCGCATCGACTTGAATGCCTGCAAGCGTAAATCCGCTCTTTTTTTCAATTTTGACTTCCATAGTTTGCCCTCCGTTGACGGTTAAAGATAATTTAATTGGAGCAAATGATTTAAATTCTTTTCCGTTCCGAACCGCGCTCGGACTGACGCCGTGGAATTTCTTAAACGCAGCTGCAAAAGAATCAGGTGATTCATAGCCGTACGCCAATGCTATGTCGATAATCTTAGCATCGGTATTGCGCAAATCGGCGGCGGCTCTGCTGAGTTTTCTAAAACGGAGATATTCATTTAAAGGATACCCGACCAATATCGAAAAAATTCTGCTGAATAGCGGATAGGAATAGCCGGAAATGCGCGCAATCTCCGCTTCATCACACCCTGTCTCAATAGTTCTTTCAATATAAGCCATCGTTCCGTTAAATGATTGAATGATATTCATCTTTTGCTCCAAAACCTACGGAGAGTATAATGCATATAAAAACAGCCGTCCCGATAGTTATTGTACAAAAAAAAGCGGCTGCGATGTGTCTTCTATATTATCATCAGCCGCAAAAACAAGTACAGCACACAGTAAAAAAGCTGCATAAAAAATAGGCGTTTCATACAATGTTTTTCATAAGTTATTGGTACTCCAAAACTTATGAAAAACATCATCTCGGATAGGCTTACAATTTTTAGCGGTACCCAATACTCAAGCCCGAACCTTACGCTCCTGCCTTTTTCATTTGCTCAAGGTTTTCAAGGTTTTGCTTCATGGCTTTTTCGACCGCGCGGAGGATGTTTTCGTAGCCGGTGCAGCGGCAGAGGTGTCCGGAGATAAGCTTACGCAGCTCTTCCCGCGTATACAGCCTTCCGCTTCCGACAATTTCCACCGCTGTCATAATAAGCCCGGGGGTACAGAAGCCGCACTGAACGGCAGCTTCATCGATAAAGGCCTGCTGCACCGGATTGAGTTCTCCGTTTTCGCCCTGTAGTCCTTCAACCGTCAAAATACTCTTGCCGTCCGCCCATACTGCAAGGTAAATACAGCTATCGACGGATACCCCATCCACCAACACGGTACAGGCGCCGCATTCTCCTACTTCGCAGCCCTTTTTAACGCTTGTCAGCGAAAGTCTATTACGGAGCGCGTCTGCAAGCGATTCCCGAACATCGACTGCAAGCTCGTGCTTTTTTCCGTTCACCGTCATTGTAATAATTTTTAACATGCCTACACCTCCTGCCGCTCGACAGCTTTCCGTAAAGATCGCACCGCTATTTGCTTGGCGGTATTAACTCTGAACGCTTTTGACGCGCGCCACGAGTCACGGGGGTTGATATCCGTGAGAAGCACTTCCTGCAAGCCTTCATATAACGCATCGTTGATTTCTTTACCGGCCAAAAAAGCCTCGGTATTTTTACAGCGCAGCGGTACCGGAGCGGCAACACCGAAACACATACGCACCTCGTCGATTTTTAAGGCGCCGTTTTCCCGTTTGGTTTTTACAAGGGAAGCGCAGCTCAAGTTCGCAATATCCATCGCATTACGCATCGCATACTTGATGTAATCGCCGGTAAAGCCTTCGTAGTCCTTCTTTTTAATGAGGAATGAGGTTACCAACTCGCCTTTTTGCAGCACCACCTTTCCGGCGGAGACGTAAAACTCCTGCACGGGAACCAACCGCACTCCGTCCGGGCCGGTAATTTCGACAACCGAGTTATAGCACTGCTGACTCGGCGCGGTGTCAGCGCTCGTTACACCGTTGGAGATGTTTCCGCCTGCGGTTCCCATATTCCGTATCTGAGGCCCGCCGACCTGATCGGCTGCATAGCCGAGCATCGGTAAGTGCTTCTGCACGATGGGACTTCCGGTTAATTCGCTAAAGACCGTCAGCGGACGGATGCGGATAGTACCTTCTTCGTCTATGCTCACGCCACGCAATTCGGGGATACCGAAAATAGACACGACATTCCGTCCGGCAAGTTTACCTTCCCGCATCTGAATCAGCACGTCGGTGCCGCCGGCAAGGATAACCGGGTTTTCGGTGCGGACTAAGGCGCTTACAGCATCGGAGATTGATGTCGCTTGATAAAAACTTTCCATATCGTACATATTAGATTACCTCCTTCAGCAGCCCGCTCTCGCTGAACGCTTCAAAAAGCCGCTGAGGATTAAGCGGCAGCTTATTAATGGCAACGCCGGTGGCATGGAGCAGCGCATTGCGGATTGCCGGCGGCTGCGAAATAATCGGCGGCTCGCCCAAAGATTTATTCCCGAAGGGGCCGGTGGGGTCGGCATTTTCGATAAACAGCTCATGTAAGTCGGGAAGATCCATCGCCGTCGGCAGCTTATAATCCAAAAGATTTCCGTTCAGCAGCTTGCCTTTATTATCGTAAAGCATCTGTTCGGCAGTTGCAGCACCGATTCCCATTCCCATGCCGCCGTGTACCTGAGCTGCCGCCAGCTGCGGATTGATAAGCGTGCCGCTGTCGTGCAGGTTCAAAATATTCAGTACCGTGATTTTGCCGACCGGTATATCAACCTCAATCTCAACAAAGGTTGCACCGAACGAGAAGCAGTTATCGGTACAATGCGAGGTTTCTTCTGCGCTGAGGTGATTGGATTCCTTCATACTGTAACAGCTCTCCATTGCGACCTCTTCCAAGGTGAGCCGCTCTTCACCGGTACTGCGGACAATAATTTTTTCATGCTGCAGATCAAGTTCATCGGCCTTCATATCGAGCATCCACGCCGCATATTCCAATATCTTTCGTTTAAGCGATTCGGCAGTTTTTTTAATCGCCTTGCCGCTGACATACGTTTGACGAGAAGCATAAGCCGCACTGTCGTACGGGCTGACATCGGTATCCTGTTCGGAAAAAATATAGACCTTATCCATCGGCAGCGAGAGCACTTCGGCAGCCATCTGGCAGAACACCGTATCGGCGCCCTGCCCTATTTCCGTCGCCCCCATCTGAATTTGAATACTGCCGTCCTGATTGAGCACAATACGGGCGGAGGCGGTTTCGAGCGAGATGGGGTAAACGCCGGTTTTGTAGTTAAAACAGGCAACTCCGACACCGCGGCGCACCGGCCCTGTTTGATTCGCATACTTTTTCCGCAGCTCATCCCAGTGGAACACCTCGCGGCCTTTCTGCAAGCATTGATACAGCCCGTCTGAGTTTGCTCTAATCTTTGTAACGGGATCTTCGTACCCTTCCCGCATACAGTTCTTGAGCCGCAAATCGATAGGATCCATATTCAGTTTGAGCGCCATATCGTCCATAAAAGATTCAAGGGCAAAATCCGCTTGCGGAATCCCATACGCACGCATAGCTCCTGCGGTAATATGATTGGTAAACACGGAATACGCTTCGGAAATGATTCCCTTTTCAGCCGAATAGAGCTGCTTAAACTCGTTGGAGGCATTCGCGGTAATGGCGTGTCCGTGTGAAGCGTAACCGCCCTTTGTGGAATAGCAGAGCATTTTGCGCGAAATGAACCTGCCGTCCGACTTCCGCACTGTTGTCTTCATGTGGAATTCCATTGCATGGCGCGTGCGGGTACACATAAAGGTCTCTTCCCGCGAAACGGACAGCTGTACGCACCGTCCGCCGACCACCGTACAAAGGTAGGCATTCAGCGGCTCATACAGGATATCCTGCTTGTTGCCGAAGCCGCCGCCGATATACGGCTTGATAACCCGTATTTTCCCCCAATCGATACCGAGCGCCTGTCCGCACACGCGGCGGCAAATGTGCGGCAGCTGCGTGGAAGACACCACGATAATCTTTCCGCCCTTCATATAGGCATACGAGCCGGGATTTTCGATATGACAGTGAGAAATCGGAGATACCGCATAATCGCCTTCAAACATGACCGTATCGGGATCATCCGGCGTTTCTTCATACTCGCCCACGCTAAACACCGTATGCTTCAGCACATTGCCCGGGAACGCTTCGTGTAAAACGGTCGCTTCGGGGGACATCGCTTGATGCACATCCAGAATAGGAGGATATTCTTCATATTCAACGGTGATAGCCTTTAACGCGCGTTCGGCGGCCACATTATCTTCCGCAATAACGGCAGCAATATCATCCCCGTAAAAGCGTACTCTTTTGTTGAGCAGCTTGCGGTCTGCAATATCCTGATGTGCCTCCTCGGTAGACCACGGGTGCCCCGCTGTCGGGAAACAAATGTCCGGCACATCGAAACAGGTAACAATCTTAACCACACCGGGGATTTTTTCTGCAGCGCTTGTATCGACCTTCGTTACCAACCCATTCGCGATAGTGCTGTGCAATACCTTTGCGACTAAAAAATCACTGTGAAAATAATCGTCTACATACTTTGCCCTGCCGGTTACCTTATCGTAAGCATCGACACGGGGCACCGCTTTTCCAACTATCATTTTTACCTCCCTATATAAACTGAAATTTTACTACATCGAACAAACCGGAATCCGTCAATTTTAATTCGGGGATAACCGGCAGCGCAAGGAACGACAATCCGATCAGCGGTTCAACTTCGGGGTATACACCGATAGTATGCGCTTTCTCGGCCGCGTCGTGAATACAGTCGGCGAGCTGCACCGGTTCCATAGCACTCATCAAACCGGCAATCGGCAGTGCAAACTTGCTGAGCACCGTGCCGTTTTGTACAACAGCCACGCCGCCTTTCATATCGATTACTTCTTCAACGGCACGGTGCATATCGGCCGCATTGGAACCGGCGACGATGATATTGTGTGAATCATGCCCGATACTCGACGCGATGGCTCCGTTCGATACTCCGTAACCGTGCAGCAAAGCGCGGCCGATATTGCCGGTATTCTTGTGCCGCTCCAGCACCGCCAAATAGCAGAGCTTCCCGTCTTTAAGCATCTCAGCACACTCCTGCCGCGGAAATACCAGATGCTTCGTGAAAAGGGTTCCCCGCTGCATTCCGATAACATGGAAATTATCGGAACCCGACGGCATAAAATGGTCGGCGCTAAAGGCGCTCCGAGATACGGGAACAACATGCACGCTGTCGGTAATCCGTTTAATGGAGAACGACGACGGTTCCTCTGCCGCCGCCGACTCCGTTTCTTGCGCCATCGGAACGGAAGAAACTTCAATACCGGCTTTGTATACCGAATTGATTGAAAAGTCCGTTATATTGTCAAATACGACAATATCCGCATAGTGTCGCGGAGCGATAGCCCCTCTGCCGCTCAAACCGTAACACTGCGCCGCATGAAAGCTCGCCATACACAGCGCATCTTCCGGCGATAATCCGAGCGACACCGCTTTGCGTACATTATTATTGATGTGTCCGTTCGCTAAAATGTCGCTCATTTTTTTATCGTCGGTACAGAACGCAAAGCGGCTTGTATCGGTTTTATGCTCCAGCATACCGCGTACGATAGGTTCCAAGTCCTGCGCGGAAGAGCCTTCGCGTATCAGGATGTACATTCCCTGTTGCAATTTTTCAAATGCTTCATCGTAGGAAGCGCATTCGTGATCGGTACGGATACCGGCGGCGCAGTATGCCTGTAAGTCGCGGCCGCGCACGCACGGCGCATGACCGTCGCATATCTTCTTCTTTTCCCGAGCCGCGGATATCTTTTTCAATACGGCTTCATCCCCGCAGATAACTGCCGGGTAGTTCATCATCTCGCCGAGGCCGAGTACATTCGGTTCATCAAGCAGTTTTTCTATATCGTACACGGTAATCGCGCCGCCGGTGTGTTCAAAGTCGGTAGCAGGCACGCAGGAAGGAATCATAAAATAGATGGAAACAAGCGGCTGGTTCGTACCGGCAAACACCGCCTTCCGCGCATCCTCCAGCATATAGAGGATACCGTCAACGCCCGCGACGTTGGCAATTTCGTGCGGGTCGGCAATAACGGCGGTTGTACCGCAACGAAGCGCTTGGCGAGCAAAATTCCGCGGAGACGCCATCGTGGACTCAATGTGTAAGTGCGCATCGATAAGACCGGGGCACACGAACTTACCGGTTAAATCTTTTTCTACAACGCCTTCGTACTGTCCGACTCCGGCGATATATCCGTCCGCTATCGCAACATCCTGTTTAATAAACTCTTTGGTAAACACATTAAGCACAAAAGCGTTTTTTAACACCAGATCGGCTTTTACCCGCCCTGCCGCAATATCGATAAACCTTTTTTCATCCATAGTTATATCTCCTCCCGTTTATCCCATACGCAACGGCCTTGTACGAATTTTGCAACCATGTTGTGCCGTTCCGTCAAATAGAGCGCACGCTCCAGCCGCTGCTCAACGGAAAAATCGGTACGTGCACTCAACTGTGTATCATCGATCACTACTGCGTCAAACCAGAAGTTTTTTTCAAAGCTGCCGGTATCCCCGAAGAAGGAACCGCCCCCTTTCGTTCCAAGGTATAAGGCCTCCGATACGGAAAGAGCGCGCTCTCCTTCATAAAAATACCGCCGCATTTTTGAAACTTGAAGTGCCGACATCATCGCTTTAAAAAGAGACAGTTGAGAACCGGCAGCCACATCTGAGCCAAGCCCGATATGAACGCCCGCATCCAAAAGACGCGCGATCGGGGCGATGCCGCTGGTTAAATTGATATTCGATTCGGGACAATGTGCAATGTACGTGCCGCGCCGAATCAGCAATTCTATTTCTTCGTCGGTAGGGTGCACACAATGAGCGAGGATGGTTTTATCGGTTAAAAGGCCGTAGCGGTCGTACACTTCGGCATAGGTTTTGCATTCGGGATGAAGTTCCTTCACCCATGCGATTTCTTTTTTATTTTCCGAAAGATGACTCTGTATAGGCAAGTGCCGTGCTACTGCCAGCTTGCCGAGATTATCCATTAAAGCGGGCGTACACGAAGGCACAAAGCGGGGCGTTATAATAGGAGCAACGGCATCATCATTTTTAAATGAATCAACAAAGGCTTGGGTCGCGGCAAAAGATGATTCCGCCGTTTCGCATAAGTAGTCGGGCGCATTCCGATCCATATTCACCTTGCCGACGAGGCACGGCATCTTTTTAGCTTTTAGTAAGTCCGCCAGCACACGGTTGCCGCTGTTATGAATGGTACCGAAGATTACCGCGCGGCACGACGGACTTGCTTCAAGGTCATCGGTGAAAAGCCGATAGCTCCGCAAAGCGTAATCAGCATCGGCATATTTCGCTTCTTCGGGAAAGGTATAGGTATTCAGCCAATCGATGAGCTCAAGCTCCATCCCCATGCCGCGGAACGCATACTGCGGCGCATGAACGTGTAAGTCAACACAGGCGGGGACAATCAGCATACCGGAAAAATCAAAACAGGGGACATGGCCCCACTGCCCTTCCGGCAATGCGGTAACAAAATCGATTATTCTTCCGTTTTCGCACAGCGCATACGCATGAGGATGCGCTACAAGACGGTCTTTTGTTACGGCTGATATAAAATCACCCTTAACGACAAACTGTGTCTGACTCATACTGCAATACCCTTGTACCAGTATAGCACGGTTCACCGCAAAAACAAGCAAAAAACACAAAAAAACTAATTTTTTTTTAGGACGTCTCACAATATATAAGGATTAGTGATGGAATTAAAAGGAAAAAGATAAAAAAGCCAACTCTCGGACTTGAACCGAGTACCTGCACGTTACGAGGGTGCTGCTCTGCCAGGTGAGCTAAGTTGGCAAGTAAAACTACCTAAGGAGAATTAGCCGAAAAAGGCTTCCTCAGACAAAGTTTGAGTAGTATACGGAAAAAGCACCGTTACGTCAAGGAAAAACTTGACAAACTTATTCAGATGTTTTTAGCTCTTATAGAGATAATGCCCCTATCTCAGCCCTTCCTTCAACTCCGCTAACAGCGTATCGCTTTTTATAAACGACTGGTGCAGCAACTCCAGCAATTCCGCCGTGGTGTGGGTTACTTGTTCTTCCTTTATATACGGATTTTTTATATCCAGGTTATAGCCGTTGTTTTTTAAGGTTTCAATACTGACCTTCCAGACGTGTTCATTTTCGACACGGCTATTCCACCATGCTTTCAGCGGTTCAAACTCACTCTTCCGAATAGACTTTGTTTTGGAGTAGGATTTCTGCCCCTCCGGCAGTTTATGCTCCCAGTACCAGATGTCCCGTGTCGGCTCGCCTTTTGTAAAGAACAGTAAATTTGTCGCAACACTTGCATAGGGCTGAAACACGGAGTTAGGCAAACGCACAATCGTGTGCACATTACACTGTTCTAAAAACTCCTGCCGGATTCTCTGCTTCTTTGTCATCAAGAATTTTGAGCGTAACCATCCATCCCAGCTGTTCAATACGCTGCGCATCCCCCGAAACTCCCGGATCTTTCCGCATAATATTTTGCAATGATTTTATAATTCCACCAATATTCGGCATATATACTCCTGTTATTTTTTTTCATTTGGGCGTTCCCGCCGCAAGCGGCGGTCGGGCTTTCCGGGGTTACGCCATCGTTTCATTCTTGCTGCGCAAGAACGCTACGCGCCCCTACAATCCCTAACGCTGTCCAGATTTTGACTTCCATGTCAAAATCTGGACATGAGTTTGCTATTCGCAAACTCATTGGTGCTTGGAACCAGCGGCATCCGTGCCGCTTCTGAATGTACATCATTGTACATTGCTCAACGACAAGTTTTTCTAACGAAAAACTTGCTACTGAGTGGAACCACCGCCATCCATGGCGGTTCTGAACTTGATATCCATGGCACCCGCTGGACGCGAGTTTTGAGTCGTCGACTATTGCAAAACTTCTAAATTTGTATTACTACTTGCAAGAATTTTAATTCCTAAAATTATCATTAATAATACAAACACACAAACAAGCAGCAAACATATTATTCTAATTCCAATAAGCCGATACTTAATTAATTTCTTATCAGGTTCAACTTTTTCTAAAAGAAATGGAGAATTATTAGTATATAATATTAATTCTTTGTCAAAAGTTTTATCTATTGCAAATGTATCTATAAATTCATAAATCAGGAAGCCACATGAGAAAAACGTATAAATACACATTGCAACAAAAATAAATGGTGCAAGAGTATTGTCAGTTAATTTATCAAACGTAAATACTACTCCTGCATAAGTCAACGGTAAAGTAAAAACATTCGATAACATTTTTTCTATTATACTTCGAGATTGGGAAAAAAATCCAGCAAGCGTTTCATTATACTTCTGAATATAAGAATCAAAATCTATTTTCTCAACAAAAATTGCAAAATCGGTTTCAACTTTATTACAAATTTCATCAAGTTGTAAAATAAGTTCCTCTAATGTAGATTCATTCGATTCCGAAAGTATTGCTACACACCTATTTTTTAATAGCATTGGATAAAGATTTGTTGATTTAAAAACCTCTTCAAAATGATTATAAGTACTTTGTAAATCCTTGTCATTCAGGAATGGATTATATGGTAAATAGCTAAACCGACATTTTCCTTTTTCATAAGAATGAATCGAAATAGATTTATCAGAATTTGCTTCTTCACTTATATTTTTATAGAGCAATTCATAGATTTTTTGCCAATAAAATACATTAGAAAATGAATATTCTTTATTATTTTCTATTTCATTCTTATCAGAGAAATAAAAAGAATAAGGATTATTATCGGCATCAAAATCTAAAATAACTAATCTCTTCTCTTTGTTTGAGTAATAACAGTAATTTTCTTTTAAATTATTACTTTCTATAGCTATAGGTAAAGCTGAAACAACCCGTTCAAAATTCGGATAAATAACTATATCATCATTTTCCACTTTAAACTCTGTTTCCGCACTTGCATCATCAAATTTAATATTGTGCTTCTGGGCATCTTTCTTTAGTAATTTTGGAATAGTTATATCAATGAATACAAATGTTCCATCAGAGTTTATGTATTCTGCCTTCATTGCAGCGATATTCAAAATTTCAAAGTACTTATATTTATCTTCTATCATTGTTCTGCCCGTAATTTATCAGCAAAAGATTTTGATCTAATAATGACAATATCATCTTTACTTTGATCTGGATAAATCTTGGTGCCAATATATTCAGGTGGAAAATCCAATTTAATGTTATCACTTGAAATCGAGTATTTCTTCAATTTCCTCAATTCTGTTTCATCAGCAGTAAACTCATCACTAATAATAAAACCATGATTAGCAGCATAATTCGCAATATAATCAGGATCTTTCCAAATCTCCTCGCTCACAGCTCTAAGATTTATATCTTTTGAATAAGTCTTAGAACATAAGTCATATACTTTTTCTCGAAATTGCTCTCTTGATAATGTGTTCCCATCTTCATCTTCTGGAATATCAATTCTATTTATAATGGTACGCAATGCTTTGGTATCTTCATAACTTTTACTCTGGGCTTCTGCACCTATCCATTTTTGAAAATACTTAGAAGCTTCATCTTGTGTTGTACTTAGAAAAGATAAATACCGATCTTTTTTATTATTGTATGAGCAAATATTTATTCTACAAGCCATCGCAAGCTTGTTCGTATCAATATGTATGACTTCATTTATTTGCATTGTGTTATCTTTATAAGAAAATTGTTTTCCTGTTTTATCGCGAACAACAAAAACAGTGAGAAAATCTTCATTGTGATTTTTTATTTCTGCAAAAATTATATATCCACCCTTTGACTGTGGAATAGAATCCATCCGATCTTTTAAATTGGGAAGTACATTTTTCGAAAATGAAACGAAAGCATCATTTTCTGTATTTAAATAATGATCAAAGTTCTGATGAAAAATAGTATTTTCATTTAAGGAAAATACTCCATATTTTATACTTTTAGAAAAAAATGTATATAATTCTTCAAATAACGATAGACACTTCTTATCTTGCAAGTTCAGAGTATTTTCAGAATACTCTATATCAGCATCACCTTTTATTTCTTTTTTTACATTATGAATTATCGCGTTCTTAATTTCCATAATATTTACCCTCAAATATTAAAATTTTCCTTTAAAATACTTCGCATTAGTTGATTTGTATATTCTTCTCGTAGTGAGATTTGTTTTTTAAGTTCCCAAATATTATCAAGTCCAGCAGAAACAATATCCACAATTTTTTGTTGTTCTGCAAGTGGCGGAAGAGCCAAAACAAATTTTTTTAATTTTTCCGCATTAATATTCGATTGTCCTAAAGCATCCGTTTTCATTGCATTACACCATTCTCGGTGCATAGGGCTATTCAACACATAATTTATGAAATAAGGATTTGATAAAATAATCCTAAATTTGACCAAATACCCAGCATATATTGCTTGTTTGTCCGATTCATAAATTGCTGTTTTGCCAACAATTTCACGGCTGTTGGTGCGATTAAATAATAAATCAAATTTTCGTAATGCATATTTTGAGATTTCTTCTTCATTATTTGAATAGACTAATTTTTCCCAATCAATCATCCCATCTTGGATATTACCCATCCTTAATACTGGACATGTTCCGAATGGAGATGATTTTGCACTTGTACCATACATAAATCCTTCTGCTATCTCCCCCAATCTCACCCACTTCCATCCGGTAGGAAGTTCAAAAGGCTTTTCCGCATCAAGAATCGGCAGTAACGCTTTCCGTTTTTTATCAACTTTCCTTTCCTTCTGAATCAGCTCAAACAAAGCCTCTGCATCGTAGTCGGGATTGCCTTTCTGCACCGGATGTTCTTTACGCCAATCAGCGGTAAGTTTGCCTTCTATAGCATCCTGTAAAATATTCCGGCGGAGCTGTTTCGCGTATTCTTTTTGAGTTTCTATTTCTTTTGCCAGTTCATTTACTCGTTTTAGATTTACAGAAATTCTTTTTACAATTTGCTTTTGTGTTGGTAAATCCGGAAGTGATATTTCTAACGGTAAAAATACTTTCGACTTTATTTCAGTCTTTATTCCGCCTTTTGCTTGTTTTTTCAGTGTTTCGATAAAAGCGGGGCTTTTGACAAAGTATTTAAAATACTCTAAATCAACAACTGAATCATCGAATATATATGAAGAATAATGGATTGTTGCTATAACGGGTTCCACTCCCTGATATACTGCAATAGCCCCTTTTGCCACGTTAGTTCCGGAAATAACCAAATCACCCGGCTGAACAATAATCATATCAGTTTTAGAAGGTTTTTCGGAAATATGAATTGTTCCGGAAAAATCTATTTTATCGAGGCGTTTATATGTTACGATAGCGTTATCATCGGGTTTGTATCGGCCTTGCCGTTCTGTCAGGAACTCCCCAATCCTAACGTTCTTCCATTTTCCCATCTTCTATTCCTTCAGTAAATCCATCATGTCCCAATTATACTCCTTTTTGGGATATATAGCACAGATATGTACCAAACATTCGGAAAATGGTACATATTACTCCGCTTCTTCGTAATAATAGGAATAATCAATCCCTTTCATAAACATTTCACGATCATTGATTTTGTCAGTCAGAGCATTTTGCAGCAAAGCCTTTATTCTGCCTGAGTCGATTACGCTTTCCGCCATAGCTTCCAGATATTCTCTTTTATTGATTTTGCTCCAATCGATGCACTTTTTTAATGTACGCTTAAAGATTAAATCCAGCCATATCCTTGTTGTTCTTCCGTTACCTTCACGGAAAGGATGGGCGATATTCATCTCAACATATTTTTCTACAATCTGTTCAAACGTTGTATCCGGCATTTTTTCTATTTTGGTAAGATTTTGTTCAAGAAACTCTGCTGCTGCAAACTGAAAACCGCCTTTTGAAATATTCACGGTTCTTATTTTACCGGCAAAATCATAGAGCCCTCCAAAAAGATAGGCATGAATCTGCTGTAATCCCTGTATCGTCCCAACTTCAATACTATCCAGCAATGAACTTTCAAAAAGTGCGTATGCCTTTGTTTTACTTTTTGCATCTATTGTTTCTTCAGAATAGGTAAACCACTGGATAAACGGCACAGATTTATTGTTCGGAAAATTTTTTGCAAGCTCTATTACCTGATTATAATCAATGACGTTTGATAAACGTTTTTTCCCGTCAGGAGCGGTAAGTTTGAACTGGGTAGTAACACTACCCAGTTGATTATTTTCTTTTTTGAGCTTTGCCTTCAAATATTTCCAGTAGTTACGGTTCTTTTCGTATTCGCGTTGTTCGTTTAAGACCCCGATAATATCAAGCACACTAAACCACCATTTGGAATTCTCTTCATCCCAAACAGCGCGAACTTCCGTATCATTAAAAAACCTAATTGATATTTTATCCATCTTGTCCCTTATATCTTATTCGTGCAGTATCTTACGCCGCATATATTTCATTCTCAAGTTCCTTGAGCGCAGCCAGATACTTCTCTTTGCCGCCGAATATTTTTACAATTTCTGCCGGTGTTCCCAGATTCTTCAAAGGCTCTATCGTAAACACCTGCATTTCTTCAATATTCTCTATACCGGTTTCTACATATGTAGAGGCGATCTTCTATTATTTCGCCATTTACATCTGTCTTGCCGCGTTCAGGACGGTAGTCTTCCAAATCAATACCCCTGACGCAGAGCATCGGGGGTGTTGTTCTTATAAGGTGGTTGCAGTCGGCTTTCATCCCCTTTATTACGGCGCAGAGCGCCGGGGTATGAAACCCTCCGCACGAATCGACATTCATTCCAACACGAAGCACTTTGTATGGAGCCAAAAAGCCGTCATCAATTCCTTGTTTTAACGAATAGGTATAAATCGGCTCTCCAAAATATTCTATGTTCGACAGATTCTTTGTCTCTTTCGGCGTAGCGGTCATACCAATCTGTGTTGCTGAACTAAAATACTGTAAAATCTTATGCCACACTTTATCAGCATCAACCGAACCGCGATGGCACTCATCTACAATGATAAGGTCAAAGAAGTTTGGACTGAAATTTTTGTAAGCATCCGCCTCGTCATCATAATTGGTCAGCCCCTGATACAAGGCAAGGTAGATTTCATACGATGTATCGATTTTTTTCTGTTTGATAATATGGCATTTATCCTTGAAATGCTTAAAGTCACCTTTTTTAGTTTGCGTTATAAGGTTGTTTCTGTCAGCTAAATACAGAATTCTCTTTTTTATTTTTGATTTCCAAAGGCGATAGATAATCTGAAATGCCGTATACGTTTTACCGGTTCCCGTTGCCATAACAAGCAGGAGACGGTTTTCTCCGCGGGCAATCGCCTCTACTGTTCTATTGATGGTATCCCGTTCCGATAACGCTTTCTTAGAAACCATAATTGATTATAGCACGGCTTTCTTCATTTATATAGTGAAAAGATTGTGATATAATGCAACACATATCAGGCAGTCCTGATTCGATTATCTTAGTTAGGAGATCCTATGAACAAATACATCCGTTCAATTATTTTATCATTAATTACTGTTTGCACTGTACTGCTAAGTACGGCTTGTACTGAAAAAACCGTCGCGCAAGAACATTGCATCAGCGTCGTTGGCAAAGCAACCGTGTACGTTTCACCCGATCAAGCAATGATCTCTTTTTCAATTGTTTCGCAGGCAAATGACCTTACCGCAGCAAAACAGCGTCACGATACGACGATGCAAAAAACGAACACACTATTCAACCAGTACGGCATCGAACAAAAAGACGTTACAGCGGAAAACCTTACCATTCATCCCCAATACTCTTACAATGCCGATACGCCTAAATTCCTCTATTATGAAATTACTCAGAATATTTCAGCAGTGATTACAAACTTGGATAATTATGAACCGTTCTTAACGGATTTAGTAAATAACGGTATCGACCGGATTAACGATGTCCGATTTTCTACAAAAGACGTTAAAAAATACAAGGATGAGGCACGGCGCAATGCTGTAAAAGCTGCGGAAGAAAAAGCGCAGCTTCTATGCGAAGCAGCATCAAGCGGCAATCATAAACCTTCACTCGGTAAAATTATCCGCATTTCGGAAGCTCCCTCTTATTCCGATTGGAATGGAAACGGATACAATATCGCTGTGCAAAATCGAGTTGCGTACGCGCAGACAGCTGGAGGCACTTCGGAGTCAGGCGGCGCTCCAATCGGAAAGATTCTCTTTGACGCGCAAATAGAGATGGTATTTGAGCTGAGGTAATTTTAAATTTAAGGTGATTGCTTCCACATATCAAGCGTAAGGCAGAAAAGTTTATCGTACCGGCATAAACGAACATCATTGGTAAAAAATGCATCACAGCCGGAAATTAAAGCAGATGCAAGCTGGAGTGCGTCCATCCCTTTAAGCGAATGCAATTCTGCACGGATTTCAGCTGCTTTTTCAGCAATTGGCCGGGTAATATCGATAACATGGATTCCACATGCAGTTAGGAATCTATTAAAATTTTCAATAAGCGCTTGATCGCTTTGCATATACGGATAAACCAAATATTCCTGTACTGTTACTACAGAAGTCAGTACCGTTTTGCCGCTTTTTATACAGCTCTCAAAAAATGCTTTTGCAGTATCAAAATAAAGTGGATGTTTTTCCAAATAATAGATAAAAATTGCGGTGTCAACAAAGATTTTGTTATACCCGATCGCCATTCCTCAGTTCCTTTAGATAAATATCCGCATTTTTTCCTCTTTCGGTCGGTTTAACAAACATGTCAAGGTTTACGCCAATAGTTTTTTCAGATATAGCAACATCGTCAATAATGGTTACCAGAGCTGTTTTACCTTGATATTCTCGAACAGCCGCTGCATCCAAAACGACCGTATTGCCACGAATAATTCCTTTTACTGCAAGCATAAATAGCTCCTTGGGCATTTCTAATCAACACGGTTATAGCAAATTTAAGCATAAGTTGCTATAACCGCCGCCAGGGTGAACACATCAGGCAGTCTTACCATATTCTCCACGAATGGCAGTGATTCCACACAGTCACAGCAGAACACAAGAGACCTTTACTTCCCCGCACCGAACGCATGCTTGATTGTTTCGGCGAGGTTTTCTACGCGGGAAATGCCCTGCATTGCAGGTTCGGGCTCATCGCCGTCGCCGGCGGCTGCCGGGACATAGAGTTGGGTAAAGCCGAGGCTCTGCGCGGTTTTAATCAGCGGCTTTAAGCGGCGCACCGGTCTGATCTCACCGGCAAGACTAAGCTCTCCGATAAATGCTTCGTTTTTACGCGCGGGGATATCCGTCCGTGCGGAGTAGAGCGCAAGCGCCAAAGCCAAATCGATAGCCGGTTCCCGCAGCCGGATGCCGCCGGCGACATTGATATAAATATCTTGATCGGAGAACCGCAAGCCTATCCGTTTTTCCAGTACGGCGGCGACGCGGCTAACCCGTGCGGAATCTATCTTATCGGAGAATACGCGCGTCATCGTGCCCTTAGCGGGTACCGTAAGCGCCTGAATTTCTACCATAAATACACGGCTGCCTTCAAACACCGGTACGGTCGCAGACCCGGCAGGCAGCTCACCTTGCCGTTGAATGATAAACAGCGCGGCGGGATCCTGTACGGCAGCCAAGCCTTTTTCATCCATCCTGAAAATCCCCAGCTCATCCACCGAACCGAAGCGGTTTTTAAGGGCGCGGAGAAACCGCACATCATCTTCGTTCCGCTCAAAAGAGATAACGGTGTCGACCATGTGCTCCAGAACCTTCGGCCCTGCGATAACGCCTTCCTTTGTTACATGAGCGGTAAGAAAGAGCACTACGTCCCGTTCCTTTACCCACTGCACCAATTCGTTGGCACAGTATTTGAGCTGATTGATCGTGCCCGGGATGGTTCCCGCCTGCGGGGAAAAAAGCGTTTGTACCGAATCGATAATGACGATAAGCGGATTGAGATTATTCAATACTTTTTCGATATTTTCCACTGAATTGGTACAGAGCAGTTCGATATTTTTGAGCGGGATGCCGAGCCGGTCTGCACGGCCGCGTATCTGCCCTGCGGACTCTTCCCCGGAAACATAGAGCGTCCGCTGCCCTACGGCTCCGGCTGCTGCGGCAGCTGCCGCTTGCAGGAGCAATGTCGACTTTCCGATACCGGGTTCTCCGCCGATCAATACCGCCGAGCGCTTTACCGCACCGCCGCCGAGCACTCTGTCAAATTCAGAAATGCCGGTTGTAATGCGGACGGTATCGTGCACCTCCACCTGTTCAAGCGGGATGGGATGCGCTTCGTCCGTTTGCCGCACAGCTGCGGCGCTCGAAGCAAAGCCGGGGGTAAAGTCCGCTTCTTGGAACTGCTCCTCAAAGGTATTCCATTCGCCGCAGCCCGGACAGCGTCCGAGCCATTTCGGCTGACTGTACCCGCAGGAGCTGCACCGGAATATCCGTCCGCCGGCTTTCTTTTTTGCCATTTTTCTCCGTTACCTATTCATCGTTCCGTTCGGAAAGGGTAAGCGTCAGTTTTACGGTCTTATTTCCGCGGAGCACCGTTATGGCGATACTCTCGTTCGGTTTTTTATCTTCTAAAACAGCGTAGTATTCGCTGAGGTTGCTGACAGCTTGACCCGCAATTTCGGTGATGATGTCGCCGCCGAGGTAGATAACCGCAGCGCGCTTCCCGATACCGTAACGGACGGCATTCGCTCCGCCGCGAAGCCCCGCCTTTTCAGCATTACTGTCTTTTTTAACACGGGAAACCAGCAAACCGCGCTGCACCGACAGTCCTGCATAGTTTGCAATCGAAGCGTTCAGCTGTACCAGCTCCGCATCGATGGACGCGCGCCGAACCTTTCCGTACTTGATAATCTCGGATACAACCCGCTTAGCTGTGTTGATGGGCACCGCAAAGCCGACTCCCGCAGAGCTGCCTGACGTGGAATAAATCATCGTATTGATGCCAATCATCTTGCCGTCCGAATCGAGGAGCGGCCCGCCCGAGTTACCGGGATTGATTGCCGTGTCGGTTTGAATCATATTTTTGATGATGACGTTTTTATCGGTTTGAATCGGGCGGCCGAGGGCGGACACAATACCGACCGTCAGCGTCCGTGTTAAGCCGAAGGGGTTCCCGATTGCGAGTACCCGCTGCCCTACCTTGAGCCCGTCAGAATCGCCGAATTTTATCGTTGTAAGCTGCGTGTTTGCAGGCGGGTCGAATTTGAGCACAGCAAGATCGTTTTCACGGTCTACGCCGATCACCTTGGCATTGTACTGGCTGCCGTCCGAAAGGGATACGAATATCTTTGTTGCATCCTCGATAACGTGCGTGTTGGTAAGGATGTAGCCGCGACTGTCGATTATCGAGCCCGAACCGGAACCGCCTTCCTGCGGAATCGGTTCAAGGAACCAGTTTACCCCGACCGTTTCCGTGGTGATGTTAACAACCGCATCGTTGGTATTTTCGTACACTGAAATATTTTGCTTCTCTTCTGCGGTGTAACGGCCCGCCGGTTCCGCGGTAGCTGTCAGGTAAGGGCTTGTTTGCCCCGCTGCTTCTAAGACAGACACGCTCCCGTCACCGGCATTTTCTACACCGTCAATTTGCCCGCCGCTCTGTTGTGTGAGGGCGGTATTACTTTCCGCCAATGCTTCAAGCTCGGCTGCGGCATCCCCCTGCGGCGTTTTTGTTCCGTGCCCCAAATAGAAGCCCATCCCATAAGCGGCAAGTGCAATAAAACAGCCTGCAACGACTGCGGAAAGAATAAGTTGTCTTCTACTATAAAGCTTCATACACGATCCTCTTAAATATAAGGTGGCTGCAGTCGGCTCTAATATCCTCAGTTACAATGCAGCGCACTGAAATATCAAAACCTTTCACACGA
>ERZ773083.1043-NODE-1043-length-19919-cov-14.399970_pt1 | contig 19919 bp, 16 predicted proteins | sample MGYA00511465_ERZ773083 | MGnify/ENA primary metagenome ERZ773083 (study PRJEB29015, sample SAMEA2738001) | human oral metagenome | biome: human oral; feature: human-associated habitat; material: dental | place: China | collected 2060 ... | reverse complement strand
AGCATATAGCTCTTGTCCGAGAGAAACGCGTCCTCCGTGTAGACCCCCACCCAGAAGCGGTCGCTGCCGGGCGGCATGGTCAGGGGGAGGTGCTCGCCAATAAAAATATCGGAACGATAGGCGATGCTGCCGTCCTTTCGAAAGGCACGTCCATAGGCAATGGGCGCATAGTCGCCAAGACCGACCGCAACGGAGAGGCGGTTCAGCCCCTCCTCCAGCGTATCCTCCGTCAGATCGAGGGTGAGGTGTTCGGGTTTGTTATACAGCCCGCAGCTGTAGCCCTGCATCGTAATCGAATCGAATTCGCGGCCGACATTTTTGTACGCCGCTGCAAGCACGCGCCACACCTCGTAGTTTACGGGATGTTTCCGATATGCACGCTCGCCGCAGAGGACGGCGTTCTCCGCATCCCCATGATGAAGGAGATACTGCGCGGCAAAGATGTCGGCACGCGCGGAGTCCGGCGATTCCGCGCGGTAGGCGGCGAGCTGCGCGAGAAAATCATCGTCGTAGGCGCCGCGCTCCGCGCGCGTGAGGAGTCCATAAAAGAGTGCAGCGGCGCGTTCATTGTTATGCCAAAATACTGTGTAACCGTCGGTCATCATATCTCCTTTGGCGGCGGGAACGCCTCGCCGTTGTTTGCAATCCCGCGCAGGAACGCCCGCACGCGCGGGTAAAAGAACGCACGCAGATCAGGGGGGTCTACCTCATGTTCCGCTTCCATCTCATGCGCACGCGGATAGATGGTGACCTTTGCCTTTGCGGCATCGACCGTCCCGTCAAAGGAAATGGAATCCTCCGTCTCAAGAAAGAGACTGTGCGTATCGGAGCGCGCCGCGAGGTAGTAGTGCTTCAGTGCGAAGAGGGAATTGCTGAATGCGATTTCGCGCCCCGGACCGCCGAATATTTTGGGCAGTACACCGTCCACATTGTCCCCCACGGGGAAACCGAGGAGATGGGCAAGTGCGGGATAGAGATCCACCGCGCTTGTCAGCTCCTCGGCAATTACTCCTTCAGGCACGCCCGCCCCGCGCATCATCCAGGCCGCGCCCGTCATATGCGCGTCGACAATGCAGTGTTCCGCCCTGAAAATCGGAACACCGTGGTCCGAGTAAAGGTTCACGAGGTATTCCTCGGGTGCATAGTGCTCCTCAAGATAGGTAAAGAGAGTCCCGAGCGCACGGTCGAGATCGTGCACTCCCTGCCAAAACGCCGCCTGATTCAGCGCACTGGGACGCAGGTAGGGACTCGGGACTTTTTCCTCAGGTCCCGCGAGCCGCCCCACGAGCGGAAGTCTTGCCTGCACGGAACCCGTCACCTGGAAGAGCTCGCTCGACCACGGATGGATGTCCATAAAATGAAGCGCAAGGAAGTTATCGACATCGCGGAACCCTTCCAGATCGCGGATCGTTCGCTCGACTCCCTCATATGCCTGCAGGCGGTAGGGGGAGATGATGAGGCGGTCATGCCCGCGTGTCACCCCGTTGTAGACATTGTCCCCGCCGCTCATGAGATATGCCGTCCGATAGCCCAGATCGCGCAGACGCTCGGAGAGTGTTATGTACTCCGGATTCAGTTCGATCGCGGCGCGTTCGAGGATCACCTGATTGTGGTGCGGGTACATCCCCGTCTCAATCGTGGGCAGGGATGTGTAGGTGTACTCTGCCGCCGAGAAATGCCGGTCGAAGATCAGCCCCTTTGCAAAGAAGCGGTGTGTCTGCGGCATTTCCTCTGCAAATCGTTCCCGCAGGATCGTCCACGGGAGTGCATCCACGAGGATGTTCAGCACAAGCGGGCGGCGTTTGGGCGCATGTCCTGGACGGATCGGATGCCCGACGATGAAGTCGTCGCCCGAGGAAAAATCCGTCGTTTCATCGAGACGAAAGAAATTGGGGGTACCGGGATTCAGCCACGTCGAATCGTTCACCGTATCGGTACGGACGTTGAGCAGCTGGGCACGCGTGGTTCCGAGAATCGGGAGCACAATCCGCTGCCCCTCGGCGATTTCGATATGTGCCGTCCCGGGAGCACGCTGCCCGCGGATGAGATCGAAGGTGAAATCCCCGCCGACATAATTGACGAAATCCGGCGCGTTTTTTATGGTTGCAATCAGCCACGCCTTGTTTCCGTGTAGCTCCTGCTCCGTGTAGACACCGACATAGTAGGGCGGCGTGATGTGGGGCGAGACAGGGAGAAATTCGTCCGCAAAGGCGGTCGGGCGCCCGCTGAGTCCGTGCTCCGCATCGTAGCGCATACGTGCCACAGTGAACGGCGCATAATTTGCTTTGCCCATCGCAAGGGACAGGCGTTTCAGCGTATCCTCGTTGAGCACCTCGGGCGGGACATCCAGCGCAATCGGCACGTTGTAAAAGTTCGAGAGATAGCCCTGCATGACGAGCGCATCCGTATAGCATCCGACTGCCGTATAGGCGCGCGCGAGTACGGACCAGAGCGCATGGCTGATCGGTCGGCGGCGAAAGGCACGTTCCCCGCAGAGGAGCGCTCCCTCCGCATCGTCATGGTGGATGAGGTACTGCGCGGCAAAGATGTCCGCGTGCGCCTCATCTCCGTCGTGCTCCCGATAGACGGCAAGCTGCGTGAGGAAATCATCGTCGTAGGCGTTTTTCTCCACACGTTCGAGGAGATCGTAAAAGAGCGCACAGGCGCGGTCATTGTTCTGCTAGAGTACCGTGAAATCGTCCGTCATAATGTCCTTTCCCGCGTTCAACACACCCGCTTACTTCTCCCCGAACCATTCCTTCCGCGCCGCGCGCATCGCCGGCCAGAACTCGCCGTTGTTTGCAATCTCCCGTACTAACTTCCGTGCGCGCGGATAGAAGAACGCGCGCAGCTCTTCGCTCTCCAGTTCGTACCCGGCCTCAAGATCACGGTCGCGCGGGTAAATCGCGATGGCGGAATTCGTAAAATCCACCGTTCCGTCCTCATCGACAAGAGACGGCGTTTCAATTCTCAACGTATGCGCGTGCGTACGCACGGCGAGCTTGAACGTCTGCCCCGGGAAGATCGACATGCTGTAGACGGCATCGCGTTCCTTCCCGCCGAAGAGGGCGGGAAGATTCCCGTCGATATCCGGCGATACGGGGAAGCCGCAGAGCGCACCGAGCGTCGGGTAGATGTCCGCAATGCTCGTCAGTTCATCCGAAACGACACCCTGCGGAACGCCCGCCCCGCGCATCATCCAGACCGCGCGCGTCGAGTTCTCTGCTATGACGTCTACAAGATTGCCAAAAGGTGTGGTGAAAACGGAGTTTCCGTGGTCGGAGTAAAGACTTACGATATATTCGTCCTCGTCGAAATGCTCCTCAATATAGGAGAGCAGATAACCGATGCTGCGGTCAACATGGCGCAGGGTCTGCCAGAACTGCTCCTGATAGAGCGCAAGCTTCGGCAGGCGAACGCTCGCAATGTTCTCATCGATGTCGAAGAGGCGCTCGGAGAGCGGCAGATGCGTCTCCACCGCCGGATAGAATTTGAACCCCTTTGCATTCCACGGGTGCACATCGGTCGTATGCAGGTAGAGGAACTGATCCGTCCCGTCAAACGCCTCCAGCTGCATAATCGCGCGATCCACCATCTCGGCGGACGGCAGCTTCCATGCGGCGACATTCAGCATGTTATAGCCGCGCAGCGCACCGCAGTAAACGCTGTCACTCGCGGCCATCGGTGCGGAGGCATAGTAACCGAGATCTGACATGCACTCCGAGAGCGTCATAAAGTCAAGCGGGATCTCGTGGCTGTCGCGCTCATTAAAGACCTGCGTGTGGAGCGGGTACCGTCCCGTCTCGATCACGGGGAGCGCGGGATAGGTGCACTCGGATGTGGAGAAATGCTGATCGAAGATCACTCCGCGCGCAAAGAAGCGCGCGATGTTCGGCATACAGTCGGGGAAGCGCGTGCGCGCCACATTCCATGAAAGACCGTCCACGAGGAGGTTCAGCACGAGTTTTTTGCGGTCGGGGCTGTGCCCGAGGCGGATCGGTGTGCCCACGGCATAGGGGGCATCGCCGGTTGCGGTGAGGCGTGTCGTCTCCGTGAGACGAAAATAGCTGAACGCCCACTTCCCGAGGTATGCCATCGCAGGCGGTGTGCTGTTCCTCTCGATCCTCAGTTCCTGTACATGTTCCGTTCCCGCAATCGGAACGATGACCTCCGTCCCCTCCGGCATCTCGATCGTTATCTCTCCGCGCAACTCCTCCGCCCGCTGCAGCTGAAAGGGGAAGTCGCGCTGCATCGTATCAACGAACACATCGGTGTGGCGCACCTTCTCGATGAGCAGGCTCTTGTCAGAGAGGAATTCATTGCAGACATAGGCACCGACCCAGTGGCGTGCCTGTCCCTCGGGCGGCGTGAGCGGCAGGTGCTCCCCGACAAAGCCGTCGAGGATCAGGCACAGCTCCTCCCCGTTCATGACCGCGCGGTTCTGCGTCAGCGGCGCACCGGTACCGATGCCCGCGGCAACAGAGAGGCGGTTGAGTCCCTCCGCATCTGCGCGCGCCAGAAGTTCCGGCGGAATCATGGGGGCGAGATACAGCCCGTGTGCATAGCCGTACATCGTAAGCGCGTCCGCCGTACGCCCCAAGCGCATATAGATTTCGCCGAGCAGCTTCCAGATCTCGTAGTTCACGGGGCGGCGGCGATAGGCGCGCTCGGCACAGATGCACGCCGTCTCCGCATCATTCTGCGCAAGCAAATAACGTGCGGCAAAGACATCCGCACGCTCCGACTTCGGTGCTGCCTCACGGTAGGCGGCGAGCTGCATGAGGAAGTCGTCGTCGTAGGCGTTTTTTTCCGCGCGCGCCAAAAGATCATAAAAAAGTGCAGAAGCGTGCTCATTGTTGCGCCAGAATGCGGTAAAATCGTCTGTCATGCAGGGTCCTTTCTGTTTGGGAGCGTTCTTTCCCTCGTTCGCTGTGCCCGTTTATTTCTCGCCGAACCATTCCTTCCGCGCCGCGCGCATCGCCGGCCAGAACTCGCCGTTGTTTGCAATCTCCCGTATAAACTTCCGTGCGCGCGGATAAAAGAAGGCACGCAGTTCGGCGCTGTCGAGGGCATGGTCCTCCTGCAGGTCGTATCCGCGCGGATAGATGCCCGTGCGGACATCCGCAAAGTCGGTTGTGCCGTCCTCATCGACGGGATCCCGCGTCTCAAGGCGCAGGACGTGATCGTGCGTACGCACGGCGAGCTTGAACGTCTGTCCGGGATACTGGGATGAACTGTAGAGGACATCGCGCGCACGACCGCCGAAGACCGCGGGGAGGTTTCCGTCGATGTCCTCGGCAACGGGAAAGCCGCAGAGGTGTCCGAGCGTGGGGTAAATATCCACTGCGCTCGTGAGTTCGTCTGCGATGACGCCCTCGGGCACGCCTGCCCCGCGCATCATCCACGTAGCTCCCGTAGCGTATTCGCCAACGAGATCCGGCGACTGCACCGGCGCGGGGGCATGATATCCGCAGCCATGATCGGAGTAAAGGCTCACGATGTATTCGTCCGCACCATAATGCTCCTCAATGTAGGTGAGGAGCTGCCCGACACTGCGGTCGATATGGTGCAGACTGACGAGGTGCTGACTGAGGTGGAGCGGGAGGCGGGGGATACGGATCGTCGGCACCGTCGGATCGAGAGGGACGAAGCGGTCCGCGAGCGGCATCCCCACCTCCACCTCGGTGGAGAACTTGAGCGGCACCTGTATGGTCAGCGGATGCACGTCCGTCGTGTGGCAGAACATGAAGTGATCGACCTCGCGCAGCGCCTCAAGTGTGCGCAGGGCGCGCTCCGTGCCCTCATAGGCGGGCTGGAACCCGTAGGTGGCGATGAGCCGGTCATAGCCCCGATATGTCCCGTGGTAACCGTTATGTCCTGAAACGAGCGGCGCAGAGGCGTAGTAGCCGAGATCCGTCATGCACTCCGAGATCGTTCGGATGGTGGGCGGCAGCTCGTGACTGTCCTTTTCGATAAAGATATGCGTGTGGTGCGGATAGCGTCCCGTCTCGATGGCGGGAAGTGCGGGCAGGGTGTGCTCCGATGTGGAGAAATGCTGATCGAAGATCACGCCGCGCGCAAAAAATTTGGCAATGCATGGCATATGTTCGGCGAAAAGGTCCCGCACCGCAGGCCAGCACAGCCCGTCAACGAGGAGGTTCAGTACGAGTTTTTTGCGATGGGGGCTGTGCCCGAGGAGAATGGGGGTGCCCACGGCATAGGGAGCATCCTCATCAGAATGCAGAGTTACGCTCTCGTCAAATCGGAAATAGCTGAATGAATACTGTCCGAGGTAGCCGGGATACTCCCTTGCGGGCGTCTGGATGAGGAGGTCCTGATAGGGAAGCGTCCCCGCGATTGGCACAATGACCGACCGTCCCTCCGGCACCTCCAGCTGTGTCATACCTGTGACCTCACGCGCCTTTTGGATGTCGAAGGTGAGATCGCGGTCATTGATGACGAAGAGCGAATCGTGACGGATGTGTTCATAGACCGGCGCCATCGCCGAGAGAAAGCCCTCGTCCACGTAGATCCCAACCCAAGGGCGGTCATGCCCGTCAGGTATGGTGAGGGGGATCTCCTCGCCGAGGAAGATGTCAAACGCAAAGCGGAACTGGCCGTTTTCGATGACGGCGCGGTCCGCAATCAATGGCATATAGCAGGAGTTGTTTACCGCCAGCGAGAAGCGGTTGAGCGCATCCTTCTGCCGGTTCCTTGGGAGGGTAAGGCTGAACTCCTCATCCGGATACGTCCCCTGTATATATCCCTGCATGGTGATGGCATCAAACTCACGTCCAACCGCACCATAAGCGGCAGCAAGCACCTTCCAGACCGCGAGGTTCACGGGGCGCCGCGCATATGCGCGCTCTCCGCAGAGGACGGCATTCTCCGCATCCCCATGATGGAGGAGGTACTGCGCGGCAAAGACATCCGCACGCTCGGAGTCCGGCGATTCGGTACGGTAGGTGGCGAGCTGCATGAGGAAGTCGTTGTCATATGCCCCGCGTTCGGAGCGTTCCAGCAGATCGTAAAAGAGTGCAGAGGCGCGTTCGTTGTTGCGCCAGAACACCGTGAAGTCGTCCTGCATTTCTCCCTCTGTCCCTTTCGTGTAAATTATGCGTTCAACGCTTCCTCGAACACGCGGAAGAAACCCTTGATATCCGCCTCGTCAATCGCGCCGAGGGCGCAGAGGCGGAAGGTCGATGCCGTCTGCATCTTGCCCGGGTAGATGGTGTAGCCGCGCTCGTAGCAGTAGTCGTGTACGCGGGGGAAGTCAAAGCCCGCAGGATAGTCCACCGCAACGACGAGCCCCGACTGGATCGCACGCGGGATGGTCTCTGTGAGTCCGAGTTTTGCCAGCCCCTCATGGATGGCGTTGATTGTGCGCGTGTGCCGTGCCCACTTCTTCGCTTCCCCTTCGGCGAAGTATTCCGCGAGCGCGCGCTTTGCCGCATACACGGTCTGTACGGGCGGCGTGAAGCGCATCTCGCCCGTCTCTTCGAAGCCATTGTACTGCATGACGAGATTCGTATAGTAGGAGCGCACGGGATAGTTCTTTGCCGTTTCGAGCACGGATTTTTTTGCGATGACAAACGAAAGCCCCGTCATGCCCTGAATGCCCTTCTGCGCGGACGACATGCACACATCCATGTTCATGTCATCGACGGCAAACGGAATCATCGCATAGGTCGAGATTGTGTCTGCAATCATGACGGCACCGTGTGTGTGGGCAAGTGCGCCGATCTCGCGCACGGGGTTCAGAATGCCCGTGCCCGTCTCCTGATGCGTCGTATAGACGGCGGCGATATCGGGATTTTCAGTCAGCGTCCGTTCAACGACTGCAAGGTCGGGCAACCCGTCCACGGGGAAGGTCAGGTCGATATGCGGTACGGCGTAGGCGCGTGCCATCGCCGCTGCGCGTGCGGAGTAGGCGCCGTTGTTCACGATCAGCAGTTTTTTATCGGCGGGGACAAGCGAGCTGACACATGCATCCATCGCAATCGTACCGGAGCCGCAGAAAAGGACGGTCGCCCAGTCTGACGCATCGGCGTGGACGACACTCAGAAGATCCGTGCCCAGCGTCCGCATAAGCGCGCCGAATTCGCGCTCGCGCGGGCAGATGTCGGGGACGATCTGCGCCAGCTTGACCGTGTCGGTCGTGGTGGCGGGACCGGGGTTGAGGAGGATGTTTCGCTTGATGTTCATAGGTCACTTCCGATACATAAATACGTTGAAGACAAACGGCGTGTTCCAGTAGCCCTCCATCTCGATGGCGGGGAAGTCTACGTGCAAATTATGTATGCGCGCAAAGTCCTCGAAGAACGCGCGGCGGTAGAAGAACTTGCCGAGACCCTTGTAGCGCTCGTCGTAATCGGGGATGGTCGCACGGCGATACGCAAGGAAGTCCTCTTTTTTATCGATGTCGTGCAGGTCGATCAGTCCGATGGCGCCCGTGGTCTTTTCGAGCATACGGATCAGGACGCGCGCGGCAAAGTCCTCGCCCGGAAAGTAGGAAAAGACGCTGTTGGAGAGGGCGGCGTCGTATTTTAGTGCGGTATCGAACGCATCCGCCTCGCCGCAGGTGAGTTCACGTGCACCGGGCAGTACCTTGCGTGCCGTTTCCACGAGGGACGCCGCGTAGTCCGTGCCGCCGACGGTAATGCCGTCGCGCTGCATGAGGTAGAGGTTCGCCCCCGCACCGCAGCCGACATCGTAGACGCTCATACCCCTTTTGAGATGCAGCAGTTCCACAATGCGCCGTCCCTGCATCAGGAGGGAACGGAGCGGAATGCCGCCGTCCACGACATCGAAGCCGTTCAGGCGTTTCAGCTCCAAGAAAACATCCTGCCAGTCGCCCGTGAGGGCGTCTTCCGTCCTTTGCCGCCGATTCCAGACGGCTTTCCACCCGTTTGTCACTTACATTACCTCGATCAGCCGGATGATATCCTTGATCGGCAGGAGTTCGCTGTCAATTTCGTGCGCGCGATGGTGCACGAGGAGGGAGCGTGCCGCGTTTTCCATGGCGGGGAATGCGGCGCGCGTGAGCTGGTTTGCGTAGATGACGATACGCACGCCGTGCGCCGCAAGCTCCGCCTCCGTGATCGTGTTGTAGGAGGAGGGGACGGCGACGATGGGCACATTGGGATGCTTTGCATGGAATGTGTCGCAGAACGCGATGACCTCATCGGGCGACGTTGCGCGCGAGTGGATCATGATGCCGTCCGCGCCCGCCGCGACGTAGCTTTCCGCGCGTTCGAGGGCGTCCGCGAGACCCTTTTCCAGAATCAGGCTCTCGATACGTGCAATAATCATAAACTCCTCCGTGCGCTGCACTTCCTTGCCGGCGGCAATCTTCTCGGAGAAGTTCTCAATCGTGTCCTGTGTCTGCGCGACCTCCGTGCCGAAGAGGGAGTTGCGCTTCGCGCCCGTCTTGTCCTCGACGATGACGGCGGAGATCCCGATGCGTTCAAGGGTGCGGATATTGTATGCGAAATGCTCCGTCGTGCCGCCCGTGTCCATGTCGAGGATGATGGGCTTCGTCGTGACATCCATGACCTCGTTGATGGTCTGGATGCGGTCGGAGAGGTCGACGAGCTCGATGTCGGGTTTACCGCGCGCGGTCGAGTCACAGAGGCTCGAGATCCACATCGCATCGAACTGATCAAGCCCGCCGTCGCTCTCGACAACGGTCTTTTCTGCGATGAGTCCCGTGAGCCCGTTGTGTACCTCGATGGTTTTAATGATAGGCACAATATCGAGGAGGCGGCGCAGCCGTCCGCGCCGCGCCTCGGGCATCGCGAGCAACTCGCGCATCTGCCGGTCGATCTTGCGTACCCCGGCGTTCTCCGTGTAGGGCGGCTCTACGAGTTCACCACCATAGCGCGCAAGACATGCAAGGACGTTCTTGCGGATGGAGGACTCGGGACCTCTCGCCCAGTTGCTGCCGTGCACCACGTAGTCGGGGCGCAGACGGTCTAAGATTTCGTCGTACATGATGTGCTCCTGCACGACCACGTCTGCGACCTCGGGCAGCACGCGGATCATCTCTATGCGCTCCTCGAGTGTTTTCGTCGGAAAACGGTTGTAGCGCACCATCTCAGGATCCGACAGTACACCGACGGTAACCTTCCCAAGTTCCGCTGCCGCCCGCAGGAGGTTCCGATGCCCCTCGTGGATGATGTCGGTACAGAAGCAGGTATACACACGTTTCATTAAAATTCTCCCTCTATCCAAGTAATTCCCTTATTTTTCGCGCATTCGCGCCTCAAGCTCCCGCAGCTCCTCCACGGTGTCGATTTCCCACACGTCCGCGCGTGTGCATTCCCGTATGTGGATGGAGAACTCAGGCAGATAGTATTTGAGCGCGATCTCGTCCCAGTAGAGCTGGCGGTACTGCGCGTCGCGGTAGAGTTCGTTTGCGCATTCTGCGAGCCGCGCCCCGTCCTCCGCCGTCCAGTAGGACAGCCCGAGCATCTGATGGCAGGGGTGGTCGCTCGCCGTGTCGATGTGCGTGATCTTCCCCGCCGTATCCGTATCAAAGCACCAGTCGTCTGTCTCCGCGACGTGGAACGCAATGTAGTTCGAACGCTCCTGTGTGGGCGTAATGACGGCGGGATTCGCGATGTAGAGATCGCCCTCGATGACGTAGCTGTCTGCGAGGAGACCCGCACGTCCCGCAAGCGCAACCGACGAGATGTTGTTCGCTGTTTCCCAGTCGGGATTGTCGATGTAGGTGAGATGCGGGTACTGTGCGTGGAGCATATCGAATGCCTCACCACAATAACCCCGTACAATAGTAATCGACGAAATCCCCGCCGCATTAAGTGCATCTAAAATTGTCGCAATGATCGGGCGACCGTTCACGGGCACCAGCGGCTTCGGCACCCGATCCGTCAGCGGCGCGAGGCGCGACCCGCGCCCCGCTGCGAGAATAACGGCCCGCGTGACCCTGTGCGTGCCGCTGTCTGCCGTTTCGTGCGGTACATTTTTTTCACGTATGCCCATCAGCAGAGCCCCATCTTGCGCATCGTCTTCTTCAGTGTTTTTTCCGCGATGCGCGAAGCGCGTTCCGTGCCGTCCATGATGGCGGCATCGAGATACGCCTTGTCCTCGAGCAGCAGCGCGTATTTTTCGCGAATCGGACGCAGCTCTTCCGCGACCGTTTCGCCGACCGCCGTCTTGAAGTCACCGTAGCCCTTGCCCGCAAACTCCGCTGTGATTTCATCGTTGGACTTGCCCGTGATCGCGGAGTAGATCGTCATGAGGTTGTTGATGCCGTCCTTACCTTCGCGGAATGCGACCTCCGCCTCGCTGTCCGTCACGGCGGACTTGAACTTTTTGAGGATCGTCTTCTCGTCGTCGAGGATGTAGATTGTCGCCTTTGTATTTTCGTCCGACTTGCTCATCTTTGCCGTCGGCTCCGCGAGGCTCATGACGCGCGCGCCCGCCTTCGGGAAATAGCCCTCGGGCAGACGGAACGTCTCGCCGTAGACGTGGTTGAACCGCGCTGCGACGTTACGTGTAAACTCGAGGTGCTGCGTCTGATCCGCGCCGACGGGCACATAGTCCGCCTGATAGAGCAGGATGTCGCCCGCCATCAGCGCCGGGTAGGTAAAGAGACCCGCGTTGATGTCTTCGGGGTGCTTTGCCGACTTGTCCTTGAACTGCGTCATGCGCGAGAGATCGCCGAACGGGCTGAGGCACGACAGCATCCAGCCCATCTGCGCGTGCGCGGGAACGTGGCTCTGGATAAAGATGAGGCTCTGCGTCGGATCGAGCCCGCACGCCAGCAGCAGCGCAAACGCCGCACGACCCGCCTTACGCCGCGCGTCGGGATCCTGGTACACCGTCAGCGCGTGGAGATCGGCGACAAAATAATAACAGTCGTACTCCTCCTGCAGGTGCCGCCAGTTCTTCACCGCCCCGAGATAGTTGCCGAGGGTGAATGTGCCGGTGGGTTGGATGCCGCTCAGGATAATCTTGCGGCGGGAGGTGACTGCGTTCGTATCGTTCATGACGATCCTTCCTTTATCTGTAGAATTCTTTTCATTATATACCATGAGAGAAAGATAAGCAAAGGAAGAATCTGTTGGGGTCTATGTCAAGTGTTACGGACTGCGATGCTCCACGCAAACGCCCCGTTATTCCTCCACATCCTTATCATGATGCCGTTTCGGCGGGCGCGGATGATAGAGACTCCAGTTCCAGTGAATCGCGGCAAAGCGGATGAGCAGCACGAGCATGAACGCAAGCCACGAATCCGCCTCGATCCCGAGCGTAAAGCGCAGCATGCAGAACACGAACGCGCCCGCGAGGGATGCCGCCGCATAGACCTCGGCATACAGCACCACGGGCATCCGCTGCGCGAGCACATCGCGGATCATGCCGCCGCCCACCGCCGTCGTCGCCGCGAGGAGGAGCGGCAGCACATAGCTGTCATCTCCGCCGACGCGCACACCCGTCAGCGCTCCCGTGATCGTAAATGCGGCGAGCCCAATCGTATCCGACACATTGAAGATCGTGAGGAGCCGCTGACGGCGCATACGGTGCAGCGCCGTCCACTGATAGAGCAGCGAGGTCAGGAGTGCGACGCCCACCGACAGGAGAAAATTCGTCGTATCGCGCAGCGTCATCGGCGGCGTAATGCCGACCAGCACATCGCGCACCATACCGCCGCCCACCGCCGTCGCCAGCGCCAGCACCGAGATGCCGAAAATATCCATGCGGCGCGAGAGGCCGACCAGCGCCCCCGACACCGCAAAGGCAAGCGTCCCTATAATGTCAAACAGCCGCCACAGATCCTCCACGACCATCGTGATGTCCTTTCCCTTTTCAAGTATATTGCGCTTTAGCCATCCAGTGCTTCCCTAATCCTGCGCGAACAGATATACCACGGTCTCGATCGGCGTGAGCGTCCCCGTGCGTGCCGAGCGGGAGCTTGCCGCGATGAGATTGCCGTCCATATCGTACACCGCACGCTCCAGGGTGATGCGGTAGGTCTCGTGCGCATCGCGGATCCTCGCACCCGTGATGCGATAGGCGATCATCTCCTCCGCACCCGACGCGCGTGCCGCCTCAAGGTGCGTTGTCAGCCCGCTGAGGAGGCCGTTCTCCGACAGCCCCTCATCCACCGTCGCGAACATTGCCTGTGCATTGCACACATGCAGCACATCGCGCAGCACCGCCGCCATATAGGGCGCGTCCTCCGTCAGCACCTCATCCATCTCCGTCTCGATCGGCGCGACATAGAGCGGACGCCCCTCCGTGCGGTTCGGCGCACCCATCAGAAAGAGACAGGCACGATCCCCGCCGTACGCATCGTACAGCTGACGGATCGCCGCGTCCACATAGACAATCATCGCGTGCGGGAACTTTGCCACGCTCCGCGCAGGATGCCACGCAACGCGCTCCCCGAACGGACAAAAGCCGAGCGGCGCTGCGAGGATGTTCTTCATCGGATCGCCGCTCATCACCACGCGGTGCAGTGTAAACGCCCCCTCGTAGCGGCGTGCAAACGCCGCATTCCCGACCGCAGGCGCGCCGAACGTCGTCACGACGAGCTGCTCCGCCGGCACGCCCATATCCGCGAGCCGCGCCGCCGCGAGAATCGCCGCCGCCCCGCCGAGGCTGTGCCCCGTGAGATAGAGATGTGCCGAAGGATGTGCGCGCAGCTCCGCCGCGATTATCTCACCTGCCGTGCGGTTGCCGTAGTCGGGAAACGTGTCCGTAAAGAGCGCCGCCTGCGTATAGTCAAGGAAACCTCTGTGCACCAGCGGCGTCGCGCTCCGCTCCGTCACGGGCGCATCACGCATCGCGAGAAACTCTGCGGGCGTCGTCCCACCGAATGCCGCACGACCAAGGCGCAGATCCGTCCACACATCGCTCCCGCGCTCCGTCCCTGGGAACGCGATCAAATGTGTCTCCACACCATCCTCCGCCGTGCGTACGAGATGAAAGAACCGCCCGACCGTCCCGCGATGCCCCGGCGTTTCATACGACTCGATCTGCCAGCCCGCCGCGATCAGGCGCGCGCGCAGCAGCTCCGGCAGATCGCCGCTGTATGCCGCCTCCGATGCCGCCGCGCACACAAAGTAGAGCGACGGCAGGTCACTGGGCGCGGCAAGTGCGCGCAGCGGGGTGAGAAGAACGCAGAGAAACAGCAAAAATCGTCCGAATATCATCGCCGCACCTCTTTTTTACAAAAATTTATCCCTATGATACCCATTTTCCCTAGGAAATACAAGGACTTTTGCAAAATTAGGACGTTTGGATTCTGCCGTTTGCTACCGTACGCCTTTTCCGTCCGAACACACAAAGCACCCGTCGGCAATCGTACCGACGGGTGCTTTTCGTAGGGAAGCACTGATAAATTCAGCACCATCATCGTGGCGGGTTCTATGATAATTGTTACGGAAGAATGCGGATGCGATGTTCCAAAGCAAACCCTAGTGGAGCAAGCGGGAAAAGTGCGCGGTACGCCCCGGCGGATTTCGTCGTTCAACCGAAGGGCGTTTAGAAATTCGCCGGTATTTAAGCGTACAAGCGCACGAACGCTTGCGAACGAGGCGTTTGCGTGGAGCATCGCAGTCCGTAACACTTGACATAGACCCGGATAGTGACATTCATCACAAACTTTGTGATGAATTTATGCTACAATATCAACGACATTACGAATAAGGGAGGGAAACACATGAAACTCAGTGCACGCAATCAGCTCAAGGGCAAGGTTATCTCCATCGAGAAGGGGGCCGTCAACGGCATCGTCGGCATCGAGCTCAAGGGCGGCGATGTCGTCACCGCGACGATCAGCATGAACGCCATCGCAGAGCTCGGTCTTGAGGTCGGCAAGGAGGCATACGCCGTCATCAAGGCAACGTCCGTCATGGTCGGCGTCGATCATCACCACGGCTAAACGATTCCTCAGGAGCAAACATCCCCGCACATCGGATTCTTCCGACGTGCGGGGATGTTTCGTTGGGAGCGAGGAAGGGGCGCTTTTGTGCAGGAGAGGCTCTCTTATCCCCTGATATGTCCCGTCTCAGTCCTCGATTTCCGCGATGCAGACCACCTGACTGGAGTCAAGACCTACGATGCGAAGCGGCGCGTTGAAGAATCGCTTGATCTTCTTCCCCTTCGGCACCTCGGACAGGTGCATATCCTCGATTGCCGTGCAGAACTTCCCGGTGTGGTACCCGAGCAGATGCTGATGGCAGTGTACGGGCGACTCACTCTCCGGTACCTTGGTCGACGGGGAGCCGACCGCGAGGAAGTCCATCCCGATCACGCGCAGATTCGGGAACGTCTCCGTCAGGTAGTCCCCGGCGCTCGGCGCGATATAGGAGCCCTCGTGCTGATACAAAGTCGGCTCCTCCGTCCGATACCGTTCGAGTCCGGTGCGAATCAGCGCGGCAGAAACGCGCCCGAGGACATCGGCAAACGGCTCCAAGTCCTCCTTCGTGACACCCTCGGCAAGCCCCTTTGGGATGTCGAGCACAGCCACCTCCTCATGACAGAAGTAGTCGATGTCCAGCTGATTGATGCTCAGCCCGTCCTTGACAAAGTGGCGCGGCGCATCCATATGCGTACCGCAGTGATTCGGCAGCTCCGTGATGAAGCTCGCAAACGGCGTCTTCTCACAGACATCGGTGCACTGCTTCGTCTTCACGACAGGCTCGCCCGGCCATGCGAGATCCTTCGGATCGAGCGGATGAGAGAGAAACATAAACATAGGGGTGCCTCCTTTTCATATCTGACCCAAAAAACGTATCGTCCTTACATCTGCCATCGAAACAGCACATTATAGAGAATCCCGGCAGCTGCGCCGCCGAGCATGGGACCGACGACGGGAACCCACGCATAACTCCAATCCGAATTACCCTTTCCGCGAATGGGCAGCATCGCGTGCACAATGCGGGGGGCAAGGTCGCGCGCGGGATTGATCGCGTATCCCGTGAGCCCGGCGAACGCCATGACGCCGCCCGCCACGCCGGCAAACACGAAGAACAGCGCCACGCCTCCCGCGGGCTGCAGATGCGAGAGCGACAGGATGATGAACATCAGACTGAACGTCGCAGTCGCCTCGGCGAGACAGTTGCGCAGCGGATTCCGAATCGACGGTGCCGTGGCAAACACGCCGAGCTTCGCCCCCGCCTCAGGTTCCTCATCGAGGTGATCCTTCCAGACGAACCAGACAATGACCGCGCCCACATAGGCGCCTAGGAACTGCGCGATGAAGTAGCCGGGCACCATCTCGAGCGGGAAATCCCCGCCGATCAGGAAGCCGATCGTCACCGCCGGATTGACATGCGCGCCCGTGAGCGGAGCAAAGATCGCCGCCACCGCGACCATCCCGAGCCCCCAGCCGCACGCCGCCATCAGTCCGCCCGCGCCATACATTCCCGACTTCTTCAGCGAAATATTGGCAATCGTTCCAAGTCCCAGTATCATGAAAAAGGCGGTTCCCACAAACTCGCCAAGATACTGCTGAAAGTGTTCCACAGTAAGCCCTCCTTATACAAGCTTAACCTACAGAGCTTTCTCCTAGCATTGCGGTCACATCGCGCAGCGTCGTTGCCGCGCCAACGTTGCCCGGGAAGATGATGTAGCTCATGCCGGGGAACTTGCTCTCCGGTCCTGTCTGCCAGACGGGGATGCCGGGCGCGACCTGTCCGAGGACGAGTGCGCGGCGCACCGAGAGCCCCTTCGTCCCGACATCACTGGACGTGATGCCGCCCTTTGCGATGAGAAAGGCAGGCTGAACACTGAGGCGACGCACAATGCTCGTGATCGCCTCCGAGATCTGCACGGAGACGCGCAGGGACTCCTCCTCGGAGCCTGCGTCAAACCGCTTGCGCCCCGTGTAGACCGCAACCGTCACGCCGCTGCGGATGGCATCCTCCGTCTCTGCGATGATGCGCCGCAGCTCCTCGGCGAGCTTTGGCGGGTCGAGCACGAGCATGTGGTTGAACTCGATGAACTTCACCGCGCTCAGTTCCCGCAGCTTCTCGAACTGCTCCGTCGTCTTCTTCACATGCGAGCCGATGATGATGAGCCCGCCGTTCGTGTTGCCCTTTACAACGAGCTCATCGCGCCCGAGGAGCGGTTTATCCGCAACGCCGCCGATGACCTTCGTCCACGCCGCTGCCGTGCGGAACAGGAAATTCTTGCCCGCCTTCATCGCACGCATCATCGCGATCGCAAACACCTTCACATCCACATAGTCCACGGCGTTCACAACGACCTTGCGGAAATCCCGCACCGCCGTCAGCTGCGCCGTGATCTCGTCCACGCGCATGGCACGCAGGTCATCGAGCGAGATGCTGACCACATCCGTCGCGCGGAACGCGCCCTTCGTCTTTTCCTCGATGTACGCCTTCATGTTCGACGCCGTGTAGCCGAACGTCTTGTCCCGCGCGAACTCCGTCTCACCCGCCGGCGTCAGATCGGCGCCCTCCTGCACATAGTGCACATCGCCGATCGTAAATCGCCCGCCCTCCTTGAAGAACGGCATAAGCACCTCGCCGTCGATGCGCTCGCCCGACTCCTCAAGGGCGTGCGCAAGCGTCTCCGTCTCAAGCGGATAGTGCCCGCGCAGCGTCGAGTCGCTGCGGCTGATGAGCATGAACTGCTTGCCCGTCCGCTTTGACTCCGCCGCCACTCGTTCGGCAATTTTCCAATGCTCCGCCTCCGTCTCGGCCGCCTGGAACGCGCGTGAGTTCGTGAGGATGAAGAACATCGCGTTTTCCTCGGCAAAGCCCTCTGCGATACTCTCAGGCGACCAGTCCGTGTAGACGTGGATGCCGTTCACCGTCTGCACGCCCGTCGGATCGTCGTCAAGCACGATGATCTTGCGGTCAAAGCCTCTGCGTTCCTCGTTGAGCGCGGCGTCGACCTTTGCCTCGTCAACCGCGGGAATTTTTGCAAACAGTTCGTCCTTCGATACCTTCATGACCGACCTCCTCACAAGTCATTGGATTTCACAACGACGCCGGAGATGTTCTCGTAGAACTGCACAATGCCGCTGTGGTCGTCCATCAGGTGCCCCGTCGCCTTGAGGCTGTGCATGATCTGCTGCAGCACGCCCGTCAGGATGAGCGGCAGCTCCATGCCCTTCGCCGTGTCCATGACATTCGTGATGTCCTTGAGATTGATCGCGATCGGGCCGCCCGGCTTGAAGTTGCGGGAGTACATCATCGGCGCCTTTGCGTCGAGCACCGTGCTGCCCGCGAGGCCGCCGCGGATCGCCTCGTAGACCTTTTTCGGGTCGGCGCCCGCCTTTGTCGCGAGGATCAGCGCCTCCGACACCGCCGCGATGTTGAGATTCACGATGACCTGATTCGCCAGCTTCGTCACCGAGCCGCTGCCGTTCGGGCCGACGAGTGTGATCGTCTTGCCCATCGCCGCAAAGACGGGACGCGCCTCTTGGAGCACCGCCGCGTCGCCGCCGACCATGATCGCGAGCGAGCCGTCCACGGCGCCCGGCTCACCGCCGCTGACCGGCGCATCGAGGAACGAACAGCCGTGCTCCGCCGCCATCGCCGCAAACTCCTTTGACTCGACCGGAGTCACCGAACTCATGTCCGCGATGATTGTGCCTTTCGCCGCGCCCGCAAACACACCGTCCGCGCCGCTGAGGATCGTGCGCACGATCGGGCCGCTCGGCACCATCGTGATCACCATGTCCGCGCCCGTCGCCGCCTCCTTTGCCGACGATGCCGCCTTCGCGCCCTCCGCCGCCATCGCCTGCACCGCGTCCGTCACCACGTCAAAGACCGTGACCGCAAAGCCCGCCTTCAGCAGATTGCGCACCATGGGTTTCCCCATAATACCGAGTCCGATAAATCCGATATTTTTCATGACTAACTCCTCCCGTTCAATAACGAACCCGCCCAGCAGTATGTAGTATACTACTTAATTTATAAAAGAATCGGGCATTGCCCGAAATCCTGATTGAACCGCACACGACCGCTTGTGTAACGAGGCGTTTGCATGGTGCATCGTATCGGCATATCTTACTGCGCTACTCCAAACACGCGCGAGGTCGCCTGCATATGCACCATAAACGCGCGCATCGCATCCGCCTCATCGCGCCGCCCGAGCGCAGAGAGGATCGCCGCGTGCTCCTCCCACGCCTCCGCGTGGCGGCGACGATGGTGCAGCGACGTGAAGATCGCCTGTTCGAGCTTCGTGCGCATCTGCTCGTGAATGCGGATGAGATAGCTGTTCCCCGTCGCCGCAACCAGCAGCGTGTGGAACTGCGTGTCCAGCTTCATGAACTCGTAGTGCATATGGTCGCTCGCGATGTACGGGCGGCTCTTCTCCTGCACAACACCCAACCCCGCGAGCGTTTTCTGCCGCACGGACTCGGGCGCCTCCTTCGTCAGCCAACGAATGCTGTAGCCCTCGATCGCAATGCGTGCCGCGACAATCTCGCGCAGATCATCCTCGGATACCGGGCGCACCGTCCAACCGCGATTCGCACGCACCTCAAGCATCCCCTCGTGCATCAGCTGCATCACCGCCTCACGCACCGGCGTGCGCGACACATTCAGTTGATCCGCCACCTGCTGCTCCGAGTAGATCTCACCCGCCTGCAGCTCACCTTTGATGAGCGCCGTCTTGAGATACTGATACACCTGATCCTTGTAGGATACCTTCTTAATCACAATCTGCATCCTCCAGTGTATGTAGTATACTAGTTGGGTGGAAAAAATGCAATCGGGACAAAAGTAGGAAAATTCTATGAAGCGCATCTTCTTCCGCCTCAGCAGGAGAAAAATTTCCTTGCCAAGAATCCCGTCCTCTGTTACAATATGTTCCGTATCGAATATCATCAACCACAACATATAGTATAAGGAGCTCATTCATGACAGTGACGACCGTAACGAAGCGCGCGGGACATGCCGTGCCCTATGACCGCA
>ERZ773083.1036-NODE-1036-length-20039-cov-96.423839_pt1 | contig 20039 bp, 16 predicted proteins | sample MGYA00511465_ERZ773083 | MGnify/ENA primary metagenome ERZ773083 (study PRJEB29015, sample SAMEA2738001) | human oral metagenome | biome: human oral; feature: human-associated habitat; material: dental | place: China | collected 2060 ... | reverse complement strand
GAAGCAGATCGCCACCATGAAGCGTGCTCAAGAAGAACGCGCCATCCGCGACCTCGATCACGCTCGTGAGGTCAAAGAACAACTCGAAGCACTTACTGACGTGTCCATCTCTGTGCGGACTTCGGAAAAGGGTAAGATCTTCGGTTCGGTGTCTGCCGACAATATTGCCGCTGCCATTAAGGCTGCCGGTGGTCCCAAGTTGGACAAACGCAGCATTGAGTTGCAGAAGGGTGCCGTGAAAACTGTCGGCTCCTATTCCGTGAACGTCAAGCTGCACTCCGATATTGCAGCAACTGTGAACTTCCAGGTTGTAGCTGCCTAACAACCAGCTACAACGGTCACATTTGTGACCCAACGACAACAGCACAAAACGAGCCAGCCTCAGCGCCGGCTCGTTTTATTTTTGCATACATGTTGCGGAAAGTTTAAGAAAAATCAGCTGGTGATATAGGTTTCCTTGATGAGTAAGGTTCCCACACTTGGGGGGCCTGTGGATAACCCTGTGGATAACTCCCCGCAGGTAGTAGCAAAATCATAGTTTTACCCAATGTCAAACCCGCTGGTAACCGATTTATCCACAAGATGAAAATATGTTCTGAACTGCGTAGATAATAAGTTTGCAGCAAGTTTATCCACAAGGATCACTCGTTTTCCACAGTCCCTGTGGATAACTTTATCCCCAGGCTGTGCATAATGCCGGTAGCAAAGTGTAGAAAATCCCTTGATTCCGAGTAGAAAAATCCCCCCATATGCAACATGAAACCCATGGCATGTTAAGGAAAAACTCAGGCATGGGGGTAGTCGTGTGGCGGAGAAGCATTCGTCTCGATATTCGACTAGGATTCATAAAGTCATGACCTGCGGGTTTGCTACAATCGGGTAGGGAGAATGTTCACACCAACCAATAGCGTGCCGTTAGAAGAATACGCACTTATCGCCAACCACCACACTGTGGCGCTGATTTCCCGCGCCGGTCGAGTTGACTGGTTTTGTCCGCAGGTTGACCACACTGCTACCTTCGCGGCCCTCTTGGGGGAACCAAAACACGGCAGCTGGAGCATCACTGTCGATGATGCGAATATGACCGCCCGCACCTATCTGGATCACCCCGATCACCTGATTCTCCACACCACATGGCTTTCCGCCACCGGCACCGCCGAGGTGGTGGATTACCTGGAGGGAACCACCCTGGTGCGCGCCGTGACCTGCACCACCGGGGATATCACCGTGAGCCATGATCTGAAAATCCGCACCGACTATGGCTCGCGCTCCCCAGCCTGGCACGATCACTTCCGCTTCGTTGACCGGCAGGGGGAGGCGGTCACGGCCCTCCACGGGCCCGAATTGCACCACACCGGCAGGAATGCTGATTTTGTCGGCTCCTTTGACCTGGTGGCCGGAACCACACTGACCTGGACCCTGGGCGAAACCGCGGCGCCACAGAGGGAATTTCGGGAAGCGCCCCTGCCCCCATATAACGGTCAGTGGGTGCGGCTCGCCGAACGCTCCGCCATGGTGCTGAACGCCCTGGCGCTCACCAATGGGGCGATTCTTGCGGCCCCTACCGCCTCCCTCCCGGAAATCATCGGGGGCGACCATAATTGGGATTACCGGTTTTGTTGGCTCCGGGATTCCGCGTTCGCCATAGACTCCCTCCTCATGGCGGAACAGAACGGCTACACCCGGGCCCCGGTGCGGGAGCGGGCCGTGGCGTGGCGGGATTGGTTGGTGCGCACCATCGACCCCGAGAATCTCCAGATTGTGTATGGGGTGCGGGGCGAGACCCATTTGGAGGAGCGCATCCTGGCCCATCTGCCTGGCTATCTCGACTCCCTGCCGGTTCGGGTGGGGAATGCCGCTGCATCCCAGTTTCAGGCCGATGTGGTGGGGGAGATTCTTTTGGTCTGTCGGCACATGCGGGAGGCTGGAATCCCGGAGACTGAGGAGTCATGGCGGCTACAAACAAGGCTGTTGGATTATTGCATCAAAAACTATGAGCGCCGGGATCATGGTATTTGGGAAATGCGGGGGGAGCTTCACTATTTCACCCATGGGCGGGCCATGATGTGGGCGGCATTCGATTGCGCCCTGGATGCCGTCGCAAAGCATGAAACGCTGACCGGGGACACCGAAACCTGGCGGAAATACCGCGACCAACTCTATGACGAGATTTTTAGCCGCGGCTTCGATGCCGAGCGGAACACGTTTAGGCAGATTTACGACAACCCCGGCGTCGATGCGTCGCTGCTACAGCTGCCACACACGGGCATTATTGCGGTGACCGATCAGCGCATGCACGACACGGTGGTGGCCATTGTGCGGGAGCTTGGCGACGACCATGGGCTCATATACCGCTATAACAGTGATGGCCCCCGGGCGGAATATCCCTTCCTCATCTGCAATTTTTGGCTTGCCGAGCATTATGCGCGGGCCGGCCACCTGGATGCCGCCACCAGGCTCTTAGAGCAGCTGGTTGGCTATGCAAACGATCTGGGGTTGCTGGCGGAGGAATATGATCCGGTGCGGGAACGGTTGGCGGGGAATTTTCCGCAGGCATTCTCACATATCGGAGTGATACGTGCGGTCGATGCAATTGCGCGGGCCCAGTGATGGTACTAATGATAGAGAGAAAATTTTTCCCCAACCAGACCAACCACAGCTAATAATGAGGGGGTGAATCGGCAATGAGCAGCGACTTTCCCAGCGAACCAGATTTTAGCGACGAACCAGCAGAACCCCCGGCATCCTTGGTACCCATGCCATCCATGTCCGAGGGGTCTCGTCGCAGCCGAGACGGCCGAGGCAGCTGGAGTGGCCGAGGCGGGCGCACCAACGGTCGAGGCGACGACCAAAACTATGATGATTTTCGCCAACCGCCCCACGATATTGATGCGGAGCAAGGCGTCCTCGGGGCCATGCTCCTGAGCCCCACCCTTGTGGTCGACATCATAGAAACCCTCGTGCCTGATGATTTTTATCGGCCCGCCCACCAGCTCATTTATAACGCCATCATCGACCTGTTCAGTAATAACAAGGAGATCGACCCGCTGATCGTTGCTGGCCGGCTGGACCGCGACAATAATCTCGAACGTATTGGCGGATCCACCTATTTGCACACGCTGGTGTCGGCCGTGCCCACCGCCGCCAACGCCCGCTACTATGCGGAAATCGTGGCGGAAAAAGCGGTGCTCCGGCGGCTGGTGGCTGCCGGCACCAGGGTGGTGCAGCTCGGTTACGAAGGCACCGAAGGCGCCGAGTTAGAAACCGTGATCGACATGGCGCAACAACAGGTGTTCGATATCGCCCAGCGGCACCATGTGGAAGACTATTCCGTGCTTGCCGACCTAATCCAACCCACCATGGACGAACTCGACCTGATTTCCGTGCAGGGCGGGCTGGCCCGGGGCATCCCCACCGGATTTGAAGACCTCGACAATCTCACCAATGGGCTCCATGGGGGCCAAATGATTATTGTCGCGGCCCGGCCGGGTGTGGGTAAATCCACCCTGGCGCTGGACTTTGTGCGCTCCTGCGCGATCAAGAACGGCAAGGCCGCGGTCATTTTCTCCCTGGAAATGGCGAAAAGCGAAATCGTCATGCGCATATTATCCGCCGAGGCTGACGTGAAACTGTCGGACATGCGGTCGGGGCGGATGACCGACCAGGATTGGGCGAAGCTGGTGAATCGGCTCGACACGATCGAGCATTCCCCCATTTATATTGATGATTCCGCCAGCCTCACCATGATGGAAATCCGGTCGAAGTCACGCAAACTCAAGCAGGTAGCAGACCTGCAAATGATTGTGGTTGATTATCTTCAACTGATGAGCAGCGGCAAACGAACCGAGTCGCGGCAGCAGGAGGTGGCGGAATTCTCCCGCCAGCTGAAACTCTTGGCAAAGGAACTCGATGTACCATTGGTGGCGATTTCCCAATTGAACCGGGGGCCAGAGTCGCGCACGGATAAACGCCCCCAAATTGCGGATCTTCGTGAGTCGGGTTCCCTGGAACAGGATGCGGACATAGTGATGTTGCTGTATCGTCCAGATAGTCAGGACAAAGACGACACGCGGGCGGGCGAAGCAGATATCATTGTGGCGAAGCACCGTGGTGGTCCCATTGATACTGTGCAGGTGGCACATCAGCTGCATTTCTCGCGGTTTAAGGATATGGCCCGGCAATTATAATTCACCCCTATTTGGGGTGGTGTTTTGCGGAAATATTTAAAAAGAATATTAAATCAGGATATTATTTGTTTGAATAATCTGTTATCATCCAAGCGGGGTTCACATGGTATTCCAATTATTTACATCTATTCTCGCCTCGATCGTGGCGTTTTTCGGTGCGATCGTGCCGCTTAATGATGACGTAAAACACTGGTTTTCCGATATTACCGTCGGCAAAACGCTCGACACCGTGCTGCCTGCCGACGCCCATCCGGTGTCGGCAGCCGAGTTGAAAGACGTGCGTTCCGGCAATTGGATGTCTGTAGTTCGCCCCCAAACCACCACAATGTTTTTCGGGGATTATTACCGCGACGCACCGAAAAAACTGCCGAATATTGGGGAAGAATTCGGTGGCAATGCACCAGCCGATTTACAGCATTTTTCGGGTGGCGCATCATGTAATGGGACCGCCAGCGGGGTATGGTTTGACGGCAATGTGATGCACAAGACCCGCCAGATCCTTGTCACCAATAATCCCTGCCCAGAAGTGGCAAATACCCGCGACAAGGATGTTCAGGCCTTCCTGAGTGCCAACCCCGAATTCTACCTGGATGGGCAGGGTCACCTTTACCTCAAGCGCCCCGACGGGGTGGCCTCTGAATGGCAGCGTCCCTGGTTGGTGAAATAACGCTGATCCCCCCGGAAGAGGTAGCAAATAGGTCATGGTTGCTATCGCCGGCAATATGCAACGATGCAGGACGTCGTACATATTGCCGGCTTTGTCGTTGCCGTGGGTGAAACGTCGAAAAGCTGATCTTGTACGTTGGGAATTAGAACATTATTTTTCCTGATAGTACTGATAGGAAGCTTTTGCTGTGATTCTTAAGTTTCTCATGACGCTGTTTACGGCGATCCTGGCATTTTTTGGCCTATCGACGCCGACCCCCACCACGACAATAACTGAAGGACATACCAGGCCGACCGTAGGACCCCTGACCCAGAACCGGTCGGAAGCCGCAGAGCCAACGGACTCGACCACCGTTGTCACGGTCACCCCTCAATCCGGTGGCGTAACTATTCCCGAAGACCCCAACTTCAAGACCATCAAGGCCGCGGAACCTACCGACTCCGCCATCAAACTGGTACGCACCGCCAAAAAGGACGGTCGGGATCTCCTCAACGGTCGGGAACCCGGCGACGGCGAGGGACCCATCCCAGGAAGCGCACTCGACACCACCCTGCCGGCCACTGCCCATGTGGCCACCCCGGCGGAAATCGCCCAGGTTCGCACCAAAAACTGGCAGTCCACCGTTCGGGCCAACACCGTGCTGAAATTCCAAGGCGCCCCCACCAGCAGTGACTGGGACTGGCTGCACCAGTACTATGCGGCCAAGCCGCCGAAGGAGAAAATCCCCGAGGCCGACGCCATCAATGCCTTCGCTGGCAGCAGCTGCAACGGTCGCGGTGCCGGAATCGCCTGGTTCAAGGGCGCCGAACTACACTACTACCTGACCGACCGGGGTGCTCAATGGCATCGGGAATGCGACAACGCCAGCGATGAACAGCATGCGGAAGCCCTGAACTATATTGTGGGCCGCCCCACTGTATACCTCGATGGAAACGGCACCATGTACCTGAAGCGGCTAGCAGATGGCAAGGTCAGCCAGTGGCGGGAGGTGCGCGGCTAACATGCCTCAACCCGGGGGACTAAGAGGTCATACGTCATATGTTTTTCCTATGGATAACTCCCCTCGATCTGGGGCAATGGCACATAGCGTAGGTATATTAGTACGTATTCTAATTGTTAAAACCTATGGTCCGGCAGTTGGGAATCCGGACTATAGGCAAAACGAAGGATCGTAAGGAAAAACCTATGAAGATGAAGATTTTCGCCGCCGGCATCGCTGCCGTGACTGTCGGGATGCTAGCGCCGATCCCAGCAATGGGCGTCGACAAGTCTAGTGACAGCGTATCGACGAGCATGACCGCAACCCCCCGGGACATCATCGACGACTGGCACAAACCGCACCCGGTTCCGCCGCTCAGCGGCACAATGCCGACTGGAACCCACCCCGCCACCGCCGCCGACATGCAGAAATTCGTAACCAAGAATTGGGTGTCCGCCGTCAGCACCGCGAAACTCGACTTCACCCAGTCGAAACTGTACAAGGGGAACGAAGCCGAATTTCGGACCACATTCCGCAAAGCGGAGCAGAAATTTAATGGCAACGTGCCGGACACCGCCCGCACGTTTGGCGGCGGCTCCACCTGCCGGGGCAGCCTGGTGCTGGTGTGGTTCCAAAACGACAACGTAATGCGGTTCATTGATGCGGGCCCCACCATTGCGGTCGGCTGCCAAAAAGAGGTAGAGGAACAGGACCGGGAGCTGCAAACCTACCTGAAACAATCCACCATCTACTTCAATGAGGTCGGCGACCACATGTACTTGAAGCGGGCCTCGGACGGGGCCGTCAGCCACTGGAAACTCGCCGACGCGGAAACGGTGAATCGGTCATGATCTTTAAAATCTTCGCCACCCTCCTCGCGGCCGTCTTAGGGTTCTTGGGACTGCAACAACCCTCGACATCTTCGACGCCTCCCACGGCCACCACCAGCACCAGCGCGGTGGCAACCTCGGAACCCACCAGCACATCGACGCAGGTGAGCACATCGGTGCCTACCACAGCGCCGGTCGTAGCGGTGCCGGAATTCGGGATGACGGTCATTCCCGCACTGCCTGCCGACGCGCACCCCGGCACCGAGGCCGACATGCAGAAATTCGTCACCAGCCTGTGGGTGTCCCCCAATAGCACCGATGCGAAAATCGACTTCTCCCAATCGAAGCTGTACAAGGATTATCCCCCAATAGATTTCCTGCGCGACTTCGGGCCCCGGACTGCTAAACAACTGAAAGACACAACCGTGCCGGACAACACCCGCAGCTATGTGGGCGGCACCATGTGCCCCAAACTGCGGGGATTGGCGTGGTTTGAGGGCAACCGCATCCACACCATGAGCTGGTGGAAAACATACCCAACCAAAGGCTGCGGGATGGTTCCGCAAATTGAAGATACGGAATTCCAAAACTTCCTCAAGAACGCCACCCTGTATTTCAATGCCGCAGGTGACCGTGTCTATGTTGAACGCCACACCGACGGTGCCATCAGCGAATGGAAACTCCATAGCTAACCTACGGAAGATGCCAGCGAGGATAAACTCATGATTTTCAAGATCTTTGCCACAATCGTCGCATTCATCATGGGTTTCTTAGGGCTGCACCAGCAACTGCCGCAACCAACCACCACGCCGACCACGCAGGTTACGCGGACAGCGCAACCGGAGGCTTCCGGGAAACCGGCCCAGCCCACCCCTACCAGCGCACCGGCGACATCGACCCCGATTCCGCCTCGACCACCGCTGATGGCGCTGTCGGATCTGCCGAGTGGTTTACACCAGGCAACCGATGCGGAAATGCAAAAACTCACCACCCACCGGTGGGTTTCCACCAGCCTGCTGATCTTCCGGGTCAATAATTACGCCGAAATAGACTTCACCACCAACCACGACACAAGTAGTCCCCGCCGAGTATTCTCCGGTGGCACCAAGTGCTGCACGGTACAAGGAACCGTCCTGGTGGCACGAAACACCATCAGCATCGCCGCCTGGGGAGACTCAAGAAAAACTGCCTGTGACCCGCAGGTCTTGGCGGTGGAAGACACAGAATTCCGGGAATTCTTGGACCACTCCACTGTGTACTTCAATTCTGACGGCAGCAGCATGTATCTGAAACGAAGTTCAGACGGTGCCGTCAATGAATGGAAACTAGCTGATAACCAACATGTGAGGTAGGAAACATGATTTTCAAACTGTTTGACATGATTGTCGCAGCCATAATAGCGCTGTTGGGCGTGAATGTGCCTGGACCGACGATACAGCCGACGGCGTCGCAAAGCAACGCCACCACGGTACAACCGCAGCCCACAGGCACGAAGGTCACCAGCACCCCGGCCACCCCCACGCCAACAGTGCCGGTGCCGAAGACGATCGGCGGGGCAACACTGCCGGCCGATGCGCACCCCGCCACCGATGCCGACCTTCAGAAGTTCATGCACAACGAGTGGATTTCCACCGCCTACAAGAAGGCTTCGCTGAATTTCTACGAATCGACACGCTTCATCCCCAAGGGCAATGAACTGGATTCGCGCCAGGCAAATGGTAATAACGCGACACCCAACGACGTTGGTTTCATCCCCGATGATGCCCGCAGCTTCACCGGCATTCCGGTATGCAACACGGCTGTGTCCTGGGCAGCGTTCGAAAAGAACGTGATGCAGGTGTACTGGGGCCCAATGACCGAAAAGGCCTGCGGCGATGAGACCTTGTTGGATGAGGACATCATGAAGCATTTCAGCTCCAAGCCCAGCCTGTACTTCAATGCTGATGCCACCTATGTGTATGTGCAGGGCGGCGGCACCATCAGCGAATGGAAGTATAACGAGCACCCAACTCCCAAAGCCAGCAAGTAATTTTCACCACCTTTTGGAGGAGAAACACCATGATTTTCAAACTCTTTGCCCTGATAGTCGCGGCAGTTACCGGACTGCTAGGCCTGCTAGGAATGCACCAGCCGGTCCCGAAGCCACTGCCGACTCCCTCAATGCCGACCTCGACGCCAACCTCGACCGCCTCGTCGGATTCCACCGGGGTGCCGGCCCCGAGCACGTCAGTGAATGCAGCACCGGAACCGTTGCGGCCGGTGGCGATGGATATGCCGGCCGGCACGCATCCCGCCACCAAGGCCGACATGAGTAAATTCCTGTCGCACAACTGGACCTCCACCGCGAACAAATATGCCGTGATCTATATGGGCAAGTCCCAGCCCTTTGACGGCACCGAGGAGATCAAGAAGGAATTCAACGGCAACGTGCCGGAAGGCCTGCGGATGCTTACGTACGATCCAACCTGCAACGAGGTTCAGACCGCGGTGTGGTTTGACGGCAATACGATGCGAACCACCGCCTGGGGCATGCAAACTCTGCGCGGCTGCCAAATTGATGTGGAGAAGCAGAGCGAAGAATTCCAGACGTTCATGAAGCAATCCGACATCTACTTCAATGCCGCTGGTGATCGTGCCTATTTGAAGCGCACCGACGGCAAAGTGAGTGAATGGATCATCGCTACCAATTAAGCTTTGCGACGCCAAAAATCCCCACTTTCGGGTGGGGATTTTTCTTGCGTCTTATGGGAGTCTCACGGTCTTATTCCCGCAATTCGGCAATGATGACGACCCCATCGCCCCGGTGGGCCGCGGCCCCATAAAACCGTTGGAGCCTGGTAAACGTGTCCATCGCCCACCCGTCGGGAACCCCCAAATGGGTGCTGGGCCCTTGGAGTGGTTTGAGGTTCATATTCGGCAAATCCGCCATGATAGTGATGACGATCTTGGGATGATTGACGGTCACCCAGGTATCCCAAGAGTGCCAGCCCGTGATCATGCTATTCAATGGGTCGGCACCCCACCCCAGCAGCATGAGCGGCACCCAATAATGGTGGGTGATAGCCATCGAAGGATAGCGGGTTTGATGCATGAGTTGGTGGGCGTCATGGGTGTAGGTGGGCGAATAACAAAGATTATCGAACACCCGTGCGGGCACCGCGTGGTAGTGGAGAACCAATTCCGCGGGCCGTTTCGCCACCGGTGCTGGCGCGGGCGGATCCTCGGGGAAAACAAGCTTTTTAAACCGGGTAACCTGCTCAACGGTTTCGGTGCTCATCCCCGGCAGCGGGAATTGCCACCGCCCAGCAGCATTCGGGTACTGGCATGTGGAGACGAAAAACTCTTCCCCGGAAAACACCAGTTCGGCGTTTCGGGTTGCACCGAAATCTGATTCCTCCGTGACAAACCGAACCTGATTATGGGATAGATAAAACGGCTCTGTTTCCCTAGGATCAACGGTCCAGCCTTCTAAAAGGGCGTTTTGATTGGAGTGGCGGAGTTCCACCTTGGCGTTACGAATATAAAACTCGTAGTAGGAGCCATACCACATGGATACGCAGGCCGGGATATAGATATCGTCACCATAGTAATAGGCGTCGTGGTCGATCCACAGCTCATCACGGACAGTTTCCGCCACATATGCGAGGAATTCTTCGCTGGTTATCATGTGTTTTCCCAAACTTGTTTCAGCACAGCTAAAACGCCGAGGTGAATCCCCGAAGCCGCAGCGAATTACTCACCACAAACACCGAAGAAAACGCCATGGCGGCCCCGGCAAACATGGGGTTCAACAAGCCCATGGCAGCCACCGGGATAAGCACAATGTTATAGGCAAACGCCCAAAACAGGTTGCCTTTGATCGTCGCCAAGGTGCGGCGCGAGAGTCGGATGGCGTCGACAATGCCGCGGGGGTCATCGTTCATGAGCGTAATATCGCTCGCCTCGATAGCAACATCGGTACCCGCGCCCATGGCCAGTCCCAGGTCCGCCTGCGCCAACGCTGCGGCGTCGTTAATGCCGTCGCCAACCATGGCCACAACCTGGCCCGATTGTTGCAGCTCAGCGACCTTCGTCACCTTATCCGCGGGCAGCACGCCGGCAATCACCGTGTCGATCCCCACCTTGGTCGCCGCCTGCCGCGCCGCCCCCTCGTTATCGCCCGTGAGCAGGATCGGCGTCAACCCCATCGCCTTGAGCTTTTCGACGGCCGCCGCGCTGGTCTCCTTGGGCTGATCCATCACCGAAATATGCCCCGCCAACTGCTTATCGACGTGCACCGCCACCACCGTGGCCCCGGTCTCACCGCCCGACTCGGCCCGGCCCACCTCAACCCGACGGCCCGCAACCATGCCGCTCACGCCCACCCCGGTCGTGCTCTGAAACTCCGTCACCTCCGGGATATCGGTGGCCTCCGCCACAATGGCCCGGGCGATGGGGTGCTCGGACGCATTCTCCACGGCCGCCGCCAGCTGTAATACCTCATCTTTCTCGAAGCCAGCCTCCGGCTGTATGCTGCTCACGGACATGATGCCCGTCGTAATCGTGCCCGTCTTATCCATCACAATGGTGGTGATTTTCTGGGTGTGTTCCAGCACCTCAGGGCCCTTAATTAGCAATCCCATTTGGGCGCCCCGGCCGGTCCCCACCAGCAGGGCGGTGGGGGTGGCCAGCCCCAAAGCACAGGGGCAGGCGATAATCAGCACGGCCACTGCCGCAGTGAATGCCTCGGCCAACCCATGGCCCAACACAAAAGCATGAACCAGTAACGTGGCCACCGACACCAGAATCACCACCGGCACAAACACCTGCGAAATCCGGTCGGCAAGCTTCTGCACCGGAGCTTTCTTCGCCTGCGCGTCGCTCACCAACTTCGCCATCTGCGCCAGCGTGGTATCCGCCCCCACCCTGGTGGCCCGCACCACCAGCCGGCCCGAAGAATTCATGGTTGCCCCAGTGACCACACTATCCTTCGTCACCTCCACCGGCACCGATTCGCCCGTGAGCATGGACTCATCTACCGCCGAATGGCCCTCAACCACCACACCATCGGTGGCGATCTTCTCGCCAGGCTTGACGACAAACACATCCCCCACCGCGAGCTTGTTGATCGGAATACGGTGTGTGGCGCCGTCGACAAGCACGGAAACATCCTTCGCGCCCATGTCCAACAACGCCCGCAATGCCTCGGAACTGCGGCCCTTCGCGCGGGTCTCAAACCACCGACCCAACAGCAAAAACACAATCACCATGCCCACGGATTCCAAATAGATTTGGTCCATGCCCTCATGTGAATGCGCCGACAAACTCATCGACATGCGCATATCATTCATGCCCGCGTTGCCGAAGAACAGGGCCCACACGCTCCAGAAAAATGCGGCTGACGTGCCCAAACTAATCAATGTGTCCATGGTGAATGCCCCATGCCGCAGATTCTGAAGCGCCGCCACATGGAAGGGCTTGCCCCCATAGAAAAACACCGGGCCAACCAGGGCAAAACTCAACCATTGCCAATTATTAAACTGCAGCTGTGGAATCATCGACAACGCCAACACCGGCACCGACAACACGGCAGAAATGATCAAACGCTTTCGCAAATCCGCGGCATGCGCATCCCGAGCCGCACTCGTGGCATCCGTGCCGGAAGTTTCCGAAAGCTCCGAGTCTGGGCCAGCGTCATTGTCTGGTGTGATTTCAAACGCATCGTAGCCGGCGCCCCGCACCACATCAATCAACTGCGGTATCTTCACGGATGCCGGATCGTAACGCACGTTGGCGGTTTCTGTGGCGAAGTTCACCGTGGCTTGGGCGCCCGGAACCTTATTCAGTTTCCGCTCCACCCGACCGGAACAAGATGTGCAGGTCATGCCGGTGACACCCAAGTCCACACTAATGAGTCCTGGAATATTTTCTGTTATCACTTATAGAACCTCCATGTAAATAAACCATCAGGTGTAACCATGTCTGTTGGGCAAAAATTCCCGTGGATATTGGATTGGCGGGGACTGCCGGGGCGGGCGCCGGGTGCCGCAGAAGTTCTAAGCTTGGTTTCTGGTTTGTGGCCCCCTGTTTTGAACGAAACCAAGCTTAGAGAAAACGCTACCAACAACCCAGGGCAGCGCTGCACATGTTCTAAGCATGGTCTTTCCCTGGCGGGCATGTCAGCTCCTGGGGATTTGGGGTGGCAGATTTTGAAAACCATGCTTAGAAGGTATGAAGCCCTGGATGGGGCTGTGGCGTTATCGCTTTCAAAGAGGGGCGCACATTTGCTAAGCATGGTGTTTTATGCAAAGGCAGCAAACCCCCAGGAGCTAGTGGCCATAGAAATGGGAAACCAAGCTTAGCGAATGCGCTGCCACAGTTGATGGTGGGTATCAAGTGTTCTGAGCTGGAGTTCCGTTCCTGGACATGCCTACATTGGGCCACTGAATCGAGAAAGTACAGCTCAGTATGTTTGCAGCAAGGCTTACTGCATGAATGCTGAGCTTGCGTTCGGGGTTATCCGGGTTTTCGGGGGTCCTGAGTTGGCCGGAACTCCAGCTCAGTAAACGTGCAGCCGGTGTGAATGTGCCCATGGCCTGTGCCGCAAAAGTTCTAAGCTTGGTTTTCGATTGGCGGCCTCCCGTTTGCGCAAGACAAGTGTTGGCCGAAAAATGGAACCCAAGCTTAGCGGAAGCGCTGAGCTTGGGTTTAGGGATGGGGCTGGGGGCTGGACTGGGTTGGGAGCCTTTGGGCGTCGTCAAGCAAAGAAAAACGCCACGGCAACGAGACCGTGGCGCAGGGCTGACCGCTAAGCCTTGACAGAATAGCCTGCCTCGGAAACGGCGGCGCTCACCTGGGCGTCGGTGAAATCCGAGCCCGACACGGCAACCTGGCCGGAAGCCACATCAACATCAACCTTGGTAACACCGGCGATCTCGCCCACCTCTTCGCGGACGGAAGCTGCGCAATGCTCGCATGTCATGCCTTCAACTTGGTAAGTTTTCGTCATGGGAATTCCTCTCTTTACGCTGGTTATAGGTATAACCCAAATAAAATGCGACGAAATCTTCGCTAACGGGAATAATGTGGACACTACTGAATGTTAGGAAGACTAGAACTTAGATAACTACTTTGAAGGAGAGAATGCAACCATGGCACTCGTAGAAGTAAGCGAAGACACATTTAACGACACGGTCACTCAAGAAGGCATTGTGCTTGTCGACGCCTGGGCCGAATGGTGCGGACCCTGCCGGCAATTCATGCCCGTCTACAAGAAGGCATCTGAAAAGCACGAAGACATCACCTTCGCCAAGCTCAACACCGAAGAAAACCAAGGCCTGGCCGCCGCCCTGGAAATCCAAGCCATCCCCACCATCATGGCCTTCCGCGATGGGATCATGGTTTTCCGGCAGTCCGCCGCCCTGCCGCCCGCAGCATTGGAAGACGTGATCGAACAAGTGCGCGCATTGGACATGGATGATGTGCGACGCCAAATCGCGGAACATAACGCTACGAACAACTAATATTATGGGTCTGTGGGAAACCGCGGACCCATAATTATGAGATATCTTCGGGATTCCCCACCATCATCATGGTTTTTCATGGGACCCCAGTGTGAGTCCGAGTACCTTCATCACACAGCTATGGGCTTTCGCACTACACTAGTAGATGCTTTTCAGCATGGTTGCGAGGGGCCTACGGCATAAAAAATATGTGTTCCACCCCTTCGAAACCCTGTATCGAATTTAGTAACAACTAGCGGAGGAAGCACATATCATGGCGAACCCATTTTCTAAAGGGTGGAAATATTTACAGGCGTCACTAGATCAAAGCATTGATGAAAACGCCGATCCTCAGATTCAAATTCGGCAGGCTGTCGAAGGGGCCAAAAAACAGCACCAGCAAATCTCCCAACAAGCCGCAGCGGTGATAGGGAACAAAAACCAACTGGAAATGAAACTCAACCGGTTGATCGAAGAGCAACAAAAACTTGCCGATAAAACCCGCCAAGCCCTCACCCTTGCTGACCAGGCAAACGCCCAGGGAGATGCCATAAAATCCCAAGAGTTCAGCTCCACTGCCGAAATTTACGCCACCCAACTTGTGAGCGTCGAAACCCAGTTAGAGGAAACAAAAACCCTCCACGCCCAAGCCACCCAAAATGCCGAACAAGCCAAACGCCAAGTGCAACAATCCGAGGCACGGCTCAAGCAACAATTGGCTGAAGCCGATCAGTTGCTCAATCAGGCTCGCCAGGCGAAGATGCAGGAATCCGCCACCAAGGCCATGGACACCATGAACCAGCTCAAGCCTGATGACAGCGTTCCCACTCTCGACCATGTGCGAGCCAAAATCGAATCCCGCTACGCCACCGCCATGGGCGCCCAGGAGCTGCTGGAAAACTCCGTTGGCGACCGGCTCGCTGAAATCGAGGCGGCAAGCAACGACATGAAAGCCTCCGCAAAGCTCGCCGAAATCCGCGCCCAAATGCACGGCGGCGACAGCGCCACCGGTGGCCAGCTCACCGCTGGGTCCGATTCCACCAGCCCCCAACTACCCGCAGGTACCGGCATGAATACCGGTGTGGGCACTAATACTGGTGTCGACGCCGGAACGACGCCGCAATCCGGTTTCGGGGCCGGGAATACCGGAACTGGGAGCGCTGGGGTTGGGGGGACGGGGGCCTTCCCGGCCTCGGGCGGGCCGGCAGCAGGTGGGCCGGTAGCAGGGACCCCGATGTCAGGGACGCCGAGCGTTCCGAATACCCCGGCAGCAGGCACCTCGGCCCCGAGCGTTCCGGTGACGGGCAGCTCGGCGCCGACGACTCCGGCAACAGGAATCCCGGCGACAGGGACGTCGGCAACAGAGACGTCGTCGGTCTCCACGACCCCCATGGATGCAGAACCTGTGTTCGAAGAGGTGGGTCCAGACCAAAACCCTTTTAAACCCGCAGGCTCTTCTGGAACAACCAGCGTCACCAACACCCTCGACGTTGACGACGCCGATGTGGTGGAAGACTCCACCGACGAGCCAGCCGGTACCAAGCCAAAAACCACCCCAAATACCGGGAGCACCGGCAGCGCCGGAAACAGCAATACTACTGGTAACGGCTTCCAACTCCCCGGGCCACAACACAAAGAGCTCTAAAGCCACAGGAATAGCCAGCGAAAAACACCCCAATTTTCGTTGGTTTCCTCTGGGGGTAGCGCACCTACCACAAGCTCCTCAGGCGTGTGGGTAATGCTACTGTTTTTTCATGGCCCATGGATCCTCGGCTAGGAGAAGCCCTGCTTACAGCAGCTCAAACCGCCCGAAGCGTTCATCGCACTCGGCGCATTCAGCGCATTCGGCGCGTGTGACGAACGCGCCGGGTGCTCACGTCACACGTGATGCGTCGCGTTCGTATCAGGGGCATTCATATCGAGGTCGGGTATTGGGAGTGCTTATGCTCTCCCAGTTTTTTGCTGCGTTTCCCCTGGGCATGGTGACCGCGCTCATCCAATTGCAGTATGCGCACCATCATCAGGCGTCGGGAGTGTCTTGGTTGAGCATTGTGTCCCAGGTGGGGTGCGTGGCGGCAATCATTGGACTTACGAGGATCACCCTGCGGCAAGGACGTCGATTAGCGCTGGTATTGGGCATGGGGCTCATGTTGGCGGCCAGCGTGTTGGGATTAGTCTCCGCCCTGCTCGACGTGGATTTACTACTCTACCTTGTTGCTTTCCTGTTGGGGGCGGGGTTGGCCGCGAACTGGTACACCCCATTTGCCGCCACGGATTTCTCCTCAAAAACATCGCGTGCCAGCGATTTCTCCTATGTCCTGAGTATGACTGCTATAGGGATGGCCCTGGGGTCACCAGTGGTGAACTACACATATTATTTGGAGCAACAGGCAGAAATTCCCCTTGGGGTCATTGGGTTCACGCTATGCATGCTGTGTTGCATGGTATCGGTCATTATTCTCTGGTTTGGCCTCCATCCCATATCGGGCACCATGCAGCAATCCGAACATTTGAGCGAAGATAATGATGCCCGGTTTCGGTTTATAGAAGCGCCAGGCGCAAGCGCCGCAATAGTGACGCTCACCGCCATGATCTTAGTGATCGATCTCCTCTGGACCACAACCACGGTCTATGTGGTGTCTTCCGAAAATGAACTGTACGGCACGCAGTCATTGATGCTGGTGGGGGCAGCCCAAATATTGTCGAGCCTGATCGGATATGGCATGTCTCCCCTGTTCGGCGTGGTAGCGGATCGGCTGGGGCGCACCCGGGTGGTGGCGACAGGCTACGGCCTGGCGGTGATAGGTTGCCTGATTTTAGTGGTTGCGGCCAGCGAGACCATGTGGGTGCTCGCGGCCATTGTGATATTAGGCATCGGCAAGGTTGCGGTGATGGTTGCCACCGGTGCTTTGCTTGTCGACGCCGTACCGCGCCACCACCGCGTCATCTTGCAGGGATGGGCTGGCGGCATCAGCGTGGCCGTTGCACCCCTGGGCACCGTGATGGCATTCTTGGGCATGCCCCGGCTGGCAGCCATCGGCATCATAGTGCTCATCATCGTGTTCTTTTTCGTATTCGGGGCAGTGCGCCGCACTCCCCGCCACGATTAGTCAAACCGATTATTCACCAAAATCCCCCGAATACCCGTGTGAAACCCATCTCGCAATTGCACCCGCTGGGTTTCAGTCAAGGTATATTCGTGCAGCGCATCGCACGCAAACTGCAGCAGTGGCCGGTCGATTTCTGGGGGCAAACCCCCGCCAGAAAGTAGATGGGCGGAATCTCGCTGTTCGCTGGTGGCGGCGTTTTCATACCACCAGATGGCATATTGTTGGCCCACATCAAACGGGGTAAGAAACCCGGCGGAAGTCCACACCTCATTATGCAAGGGCACATAATGCGAGCGGAGCTTGCGCCGGGGGGCCATCATGGAAGGGTTGGGGCGCCTGGTGGGCGCATCGGCTGGCGAGGGTTTTGCCTTGCCGTCGGAAGTAGCCGATGGGGTTTCGGCGGTTTTTCCCTCCGAACTCATGGTGAGCGAAATCTGCCCAGTTTGTCGAATGGAGTGGCTATTGTCGGTAAGCGTCTCCATGGTGGTGTGGCTGACCGTAATAGTATTGATATCGTCGAGTTCTGGTTCCGAAAACTCGGGGTCCACTTGTTCAGCAGGTTCGGGTACAGATTCGGTGGCTTCCACTTCGATGGCGACCACCTTGGTTTCTTCGTCGTCAAGCGGATCATCCACAGTGCGCACAATTGGTGGCAGGGGGCCTTCCAACACATGCAGCTGCATGCAATCGCCGAAATCCTCGCGCGGGTCGAGTATAACCAGGGAATCGCAGGCGTGCCGCAGGGCGGAAGACATGGAATCCCAACCAAACCCATAAAGATGCACGCGAATCCCATGATTCACCGCTTCTTGCACGCCCGGAATCATGTCGGCGTCGCCCGATACTAATACAATATCGGTGACTTCCTGACGAACACTGGTGAGTACCATGTCGGCAACCAGCCGGGTATCGACGGCTTTTTGCGTACGACGCTCACCCCATTCGATGAGCTGTCCGGCCCGCAACTGCACCCCATCGCAGGTACGCAGTGCGCGCTGGTAGCGATGCGGCCCGGTGTCGGGAATCCCGTCATACCAAAACTGCCGGTGAACGGGCTGTTCAAATTGTTCAGTCACCATGGTTCCTAATGTTCGAACCACGGCAGGTAGATCTATTTCTAATTGTGCTCGGGCACCAATTTCCCACGAGTTATAAAAGCTCGCCAAAAGGTACGACGTATCCACAAAGATTTGTGTGCGTTCAAGCATGGCTCCTGATGTTTCTTTCGTGTCTAAATAGCTAAATTAAGTCGTTAATATCAAGCATGCCTTAAAGCAAGCTGCAAGTCGACACGACATTCAAAGCCCCAGCGTACAACTTTGCGGCCACCATAATTATATCTATAGAAGTATGAGCTCAAGTACCTGTGTTAGTTACATCAAGAGCGTAAGCTAGCAAACTTTGTATAGTTTTTCCCGGTTTTTGTTGTTGTGGGCTGGGGGTTTGTGGTTTTGTGGTGGGGTTTGTATATTTGTGTGGTCGCTGTTTACGGCCCTGCGCTTTGTTTTGTGGTGTTGGGTTTTAGGTGGTGGTGTTGTTTGAGAACTCGATAGTGTGTCATTTGATGAAGCAAACTTTGTTTGTACATGAACATGAACGCGGGCACTGAATGGTTTTTTGGTGTTTGTTTGTTTTTGTTTTGTTGGTTTCTTTGTTTTTTGCCTGTTATAGTTTTTTTGTTTGTTTTTTTGGAGAGTTTGATCCTGGCTCAGGACGAACGCTGGCGGCGTGCTTAACACATGCAAGTCGAACGGAAAGGCCCCCACCTTGGTGGGGGTGCTCGAGTGGCGAACGGGTGAGTAACACGTGGGTGATCTGCCCTGTACTTCGGGATAAGCTTGGGAAACTGGGTCTAATACCGGATAGGACCATGGTTTAGTGTCTCATGGTGGAAAGATTATTGTTTTGGTGCAGGATGAGCTCGCGGCCTATCAGCTTGTTGGTGGGGTAATGGCCTACCAAGGCGTCGACGGGTAGCCGGCCTGAGAGGGTGGACGGCCACATTGGGACTGAGATACGGCCCAGACTCCTACGGGAGGCAGCAGTGGGGAATATTGCACAATGGGCGCAAGCCTGATGCAGCGACGCCGCGTGGGGGATGACGGCCTTCGGGTTGTAAACTCCTTTCGTTAGGGACGAAGCCACACCTTTTTTTGGGTGTGGTGACGGTACCTTTGTTAAGAAGCACCGGCTAACTACGTGCCAGCAGCCGCGGTAATACGTAGGGTGCGAGCGTTGTCCGGAATTACTGGGCGTAAAGAGCTCGTAGGTGGTTTGTTGCGTCGTCTGTGAAATTCCGGGGCTTAACTTCGGGGTGGCAGGCGATACGGGCATAACTAGAGTGCTGTAGGGGAGACTGGAATTCCTGGTGTAGCGGTGGAATGCGCAGATATCAGGAGGAACACCGATGGCGAAGGCAGGTCTCTGGGCAGTAACTGACGCTGAGGAGCGAAAGCATGGGGAGCGAACAGGATTAGATACCCTGGTAGTCCATGCTGTAAACGGTGGGCGTTAGGTGTGGGGACCGGTTTGGTTTCTGTGCCGTAGCTAACGCATTAAGCGCCCCGCCTGGGGAGTACGGCCGCAAGGCTAAAACTCAAAGGAATTGACGGGGGCCCGCACAAGCGGCGGAGCATGCGGATTAATTCGATGCAACGCGAAGAACCTTACCAAGGCTTGACATGTGCCGGTCGGCTCCGGAGACGGGGTTTCCTCCTTGTGGGGCCGGTTCACAGGTGGTGCATGGTTGTCGTCAGCTCGTGTCGTGAGATGTTGGGTTAAGTCC
>ERZ773083.1034-NODE-1034-length-20051-cov-7.556511_pt1 | contig 20051 bp, 24 predicted proteins | sample MGYA00511465_ERZ773083 | MGnify/ENA primary metagenome ERZ773083 (study PRJEB29015, sample SAMEA2738001) | human oral metagenome | biome: human oral; feature: human-associated habitat; material: dental | place: China | collected 2060 ... | reverse complement strand
GCGGGATGATGACGAAGCCGCCGCCGATGGTGACGGCGCTGATGACGAAGGTGGAAGAAAAGAGCTTCCAGTAAAAATGCTTGGCATCGCGAGGCGATGCAGGAACTTCTGTCTGCTTCATTGGGTTGCTCCTTTTTGAGGCTTGGTTGGGTTCTGGCAAATGCGGTGCGAAATGATCACAAAGCCTGCATTTTAGTGTGCGAGTTCTATACAAAAAGAGCTGCCGTTTCCGACAGCTCTAGGTACTCGCATGGAGCGGGCAATGGGAATCGAACCCACCTCCCGAGCTTGGGAAGTCGCCGTCCGGATTTTAGAAGATGATATGCCCGTCCAAGGAGAATCCTTGAAACCCTTGTTATATAAGCGTTTCAAGGATTTTTCTTTTTGAAAAATAGACGCTGCCGAGAGCCTTGTTTTCGGTTTTTTGGCTCCATTTTTCGCTGTTTTTACGCCGATAAGGTGTAAATAAGGTGTAAAAAGCGTTTGAGTGAAAGCTCGATAAATACTCGGAGATAAGGCTGATCATTTCGTGTCTAACTGTAGAAGAGATTCTCTTACTTGAGGAAGCAGTCGCCTAAAGTTTTGAATCATATCTTCATAATACTGGATAAAATCTTCTTGGCGCTGTTTCATATCAAATTCTGAGATATTCTCTTCATCACTAAGAGTTTCTAGCTTTTCCGTGTCTAGAGCAAGCCCGAAGAACACTCTTACGTTCTTTTTAGTATTTGTCTGTATTCGAGATCTCGCATTGTTATACTTGAAATAGAATAGTGGGTTGTATAGCTTTTTTAAGACATCAATGATCTTTATGTCCCCGATGGTGTAAGGAGCATGCTTTCTCCATAATTCGAATGCGAGTTCTATTTCTTTGGCTTTTGTATGAGGCTCTTCTAGTATACCAATACTTGTTGCTATTTTTCTTAGGGTATCATTTTTTGCTTTAGACATATCGAGATTGGAACTCTCGATAACCCTATTTTCAGTGTACCATTTCTTTATCGCGTTTTCAAGATCTTCAGGGGAAAATTTGGAAGTTGTATCGTCAAACAGTTCTTCAATAAACTTTCGAGCTACATCTTCCTCACTAGTAAATGAATGGGGCGACCGGGGTTTTTGGCGGGGGAGCGTTGTTGGCACGAAGAAATTGACGAGTGAGAGAAGGATAAGAATTGCTGCATGTATGTCTTCAAATTTATATTCCTTGTCTGCGATGTTGCCAGTTAGCTCGATATATTGCATGTTGCTGGGAGGATCCACAGGGACGCTTTCAGTAATATGTACATAATATCGATCTGGAACATATTTTACGGTTCTGAAAATCCTATCCTCTTTGAACTTGATGAACGATGTTTTAGCGACCTTTGCTAAGTGACCTAAATCATCTTTACTTTTATCGATAGAGATGTTTACAAGACCTCCATTCAGTTCAGTATCTATAAAGGCCGAGGAAGTTAGATTAGCGGCTAAGGTGACAGGCGGATCGAGAGAGTAGATTGGATGGTGCTCTGGCTCAACCGTATAGTCGTTATTATCGAATGTGAAGGAAAACGTAAAGATGGATTCTAGAAGCTGCTTAATTACCTGCGTATTCTTGCAGTGAATAATATTCATGGTAGGGTAGGTGGAGGTAGCTGTTTTTATATAGTCATGCCCTAAATATATTGTGGCAATCATCTCTAGAAATGATTTCACTGCGGGGAGGTTTCCGTGTGAAAGTCCCCATAATAATTTTCTTATGAAAACGAAATGACTGTCATCGAACTTTTTATATAAATCATCAATGAAATTTTTCATATTGATATGGAGATGTGGGGAAGAGTCTATTTGGTAGGAGAACTTTAATCGAGAAACAGATGTGCGTATGGCTTTGTCACGATCTGATTGCGGACAATCAAATATCGTGGTTTTTGTTTTAGCTAATTGCAGCCAATAGTATTGGCAGAAGGCAATAGGAATTGTTCTAAGCATATTGATATGGTAAGTGTAGAAAGGATTCCATGTTGGGTATAAATATTTTACATTATGAATTTTATTATGATGCCAGTATAAAATAGCCGAGAGTTGTTCTTCTGTTGGCATAAGGATCTTGGTGTTGAGTTTTTGACTATCCGAGAGGTAGAGCGTATGAAGTTCTTCTTCAGAGATTATCCAGTAACCCAAAGGATATCCAGAGATGCCTTTTGCAACATAAAATAGATTGTCCTTAAAGTTAAATCCCGCGATATTTAACAAGGGGAGAATATATATAACTAAAGTCATTTCAAGTGTGTGTTGCCGTAAAAAATGGGGATTTACTCGATTGATGTAAAAAATGGCAGTATTGCGTATATCTAGATCTTCTTGAGTATACATGGATTGCTTATAGTCTCGTTTATAGGCTTTTTTTAGGCTATCTATTATATGCGTTAATCGTGGCATAGAGGATTTAAATCTTGCCTCTCTAGAATCGGGAAAAGAAAGATCTACATTGCTTTTATCTTCCATGATAAACCCTCCGTTTATAGAACGAAAATCCTATTCCAGTGCTGTTCCAAGGTCGTTCCAAGGGATTATTTCGATATTTGCTTGGAATGTCCTTCTCTCCGTGAAAAATATTGCGCAATCCTTTATGACATAAGGGATTGCGTCTTTTTGGTTGAATGGAAAATTCCACGTTCCAAGAGGGATTCCGTTCCAAGGGAAAGTTTCATATAAGCCCCCGTTTATGGCATTTAAGGGAGAGAATGATGCGGCAAAAATGGGGCTATGTAAAAAATGATATGCACTTCTACATCATGGTTAGCATGTGAAGTGCAGTGCGCCTCGTCTTGCGATGTCTTGATGCTCACGCAGCAATCGCGCAGCAGCCGTGATTCCAGTAAAAAATGATATAAATTACACATTATATTAAAGTGCAAAACAGCGTGTGCCGCAGCATGCGATATATCGTTGCCGATACGTCTCGACGAACAGCTATCAGCATCTCGTTAGAGGAAGCATATCACATCAACCTTGCAGGCTGAGCTTATGAGAATAGAAGAAAATGTATGGCAGGAGAGTATACCAAGATAGAAAACGCCATACACACCCCTAAATCAAAATTTACACAGGGCATAACTCCATAGTGACGAACAAAAAATGTTCGTAGAAATGGAGGAAATGAATATGAGCAAAAAGAGGACAATTCGATTTGACAAGGAGACAGATGAAAAGTTGGAACAGCTGATAGCAGAAAGCGGGAAAACTGTATCTGAACTCATCCGAGATGTTGTTCATATAGGGAAAGTCGAAAAGGTAGTTCGTGTAGGGGATAAGGCTATCCAAGAGGCGTTGCGTCGTTTTCATAACGACATGAACGAAAATTATCTCCACACGAACGCTAAACTGGAACAGGTGGAGGATCTGATTGGACGCCTAGGTGCGAAAGCTGGAACGGATGAAAGGCTTTCCGATTTGTTTCAGCAGGTGGATCTGCACTTACTCCAAGTTAAGCAAGCTTTGTTGCAGTATCGCCGGCAAGGAGATCAGGAGGTGAGTGAAATTGTCAATCTTCAGCGTTGAGAATGATCGAACGGGAAATTCGACATACACACTGGCCGAAAAACTCCTCTATGTAAAGAAAGCATATGCAACAAGTTATGACCTCATGTATGGTGCGAATGTGTCGATTACAAATCCGTTCGAGGAAATGATGATGGTCAAGGGAAACGCAGGGCAGGAGCAGGGCAAAGGTTATTTTCATTATGTCTTGTCTCCAGAGGAGGCAGACGATTGCTCGGCAGAGCAGATGTATGCGGTCGGGTGGCAGGTGGCAGAGATGATCGGCCGCTTTGAAGGAGCTTATCAGGTGTTGATGGCTGTTCATCGAGATACGTCGCATATCCATGCACATTTTATTGCCAATAACATAGACTATGTGACGGGACGACGAATGAATCTAAACAGAACACGCTTGATGATGTTGAAGCAGCGCATCAATAAGATCTTGCAGCAGGAGGGAATCTCGCTGATTCGCGCTTTTTCTTATTAAAATAACCGCATATAAAAGAGCTGAAAAATCATAAATAACTCTTATAGCAACTACAGAGTAGAAAGGAGTGTGGTATGAAAATGAGTCAAACATTTATGGATGCGAAGCAGGTGTCGTGTGACTTTTTCAACGGTATGTGCGACTATCAGAAGGTGCTGCGCCTAACGCGCAACGGATATTTGCCGGGGAAGAAGCTCGGGAAAAGCTATCTCTACATTCGCGAGGAACTTGAGAAGTGGGCTGAGACGAACTTCAGCAAACCTGTCTGGTCGAAGATGAAACTGTAAGACAATCAAATATTGCGCTTTGCCGCTGTACAGAAGATGTACGGCGGCTTTTTTGTTGGGAGGAATCGATATGAAAGGTTCAGTTATCAATCGGGGTAAGGGCGTATGGGAACTTCGCCTCTCGATGGGATACGATGCGAATGGCAAGCAGATTCGGAAGACCAAGCGTGTAAAAGCGACCTCAAAGCGTGCTGCGGAAAAGAAATTGGATGAGTTCGTGTGGGCGGTGGAGCATGAGGTACAGACGGACGAGGCGCATAAGAACATCACGTTTCGGGAGTATGCAAGGATTTGGGAGGCACGGCACAATGATAAGATGGCACTGACTACACGGATGTCGCAGCACTCTGTTTTGCATGATCGGATGATGGATACGTTTGCTGGCATCCCTCTCGTTAAAATTACTGCGGGCATCATAATGACCTTTGTCGAAACTCTGCGAAAAAGTAAAACGCGACAGGGAACCATCCTCTCAGATACGATGGTGCATAAGAATTTCAAGCTGCTAAATCACATGCTCGCAAAAGCAGTGGAGTGGAAAATTCTCAGCAAGAATCCGTGCGATGATATACCGCGGGAGGATCGTCCGAAACCGAAGTATCATCACTATCCGATCTGGCAGGAGGCGGACTTGATGAAGTTCCTGCGCGTGATCGACGCGCTGCCAAACTCGGCTGCAAATATCAAGCATAAGACCATGTTCTACCTTTCGCTACTCACGGGGGCACGTAAAGGTGAGGTGTGTGCGCTCACATGGGGCGATGTGGACTGGGAGCAGAAGTCGATTCATATTCACAAGGCGCAAAAATATATTGACGGCAGGCATGTTGAAATATCGCAGCCGAAAACGGCAGAATCGGTGCGCACACTGTTTGTGGATGACCATGTGCTTAATCTTCTGCGGCAGCACAAGGAGTTGCAGGAGCAGTACCTTCGGACAAAGGGCTACAAGAACCCGAATCAGTACATCTTCCTTGCGATTCGATTGCGCAACGAGGAGATTGTTCCCGTGACGGCGAGTGCGCTCTACACATGGCTGCTGCGACTGTGCAAGGAGAACAATCTGCCGCCGATTACGGTGCACTCCCTCAGGCATATGGCTGCAACCTATGCGCTGAATCATGGTGCGGCACTCACAACCGTGCAGACTATGCTCGGACATACGAATATCCGCACAACCTCTATTTATCTACATGCACTGGATACGCAGCGGAGAGAGACCACACAGATTCTGTCGCAGCATCTGGAAGAGCTGAGGAATACAGACAAGGAGAATTGAATCATGGGAAAATACTATGGCGTATATAATGACCGCGGTGCAGGCATTTATTCGGAATGGGGTAACGTCAAGAAAGCAGAGTGTTATATCGGTGCGTTGCGTGTGAAGAAATTCCCTGTCGTGTCGGAGGCAGTGGGCTTTGTGCGCGAAGGTCTCCGCAGAGAGTGCGGCATCTCGCTGGAGGATCGCGCGGGAGATATGTTTGCGCAGAGGAAGAATTTCTTCTTTCGCATCGAGGAACTGCCGACAAAATCCTACTTTACTAACAGGGGGATAGAGGTTGTACGCCGCGAGCGGTGAAGAAGCTGAGCAAAGACAATATAAGCCCCGCAGGACTATCCTGCGGGGCTATATGTATTTTTTACATTTTATGAGGGATTTTTGCATTTTTATTATTTCTTATATAGGCGTTTAATGGGCTTATTTAGAAACATTTACCGTCTAAAAAAATGCGATAATTAAACTATATTAAGAGACCCGCAAGGAGGTGAAGTATGGATATATGCAAGGCTGTCGTTTTCAAGCAAATCGGGGCAAAGATTGCCTATCACCGCACGCTGCGCGGACTGCATCAAACAGATCTCGCCGCTAAGATCGGGATAAGCAGGAGCGTCTTGAGTCGCATTGAACGAGGGAAATACAACGAGAACGTCTCCGTATCCATGCTACTCGATATTGCCCAAGGTCTCAATATCGACATCGCTATGCTCGTTACATTCGATGAACACGAGAAGCGAATGTGGCAGAGTGGTCTCGTGCCCGATAGCTAGTCGAGTACACAGGGGATTCTCTGTGAGAGATGAAATGTATGGAGGAGAGAACATGGAACAAGAACTCGCTGCACAGAAGGAAAGAATTGATGCCCTGCTGAACGCTCCGCTGGATGACACGGCATTCCTTTGGGATGAGACTGCGCGCAAATATGCGGTGAAGATGGAAAAAATCAAACGTCTGCTTACGCTAAACGATGTAGAGGAGCATATCAAAAAGAGCACCTTGCGTAATCTGGAGGCCTTTTTGATGCGCTGTGCGACGCCCGAATATCATATTGCCCTTGTCGGTGCGATCAAGGCGGGCAAGTCCACACTTATCAATGCGATTATTGGCAACAATCTCGCCTCTACCGAGGTGACGCCTGAGACGGCTTCCCTGACGAAATTCCGCCGCGCCGCAGAAGACTATGTCGAAGTGTCATTTTACAGCGCAGAGGAGTGGGATAGTCTGTGGAAAAGTGCAAAGGAATCAAACGCCAAAGTCTTTATTGAGGAATACAACGCGCTCCATGCTGATGGCGAAAAAGGGAACTGGCTCGGTCAGGAGAACAAAAAGATAGTTTGCGCGAGCAGAGAGGAACTCAAAGTAGAGATTGCGCGCTGGACATCCTCGAAGTCTCCGACCCATTACTTCGTGAAGGAAGTGATCGTCGGCTTGCAGGATTTTGATCTGCCCGATGGCGTTGTCATGGTGGATACGCCTGGACTGGATGATGTTGTTGAGTATCGTTCCAATATTACGAGGGATTATATCAACCGCGCCAACGCCGTGCTTGTCTGTGTGCGCTCCGATGCGCTTACGGGCGGCGAGCTCCAGACCATTCTTCGTGTATTCCAGAACGCACGGGGCAATGCAGAAAAGGTATACGTCATTGCCACGCAGATTGATACACTGAATCGTCCGCAGCGGGACTGGGAAAAGCAAAATGAGGAGTGGCTAAAGTATCTGAAGGAGCAAGGCTGCTATGGGAATAGAGAGCTTGCGCAGCAAAATCTCATTCCCGTCTCTGCGTGGCTTTACAGCGTGCTTCAATCCTACAAAGACAATGAAATCACCCAGAATGACGAGGCGTTCTATGATCTTGAGAGCGCTCTGCTGAAGTATAGAATCCGCACCGAGGATCTTGCCGAGAAATATCATGAGGTTGAAGAAGGGACAAATATCAGCCTCTTAAAGGCAAAACTGCAATCCGAAATCATCTCAAAATACAAGAAAATGATGATTGAGGATATTTGCATAGCCTATGAGCAGAACAAAGAGGACATCGGCGAGCAGACGCTTCGCTTGCGGAATGCGCAGCAGGAGATTATCGATGCGAGCAGCAAGGGCTTGGACGAGATACGCAGGAAGAAGGCGGAGTATGAGGAAAAGGTAAAGGCTGCCGAGGAGGAGAAAAAGAGTCTCGAACAGTTGGTTTCCTCCGTCAAGGCTGCAACGACAAAGCGTGCCGAGGAACTGATCGCTGCCATCAAGGGATTGAGCGAACAAAAGGTAAACGCACGTTAATTTGGAGGTGAATCGAGATGCTCAAGAGTGTTTCTAAAATCATGCCGCTCCCTGTCCCACCGCAATTACCGCCCCTTGTTATTGAGGCTATTGTTGCCATTGGGAAGAAAATATGGAATGTAATCACAAGATCTGGGGATAAAATCCCTACGGTTGACAATCGAACCAGTGCCCAAGACATCGAACGGGCGAGTGTAGAATTGGATCGGATGAAAAAGAATATCCTCTCCAATTTTTATGAGGTGCTTGATGAAATCAATGCCTCTGTGGACGCATTTCTCTCCGAACTAACGATGCGCCTTGAATCCCGCGAGGATGTCCTGCACAAATATCGCTACTCTCGGCGCGAATTCAACAAGGTGATACGAGAGATTCGGGACGGTGTAGGCAGGTTCTGGGAGGAGCGCCTGTCACGCTATATCTCGCTGGACAATCCTGCCTGCTGCCGCATCCTAAAGATGCCCGCAGGAGAGCGTCGCAACGAGATGTTAAAGGAGTTCATCGGAACGGTTCTAAACGATACGGCAGAGGACTATCGTCGACATCTGCTTGCCTCCATGACTATCCTGCATGAGGAACTATCTGAGGACGTTGATGAGATGATTGCACAGATTGATGGTCTGATGAAGGAGTATGCGGAACTGTCTGCATTGCAGGAGGGCGACAACAAGGAGCAGTACGAAGCCGTTCTTGCGCAGGCACGGCGCAGAGTATTCCTTTATGAGCGCATTTCCACTGAGATGGAGGTGTAGGCATGGGATTTTGGGACTGGGTTAAAGGAAAATGTGAAGAGGCGAAAGAGGCAGTTCGTGGAAAAGTCGAACAAGCATTGGATTGGCTCGAGGGCATACTGGGTGAGTCAAAACCACTGGAAGACAGCTCCTCCGCTGATCAGGTCAATGACATCAATGAAATTCTGCTTGAGTATGGCGAACGGTATCGGGGCGTTGCACGCGATATAGAGAACGATTGCCTGATACTTGTTCAGAAGCGCTTTGAGACAACGATGGACTTGCTAACAGATAGAGCAGAGCTTAGGCGGGACTTCAAGCAGGAAATCAAATCCCTGCGTCGCCGTCACAAGGAACTTTGTGCTGCGATCCCCGATGCCATCACAGATGTTGTTGCAAGGCGTGTTTCGATTGATGATTCGGAGTGTCGCAGTATTCTTGCCCTATCCGCAAGTGACAGCAAACGGTATAAACTTTATAATTTCTGTAAATCCGTCGTGAAGGAGGCCAATGATAATCTGGCACGGCGTGTGCATGCAGCACTGGTCGAGCAGGCAGAGGAGATCGGGGATGCTCTGGACGAATACATGGAGGCGAAGGAGCAGAATCTGAGCAGTATGCAGCATACCTTTGCGCAGATGGAGCGCGAGGCGTTGGAGCAGACCACTGAAACTAGCCGCAAACGACACTTGCCGATGAAGCTCGTGTATGTCACAGAAAAAACGGACGAGCTTCTCAGCGCGTGAGAAATGTTGGGAGGAACTATGCCAAAAGGAAAAAAAGCAAGCTCCACCGGAAACAGTAAAATACCCAAATGGCTGGGGCTGATGGGGCTAAGTGACAAAGAGGACTTGACAGCAGGTCTGTCGGCGATTTGTCAAGGTTTGTCAGAACAGGAGGAAGAGCAGAAGCGGTGCACTGAGGCACTCAAGGAGAGTATCGCGGGACTGGAAAAGAGCATTGCAGCATTTGAGAAGGCATCCCGCAGCAGCAGTAAAGCCTTGGGAGAGGCGCTAAAAGGCATCGTTCAGATACAATCCGAAGAGATTGCAACGATGGAGAGAATCCACACAGAAGTTTTGAAAACCCGGAAGGATATTGGTGAAGTAAAAAAGGCGTTGACCTATCTTGGCAAAGACGTTGCAACAAGTAAGGATATGGCATTGGTGGAAGAGCTTATGCGTCTTCTTGTTGCAAACCACCTGATCGAGCGCGTATGAGGAGGTGTGTTCATTGAGAAACTGGATTGACGACATTGTGGATGAGTTTTCGGATGCGCTTGATTCGGGGGCTAAAAGCAATCGAGGTGCGCGTAGAGGCGATATTGTATGCGTTGATCGAGGGCTATACGAACACTATGCCGTCTATGTCGGAGATGATCGCGTGATCCACTATGCTGCCGAGGATGGTGACTTTGGCGGTGATGCCACGATACGGGAGGCATCATTTCGGGATTTTCTCGGAGAGCAGGAGACCTATTTCGTTTGTGAATTCCCCGCAAATCATAAACCGCCCCGAAAACATGAATATATTGCATCGTCCGTTATGCCGGACATGCGATGGCTGATTGACGCATTCAAAGGAGCGAAGTACCATCTGTTCTCGCCCGAAGAAACGGTCGAACGTGCATACAGCCGCCTCGGAGAGCAGAAATACAACCTTCTTACGAATAACTGCGAGCATTTCGCGATCTGGTGCAAGACGAATATCTCAGAGTCATGGCAGGTCGAGGAACTTCTCGGAGGAGATGATATTTTGTGGGTGCGCAGTCATAGTATTTGAGAAGGAATGTGTGGAGAGGAAAGCTGATCTATCATGAAAAAGTTATTTGTTGGTATTCTAGTAGCGTTTATGTTTGGGGTGTTTGGTGCAGTACAAGGTGCTAATGCAGCGGAGACTTCGCCAGATAGTGGTGGCAGAACAACATGGTATGATGAAACAAGCATCTATGTTATTCGAGCAGATAGCCACGCATTTGAGTTCAATGTGAATGAAGACAATGGCTATGGTGTCTATGTAGCCAAGTATAGGTTTACATTTGGTCACGACTCCTTTTTGTCCAACTCGTATCTCTACCAGAGCGAATATAGACCATATGGGGTATGGGACGGAAACAAGTCAAAAGTATTCCGTCGTGTTTGGAAACTCGTATATGGTTATGGGTTTAGCTAAAGAGAGTATCGGTACACTTGAAAAGAGTGTTGCTGCACTTCATGTTGCGGTGAGTATGGATGTGGGGCGAAAAGGATACGGCTTCTTGTTGTAAACCATCTGATCGAGTACATATGTGATTTTAGACCGTTGCAATCCGCTATAAAAATAAACATATACTATTACGGTATATCAAATGAAGGAGGCGGTTGTTGGAGAAAATAGGAGAAAGAATGAGGGGATGTACTTGTAGAAGGGAGATGTTTGTTATGAGGAAATTGCTGTCCACAATCTTGCTGGCGCTTGGAATATTACTGCTGGGAGGAACTGCCCCCAGCACAGCGTCGGTGGCAGATGCCGCCTCTGTCTATGCGTATAGCGGAAAAGGGATATGTGTTTATGTAGACACATCATCCATCACGCAGACAAAAGGAGGTTTTGCTGTCTATGTCAATGAAACAAATGCTGGAACGTATACGCTGATGCAGTTCTACAAAGATCTGGGGAACTGGAAATTCACAAGTTCTATCTGTGGGAACGGGGTCATTTATGAGGTGGCTCCGGCCAAGGCAGTGTTTGATATCTGCCAAGACTATTTGTAGCACCGATATTATTACTCGAGCTCAAGGAGAGAAAGAAAATGAAAACGTTGTTTTTGGCCGTCGTGATAGGATTGCTTACTTCCCTATTTGCAATGCCATTAAGTTCTGAGGCCGCAGTCGCTCAAAGTGGAAATCTCAGTATTGAGTACGATGAGACAAGTCTCTACATCATCTCTACTGATCCAACTCTCGAATTTAATGTGCTTGAACGCCACGGAGATGCGTGGCTTACTGCACGATATGCACAAATTCCAGGAAATAACCAATACATCAAGGTTGCATTCAATAATCGTGGATTTGGTGCGTGCGATGTTTGGAACAGCCCAAACGGGGTTGTGTTCCGTAATATCTGGAAGAAGGTCTACGGTTACGGATTCTCTTAACGCAGCAAAGTAGGCATCCCCCATAGCCATGCGGCTATGGGGATTTTTCTGTCTTTATAGGAGGTAAACAAAATGAAACAAGGTCGCACATTGCAGGAACTTGGGCAGGAGCTTTCGCGTCAGCGCGAGGCACGGAAGGATTTTATCTCGGATACGCGATCGCTTGCAATGGATTCATCCATCCCTGGTGGGCGGTTTTTCATCGCCCTAGGAGATGACACGCAGGAGTACACGATTGGAGAAACGGCACACGCACAGATCGCGGCGCGTCTCCAGATTCCCTACCGCTACTATCAGAAGATGCAGAAGGAATATCCGACACTCCTCGATGAGAATGTCAACGGATGGTTTCGGCAGTCACCCGAACGCCGCATGATTCGCGTGCTGGACGGCAATGTTCGGGCATTCCTCTCGGATCGGTATCGACGGCTAGACAATCTGGAACTCTGCGCAGCGGTGCTGCCTGTCATTCAGGAGATGAAGGACGCAGCGATCATGAGCTGCGAGGTTACAGAGTCCCATCTCTATTTGAAGGTAGTCAACAAGAAGCTCAAGGCAGAGGTTGGAATCGGCGATGTTGTGCAGGCAGGATTCGTCGTATCCAACAGTGAGGTCGGACTTGGCAGCCTCAAGGTCGAGCCGCTGATCTATCGTCTTGTCTGCAAGAACGGGTTGATTGTCAAGGACTACGCGCAGAAGAAGTATCATGTCGGACGGCAGGTCGTAGCAGAGGACGATGCCGCCTATGAACTCTACTCCGATGAAACGCTCGCACAGGATGACAAGGCATTCTTTATGAAGGTGCAGGACACTGTGCGCTGTGCCGTGGATGCTGCGAAATTCCATGTGACCGTAGACAAGATGCGTGAAGCGATGGAGATTCCGCTCGCGGACAATCCTGTGCAGGCGGTCGAGGAGTTGGCAGATCGTTTCCTCCTTACGCAGAATGAACGCGGTGATGTCCTGCGTCAGCTCTTTATGGGCGGGGATAGCAGTCGCTATGGGCTTATCAATGCGGTGACGGCAGCGAGCAAACTTGCAGACAGCTACGAGCGTGCGACAGAGTTGGAGCGCATCGGTGGAGAGCTGTTAGCCCTGCCTGTGCCGCAGCATATTGCCGTAAGGGAACGCAATGTCACACCTCTGCGAAAACGCTTGGTGCAGGCATAGGATAGATGAGCACTGCCCTCTTCATGGGGCGGTGCTGTTTTATGAATGGAGGATTTTATGTCACATTATCATCATTTCTGCTTGGCCTTTTCTGATCTGAGGGGAGAGGTCTACACATCATCGGGGTCTGTTGTACTGAGCTTGACGAATGGAACGGGCTGTGATCATACCGTGCTGACGCTCAGTCCCATGCAGACGCTTGTCTTGTCGAAGGGACTGCGCAACATTGTGAAGGAACTCCGTATGGGGGATGTTGACTACGGAAAGATCGCGGGTGGTTTGACGCTTGATTTTTCGAAGGAAATTAAGACCAGTGCGCGTGAAGTAGCAGAGGGCGAGAAGGTCGTTTATTCCGATGAGATGCGTCCTGTCGCATAGGAGGAATGTGAATATGAGTGCATTGTATGAAATTCAAGAGGACATACTCTCTTGCATTGATCTGAAAACAGGCGAAATCATCGATGTGGAGCGGCTGCATGAGCTTCAGATGGAGCGGCGCCAGAAAATCCGCAATATCGCTTGTTGGATTAAGAATCTGCTCGCTGATGCGCATGCCTATGAGGAAGAGGAAAAGACCTTCGCGGCGCGTAAGATGGCGGCAAAGAATAAGGCGGACAGCCTCAAACAGTATTTGTCCAACTGCCTTCACGGGGAGAAGATTCAGGACAAGGAGTTCTCTATTGGTTGGCGTAAGAGTCAGAGAATCCATATTGATGAAGGGGCTGCCATTCCTGCGGCGTATTTGATTCCTGTGCCGGACAAGGTGGATAGGCAAGGGCTGAAAGATGCGTTGCGACAAGGCGTACTCCTTCCAGGGATTACACTTATGGAGTACAACAACATACAGATTCAGTGATGGATGAATTTCCCCTGTACCGCTCATGGTGCAGGGGAAATCTTTTGGGAGGAATATGTAATGAAGAAAATTGCGGTAAAGATGATTGAGGTCATGCGCGAGTGCCGTCATGTCGCAAAAAATGGGACAAACAGCTTTCACGGATATACCTACGCGACGAGTGCTGATGTTCTGAGCAAAGTGAACTCTGCACTGGTGGAGCAGGGACTTGCCTCGCTCGTTATTCCTGAGCTTATCAGCTTGGAGGAGGTCAAGACGGCAAAGGGCAACATCGAGCACCTCGCTACGGTGAAGGTGAATATCACGCTGATCGACCGTGATTCGGACGAGAGCGTGCTCATTACGGGCATCGGCAGTGGACAGGACAGCGGTGATAAGGCTGTCATGAAGGCACAGACAGCAGCCGTCAAGTACGCCTATATGCTCAGCCTCTCCATCAGCACGGGCGATGATCCAGAGGCGGATGTCAGAACGGATGAAAATACATCCGTTACATCTGTGAAGAAAGCTGCTCCGATTAAGTCTGCGGCAAAGCCCCGTGCTGTGACCATCCCGCTGAAACAGGAACGTCCTGTTACGGCTGCTGCATCTTACTGTGAGGAGTGCGGAATCAAGTTGACCGACAAGGTGCGTGCCTTCTCCGAGAGCAGATACCATCGTATGCTTTGTATGGACTGCCAAAAAGGGCGCTTGCAGGAGCATAGGTTACTAAGAGTCGCCGATAGAGTGTAAAAAAATGCAAATGGTTGTTAAAGTATGTTATACTATAACAAGATGATTAGAGATCTTTCTGGAGAGGAGATTTTATATGCGTTTGAAACCTTTACAACAATGGGTTTGTGACACGTGTGGAGAAATTATTGAAAAACCTGAGGATGGATACGTGCAATTTGGTCCCTTTGGGCCAATGACGGGTTACACAGATTTTATCATTGTCCATCATCTTTCCGCATCGCCAAGAAAAAACATATGTAGAGATGGTTGTTATAAATATCATTCAGACATGGACTTGTCTCATTATTTGGGAACGAATGGGATTTCTTCACTCCTGGCTTTGGTGGATCCAGGTGTGCTTATGCGTCCAGTGTTGCCGACTGCAAGTACCAGTGATTTTAGAAGATGGGTGGAACTTTTCAGGCGCCTTCAAACTCCATATTATGAGGAAGCACGATTATATTTTGATAGAGCTTACAATGATGGCTTTTTTGATGGTGCTAATGAAATTTGGCCATATTTGCCAGATACGTTAAGGTATATTGTGGAGCATTATGCTGATAATCGTTGAAATTCATGAAAATTAACTTTTTAGGGCATCACAAAGGTGTCCTTTTTCTATAGTGTAGAATTATTAGAGAGTGGGAATGAAGAAAATTTATAGAGACTGAGACAAGCTGGTTATCTATATCTTGATATAAGGAGGAAATTGAGCGAAAAGATGATGCAGAAAACGAAAAAGCACTGCCATTGTCGACAGTGCTGTGCTCTCGTATGGAGCGGGCAATGGGAATCGAACCCACCTCTGTTGCTTGGGAAGCAGCCATTCTACCGATGAACTATGCCCGCAATTTTTGGAAGTCCGATAAGGTGTAAATAAGGTGTAAGGACTTCGTTTTTCGCCTCTGAGAAAATTCTGCAGAGGCTTGGTATTCTTTGATCGACGGGATTCGCTCCAACCCATAGAATATAAGCTTGGGAAGCTCGTATTCTACCGATGAACTATGCCCGCGAACACTACGCAAAGTATTGTATCACAGATTGATAGGCGTGGCAAGGGGGAGTTTCAGAGGGTTTCGCCGCGTGCGGACTGCGCGCCGCTTTACGACTGCGCGGCTGTGCCTGGGATGTTGCTGAAGCTCGCGGGAGTTGTAGGTGCAGGCAGGGGCTTGATAACGATGTCGAGGCGGTCGCCGTTCTTGATGGGGTCGGTGAAGACGACGGGACGGCGGTTGACGAAGATGGAGACGCTGACGCGGCTCGTGGCGGGCGGCGGTTCGAAGCCGACGGCGAGCAGCGCTTCGTTGACGGTCGTCGCTTTTTTTTCGGAAATTCTGTAGTAGACGACGCTGCCGTCTTCTAGGTAGGTGCCGGGCGAAGCCTTGTGACCGTTGACTTCAAGCTCCAAAGAGGCGGAAGGGATCTCGTATTCCTGATCGTTGTAAGTGATGGTGACGGAGGCCTGCAGGCGTGAGATGTCGAGCACGTCGCTGAGCTTCGGCTCTGCCGTCATCTGATACTCGATGCGGTCGCCTTCATGGATCGGCTCGGAGATGGTTGCGGGCGCGTCGTTCAGCAGGATCTCGGGCGATACGACGTACTGCGCGTTGTTGTCGTTGAGCGTGTAGCGGATCTTGCGGCCCGTCGGCGGGTAGCCGGCGGCTTTCAGAGCCTCGCCCAAGGTGCGCGGTTCCTTGCTCTCGACGATGTCGTTGTCGGCGAGCAGGCGGTCTGGCTTGGCGGCTTCACCGTTGACGTAGGCGGCCTGGTGGATGTGCGTCTCCTTGCCGTTGATTTCCAGCGGAAAGTCCGGCTCGATCTGCAGGACGTCGGCGAGGCGCACTTCGGGCGTTTCGCCGTCCTTGCCGTGCGCGACGGTGATGTGGCAGCCGGCCTTGACGAGGGCGTCGAGCGTCGTGTCCTCGCCGTCGAGCTTTAGGATCGCCATGGAGGGAAGCGAGCCGGGGAAGAATTTCTTCTCGCCGTTGACCGTGACCATGAGGCCGAGTCCGGGACGGCCGTTGTATTTCTTGAGTTGGATGCCCGCATTCAAAAGTGCGTCGGAGACGGTGAGGTCGCGGAAGTTGAAGAGGTTGATCTCCTGCTCATTGACGTAGACGGAGAGGAAGTGCAGCAGGTTGATCGAGGCAATCTTCAAGATGCCGAGGGGTGTGACGGCATCGGGCGTCTGCAGCTCTTCGGGGATGGCCTCGACGCCGATGACGCTCTCAGGATGGCGCACGGCGACGCGATTCTCGGGCACGGAGAGTGCCTTGGCGACGAGCGCGGCAAGGCCTGGTGTCTGCGAGCCGCCGCCGACGAGCATGACGGCCTGCGGCGAGTCGCCGTTGAGTTCGAGCACCTGACGTGCGATGGAGTCGGCGAGGTTCTGGATGTTCGGCATGATCGGTCCGATGACGTCGGAGGGACCGAGGTCGTATTCCGTGCCGAGGATATCGGTGAATTTTGATTCTCGTCCGGCGGAGGCGTTGCGCTTGACTTCTTCCGCCACGTTGAAGTCGAGGAGGTAGCGCTGGCTGATGGCCTCGGTGATCTCGTCGCCCGCCAGGGGCACCATGCCGTAGGCGATGATGGAGCCGTTCTTCGTGATGGCGACGTCGGACGTGCCCGCGCCGATGTCGACGAGCACGAGGTTCAGGTGGCGCATCGTCGGCGGAATGAGGACGTTGATGGCGGCGATTGGTTCCAAGGTAAGCGCGTGCATCTCAAGACCGACGTCCCGGAGCGCCGACTGCATGGAGTCGATGACCTGGCGCGGCAGGAAGGTCGCGATGACGGTCGCCCTGGCGGTATTGCCGCGCTGGCCGACGAGGCTCTTCAAGGGGATGTCGTCGAGCGTGTACTGGATCGTGCTGTAGCCGACGCAGTAGTAGCGGCCGGGGTCGTCGATGTCCTTGGAGCCGGCGAGCTTCGCCTGCGCCGCCTGCACGCCCGAGAAGTCGAGGGCGCGCTGCTGCTCGTCGGTGATGACGCCGTTGATCTCGACGGAGGCTTCAGCGGTCATGGTGTAGAGGGCGCGGCCGGCAGCGGCGACGGAGGCTGACTTCAAAGGCCCTGTCGTCTTTTCCAGCTCGCGCTTGACCTCGCGGATGAGGTCGGCGACTTGCGGCACGTCGTGAATCTGGCCGTCGAGCATGGCGCGCGTCTTGTGCTCGCGGCGCACAGTCGCTAGGATGCGCATCTGCTCGTTGTCGAGTTTTTCAGCGACGATGCCGATGATGCTGCGCGTGCCGATGTCGAGCGCGAAGATCGGCTCGCCGTGCGGCTTCTTCTTCGTTCCTGCAGTCGTGGTTTCGGCAGTATTCTTTTTGGCGGTGCGCTTCGTCGTCTTCTTGGCGGCGGCTTTCGTGCTCTTGGCGCGCGTGCTCCTCGTTGCCGTCTTGGCGGCGGGCTTCCTGCCGCGCTTCTTGGCGGCGGGTTTTACCGTATCGATAGGCGCTTCATTTGCAGCGTTGTTCGCTTCGTCCTTTGCGACGATCGCTGCCGTATCGTTTGCATTGGCAGCGGTTTCTTCTCGTGTCTTTGCCGCATCCGGTGCGGAGAGTGCAGAGGTCTGCGTCCCCGCAGTTTCCGTTTCGCTTGGAGGGATGCTCTCGCCTGAGGCGGCTTCGGAAACAATGGCTTCCGTGGCGAGGCCTTTCAGTTCTTTTGTTTTCGCCGAGGTCTTTCTTGTTCTAGGCATCGAATGACTCCTTTGCTCTTCTCGCTCCGCATGGCGCAGGAATTCGCAGGTGCGCTTCTGTATCTTTCATGAGAAATTGCACGAACGAACGTCCACTTTGTGGACATTATGCGCTGCCCTTAATGAAAGTTTGCCAATCAACCTACGTCTGCGGCTTGGCTTCTTGGACTTTCATAGCAAACTCTTAATTGCGGAGATGGGTTTATTGAGATTTTATAGAAGGTTAATTCTCTTATTTCGCGAATACTATAGGAGAATCCTGTTTTTGCAGGAAATTTTCTACAGATTATTTGAATGGAGAGAAGGGATCCTATGACAGGCAACAGGGAAGTCATCACGGGAAGCGACTTCAAACGCATGTTGAGCGGCGCTTACGGCGAGTTCCTTCTGGAATACGAGAGGATCGATGCGCTTTCGAGAACAAAGCAAAGGGAGCGCTCGGCGCTTCCGGGCACGCATGTGTTGCGTACGATGGGGGCGGCGGTCATGCCGCTTGTCGACGCGAAGGATGAGAGCATCGGCGGTCTTGCAAGGCGTGTAGCGAGCGCAGCGGTGCTCGGTGCGCGCGGTACGTCGGGTGTTGTGCTCGCACAGCTCCTGCGCGGTATCGCGAAGGGGCTGTCGGGAAAGAATGACGCGACTTCGTCGGAATTCGGCAAGGCATTTCAGTACGGCATTCTCTACGCGCAGCGCGTATTGCCTCCGACCATGGAAACGGTGCTTGTCGCCGCCGCCAAGGCGGTGGCGAAGGGCGCATACCATGCGGTGCGCGCGAACCTTCCGATCGCAGAGATCCTGCAGGCGGCGATTGACGAAGGAAGGAAGGCTCTGGCAGAGGAAAAGCGCGAAGAGCCGGGGGCGCTCGTCATGCAGACGTTTTTGCAGGGCTGTATGAAGGGACTTGACGGTCATTTCGTCTCGCCCGCCGTAAGTTTGTCGCTCGGTATGGGAGAAGATCGGCTTTCGATTCCCGACCCGCGCCGCGACCTCGTGCGCCCGTACTGCGTGACGTTCCGTATTGTCGGAAGCAAGGCGCGTGCGCGCGACGTCGAGCATCGCCTGCAGGAGGAGTGCCGTTTCGTCGCCGTCGCGCATGATGAGCGCTCTTTGCTCGTACACGTGCACACCGATCATCCGGGCGTTGTCGTCGAGCAGGCGATCGGCTGGGGCAAGCTGCGGTCGTTCCGTGTGACGGACATGGCGGAGGCGCATGCTCTGACGGCAGACTACGAATCGCTGCTCCCTGTCGCGCTCCTCGCCGTTGCGTCTGATGCGGCACGCGGCCTGCGCCTGACGGAACTCGGCGCGAACGTCATCGTGCCGGGCAGCCGTGAGGAATGCCCGTCGGTAGCAGAACTCCTGCACGCGGCGCACAGCGACCTCGCGCGAACGTATGTGATCGTCGCGGGCGATTCCTCGATGGAACTCGTGCTACGCCAGGCGAAGCGCATCCTCGGCGAGCGCGTCGAGCTTGTGCTCGCCAAGGACGAGGCGGAGCAGGACAAGGTGGTCGCCCTTTACGACAAGAAGCGCACCGCCAAGGAGAACGCCAAGGCGATGCGCAAGCTGCTGGAATGAGGCTGGAATCTTGCTCGCGCTGACCAAGGGGCACCAGCGCGTCTGGCAAGGGCTGTTTGCGGCAGGCTATTTGATAAAGGCGAAGAGTTTCATCAGCGCGTAGGTCATGCCGCCTGCGATCAGAGGCCCAACGGCGACGCCCTTGAAGAAGCAAACACCGATGATCGTGCCGATGATGAGCGCGGCGACGATATGCGGATCATCCTTCAGAATTTCGACGCCGCCGCCGCCCGCCATGGCAGCGAGAACACCGCAGACGATGGCGGCGACGCCCAGGGGACTTTTGAAGGCGTCGATCATGTTGG
>ERZ773083.1032-NODE-1032-length-20086-cov-15.882832_pt1 | contig 20086 bp, 18 predicted proteins | sample MGYA00511465_ERZ773083 | MGnify/ENA primary metagenome ERZ773083 (study PRJEB29015, sample SAMEA2738001) | human oral metagenome | biome: human oral; feature: human-associated habitat; material: dental | place: China | collected 2060 ... | reverse complement strand
GAGACGATACTTTGTTCGCTAAAGTTGAAGGCGTAGTACGCTTTGAACGTAAAGGACGCGATAAAAAACAAGTTTCTGTTTACCCAATCGCTAAATAAAAAGGTCCAGTGAACCTTTTTATCCTGAGCCTTGAAATGTAAAGGCGAGGATGCTGAAATAGCATAAATAAGGCTTTCCGAGTTTCCGGAGAGCCTGTTTTTTTGTTTTGGTACCCATATTTTAAAATCCTATGTAAGAAGCGAATTTGTCGGTTACTCTATTTTATAATGAAAAAATAGTTGAATGTAGAGCTTTTAGAGTCATGAAACTTATAAGAGAATAAGATATTCTAAAAATTACTAAGGTTTGATATTATAACTGTATCTAAGTAGGAAAGCAGGAATATGGAAAGGATGTGAACCTATATGAAAAAGTTTATCCCCATAATAGTCTATTCAATCTCTTTTCTTGTTCTATCTACTTGTGTTAGTAAGAAAAAACATATTCTTCCTGAATCTGAAATGATCTCTGTTATTTCTCTGCAGGAAAAGCTTTTTGAATATGTTAAAACTATTAACAAGAGAGAAGAAATTTCAAAATTGATTGAGGAGATACAGAAACAGTCAAAATCCACAACTTTAGAAAGTTTAAATGATCAACTGGCAAATGTTAAAGATTACATCATTATCAAATTTACTCATCAGAATGAAGAAAAGGATAGTGTAGTCTATCTATATACTAAGAAGAAAAGGCAGTATATTGAGCAACCTTATGCTGGTATCTGGGAAGTAAATCCAGATATAGCTAATAGGATTGAAGAGACTTTTTCTAGTTGATTTATAGGGAAAAAGAAAATGTTAGAGACTTTTCTTGTATCATATTATAAACGGTAAATCAACAAGATTTGCTGTTTTTATTTGTTTGAACTAAAATGAGGACTGGGAAAAGTTACCATTCTAATTTTTGTCTTGGGATGTTAGAGTATTCATTGAGACTTGAAAGTTTCCTGACCTTTTTCCTTTTTGGAAAACTACTAAAATATGGTATAATGAAAAAATAAAGAAATTGGGGGTAGAAGATGAACATTCAACAATTACGCTATGTTGTTGCCATTGCCAATAGTGGTACTTTCCGTGAAGCTGCTGAAAAGATGTATGTTAGTCAGCCGAGTCTGTCCATTTCTGTTCGTGATTTGGAAAAAGAATTAGGATTTAAGATTTTCCGTAGAACTAGCTCAGGGACTTTCTTGACTCGTCGTGGTATGGAATTCTATGAAAAAGCGCAAGAATTGGTTAAAGGATTTGATATTTTTCAAAACCAGTATGCCAATCCTGAAGAAGAAAAGGATGAATTTTCCATTGCTAGTCAGCACTATGACTTCTTGGCACCAACCATTACGGCCTTTTCAGAGCGCTATCCTGATTATAAGAACTTCCGTATTTTTGAATCAACTACTGTTCAAATTTTAGACGAAGTAGCCCAAGGACATAGTGAGATTGGGATTATCTACCTCAACAATCAAAATAAAAAGGGGATTATGCAACGGGTTGAAAAGCTAGGTCTGGAGGTCATTGAATTGATTCCCTTCCATACCCACATTTATCTTCGCGAGGGGCATCCTTTAGCTCAGAAAGAGGAATTGGTCATGGAGGATTTAGCGGATTTACCGACAGTTCGTTTTACTCAAGAGAAAGACGAGTACCTTTATTATTCAGAGAACTTTGTCGATACCAGCGCTAGCTCACAGATGTTTAATGTGACAGACCGTGCTACCTTGAATGGTATTTTAGAGCGGACTGACGCTTATGCGACAGGGTCTGGATTTTTAGATAGTGATAGTGTCAATGGCATCACAGTTATTCGTCTCAAGGATAACCTAGATAATCGCATGGTCTATGTCAAACGTGAGGAAGTGGAACTCAGTCAAGCTGGGACTCTCTTCGTAGAAGTCATGCAAGAATATTTTAATCAAAAGAGGAAATCATGAAAAAAAGAGGAATAGTGGCAGTCATTGTACTGCTTTTGATTGGTCTGGATCAGTTGGTCAAATCCTATATCGTCCAGCAGATTCCACTGGGAGAAGTGAGAACTTGGATTCCTAATTTCGTTAGCTTGACCTATCTGCAAAATCGAGGGGCAGCCTTTTCTATCTTACAAGATCAGCAGTTGTTATTTGCTGTCATTACTCTGGTTGTCGTGGTAGGTGCCATCTGGTATCTACATAAACACATGGAGGACTCACTCTGGATGGTCTTGGGTTTGACTTTGATTATTGCAGGTGGTCTTGGAAACTTTATTGACAGAATCAGTCAGGGCTTTGTTGTGGATATGTTTCATGTGGATTTTATCAATTTTGCAATTTTCAATGTGGCAGATAGCTATCTGACTGTTGGAGTGATTATTTTATTGATTGCAATGCTAAAAGAGGAAATAAATGGAAATTAAAATTGAAACTGGTGGCCTGCGTTTAGATAAGGCTTTGTCAGATTTGACAGAATTATCACGCAGTCTCGCTAATGAACAAATCAAATCAGGTCAGGTCTTAGTCAATGGCCAAGTCAAGAAAGCTAAATACACTGTCCAAGAGGGCGATGTCGTCACTTATCATGTACCAGAACCAGAGGTATTAGAGTATGTGGCTGAGGATATTCCGCTAGAAATCATCTACCAAGATGAGGATGTGGCTGTCGTTAACAAACCTCAGGGAATGGTTGTGCATCCGAGTGCTGGTCATACTAGTGGAACCCTAGTAAATGCCCTTATGTATCATATCAAGGACTTGTCGGGTATCAATGGGGTTCTGCGTCCAGGAATTGTTCACCGTATTGATAAGGATACGTCAGGCCTTCTCATGATTGCTAAAAACGATGAGGCGCATCTAGCACTTGCCCAAGAACTCAAGGATAAAAAGTCTCTCCGCAAATATTGGGCGATTGTTCATGGAAATTTGCCCAATGATCGGGGTGTAATTGAAGCACCGATTGGCCGTAGTGAAAAAGACCGTAAGAAACAGGCTGTGACTGCCAAAGGTAAGCCTGCGGTAACCCGTTTCCACGTCTTGGAACGCTTTGGAGATTATAGCTTAGTGGAGTTACAACTGGAGACAGGGCGTACCCATCAAATCCGTGTTCACATGGCTTATATCGGTCACCCAGTTGCTGGGGATGAGGTCTATGGTCCTCGTAAGACACTTAAGGGGTATGGACAATTTCTTCATGCTAAAACCCTAGGATTTACCCATCCGAGAACAGGTGAGACCATGGAATTTACAGCAGATATCCCAGATATTTTTAAGGAAAACTTGGAGAGATTGAGAAAGTAAGAATGAAAGAGAAATTAACTAGTTTGGCACTTGTAGGCGCTTTTTTAGGTTTGTCATGGTATGGGAATGTTCAAGCTCAAGAAAGCTCAGGAAACAAAATTCACTTTATTAATGTTCAAGAAGGTGGCAGTGATGCAATTATTCTTGAAAGTAATGGACATTTTGCCATGGTGGATACAGGAGAAGATTATGATTTCCCAGACGGAAGTGATTCTCGTTATCCATGGAGAGAAGGAATTGAGACGTCATACAAGCATGTTCTGACAGATCGTGTTTCACGACATTTAAAGGAATTGGGTGTCCAAAAACTTGATTTTATTTTGGTCACCCATACCCATAGTGACCATATTGGAAACGTTGATGAGTTACTGCAAAACTATCCAGTTGGCCGTATCTACATGAAAAAATACTCTGATAGTCGGATTACAACACCAACTCATCTATGGGATAATCTGTATGGCTATGATAAGGTTTTACAGACTGCTGCAGAAAAAGGTGTTTCAGTTATTCAAAACATCACACAAGGAGATGCTCATTTTCAGTTTGGGGACATGGATATTCAACTCTATAACTATGAAAATGAAACCGATTCATCAGGTGAATTAAAGAAAATTTGGGATGACAATTCCAATTCCTTGATTAGTGTAGTGAAAGTCAATGGCAAGAAAATTTACCTTGGGGGCGACTTAGATAATGTTCATGGAGCAGAAGACAAGTATGGTCCTCTTATTGGAAAAGTTGATTTGATGAAGTTTAATCATCACTATGATACCAACAAATCAAACACTAAGGATTTCATTAAAAATTTGAGTCCGAGTTTGATTGTTCAAACTTCGGATAGTCTACCTTGGAAAAATGGTGTTGATAGTGAGTATGTTAATTGGCTCAAAGAACGAGGAATTGAGAGAATTAATGCAGCCAGCAAAGACTATGATGCGACAGTTTTTGATATTCGAAAAGACGGATTTGTCAATATTTCAACATCCTACAAGCATATTCCAAGTTTTCAAGCTGGTTGGCATAAGAGTGCCTATGGGAATTGGTGGTATCAAGCGCCTGATTCTACAGGAGAATATGCAGTCGGTTGGAATGAAATCAAGGGTGAATGGTATTACTTCAATCAAACGGGTATCTTGTTACAGAATCAATGGAAAAAATGGAACAATCGTTGGTTCTATTTGACAAACTCGGGTGCATCTGCTAAAAATTGGAAAAAAATAAATGGAAGCTGGTACTATTTCAATAAAGAAAATCAGATGGAGATTGGTTGGCTTAATACTGGCGGTCAGAACTATTATCTATCAAATGATGGGGACATGGTAACAGGATGGCGTAAGATTGATGGTCAATGGTATTACTTTGCCCAATCAGGGGAAATGAAAACGGGTTGGGTAAGAGATAAAGAAACCTGGTACTATATGGATTCTACTGGTATCATGAAGACAGGTGAGATAGAAGTTTCTGGTCATCAATACTATCTAGAAGAATCAGGAGCTATGAAGCAAGGCTGGCTTAAAAAGGCAAATGATTGGTATTTCTACAAGACAGATGGTTCACGAGCTGTGGGTTGGATCAAAGACAAGGATAAATGGTACTTCTTGAAAGAAAATGGTCAATTACTTGTGAATGGTAAGACACCAGAAGGCTATACTGTTGATTCAAGTGGTGCCTGGTTGGTGGATGTTCCGGTAGAGAAATCTGCTACAACTAGAGATACAAGTAACTCAGAAATAAAAGAATCCAAAGAAGTAGTGAAAAAGGATCTTGAAAATAAAGAAACGAGTCAACATGAAAGTGTTGCAAGTTCTTCAACTAGTCAAGATTTGACATCATCAACTTCAAAAAACTCTGAAACGACTGCAAACAGATCGGAATCAGTACAGTAGTAAAAAAGAAGGTTTTAGGGCCTTCTTTTTCCTATCAACTCTTTTCTATTTCCTGCTATTCATGTTATAATGGATAAATATGAAGAATCGGAGTGAGACTATGAAATACAAACGGATTGTCTTTAAGGTGGGGACTTCTTCTCTGACAAATGAGGATGGAAGTTTATCACGTAGTAAGGTAAAGGCTATTACCCAGCAGTTGGCTATGCTGCACGAGGCTGGTCATGAGTTGATTTTGGTGTCGTCGGGTGCCATTGCGGCTGGTTTTGGGGCCTTAGGATTTAAAAAGCGTCCGACTAAGATTGCTGATAAACAGGCTTCAGCAGCGGTAGGACAAGGCCTTTTGTTGGAAGAATACACGACCAATCTTCTATTGCGCCAAATCGTTTCTGCACAAATCTTGCTGACCCAGGATGACTTTGTGGATAAGCGCCGTTATAAAAATGCTCATCAGGCTTTGTCAGTTCTACTTAGCCGTGGCGCGATTCCTATCATCAACGAGAATGACAGTGTCGTCATTGATGAGCTCAAGGTGGGGGACAATGACACTCTAAGTGCCCAGGTTGCGGCCATGGTCCAAGCTGACCTTTTGGTCCTCTTGACAGACGTAGACGGTCTCTATACAGGAAATCCTAATTCAGATCCAAGAGCTAAACGCTTGGAACGAATCGAGACCATCAATCGTGAGATTATTGATATGGCAGGTGGAGCAGGTTCTTCAAACGGAACTGGGGGCATGTTAACCAAAATCAAAGCAGCGACTATTGCGACAGAATCAGGAGTTCCTGTTTATGTCTGCTCATCCTTGAAGTCAGATGCTATGATTGAAGCAGCGGAGAGGACAAAGGATGGTTCCTACTTTGTTGCCCAAGAAAAGGGACTTCGTACCCAGAAACAATGGCTGGCCTTTTATGCTCAGAGTCAAGGTTCTATTTGGGTTGATAAAGGGGCTGCAGAAGCTCTCTCTCAACATGGCAAAAGTCTCCTTTTATCTGGTGTTGTTGAAGCAGAAGGCGCCTTTTCTTACGGTGATATTGTGACAGTATTTGACAAGGAAAGTGGAAAATCACTTGGAAAAGGGCGTGTGCAATTTGGTGCATCTGCTTTGGAGGATATGTTGCGTTCTCAAAAAGCCAAGGGGGTCTTGATTCACCGTGATGACTGGATTTCCATTACTCCTGAAATCCAACTACTCTTTACAGAATTTTAGAGGTAAACTATGGTAAGTACACAAGAACAATTTGAACAGGTACAGGCTGTTAAAAAATCGATCAACACAGCTAGTGAAGAGATGAAAAACCAAGCCTTGCTAGCCATGGCTGATCACTTAGTGGCTGCTACAGAGGAAATTTTAGCGGCCAATACCCTCGATATGGAAGCTGCTAAGGGTAAAATCTCAGATGTGATGCTGGATCGTCTTTATTTGGATGCAGGACGTATAGAAGCAATGGCAACTGGTATTCGTGAAGTGGTTGCTTTACCAGATCCAATCGGTGAAGTCCTAGAAACAAGTCAGCTTGAAAATGGTTTGGTTATCACCAAAAAACGTGTGGCCATGGGTGTTATCGGTATTATCTATGAAAGCCGTCCAAATGTGACGTCTGATGCGGCTGCTCTGGCTCTCAAGAGTGGGAATGCGGTTGTTCTTCGTAGTGGTAAGGATGCCTACCAAACAGCCCATGCTATTGTCACAGCCTTGAAGAAGGGCTTGGAGACAACGACTATTCATCCAGATGTGATTCAACTGGTGGAAGATACTAGCCGTGAAAGTAGTTATGCTATGATGAAGGCAAAAGGCTATCTAGACCTTCTCATTCCTCGTGGAGGAGCTGGTTTGATCAATGCAGTTGTTGAAAATGCGATCGTACCTGTTATTGAGACAGGGACTGGGATTGTCCATGTCTATGTGGATAAGGATGCAGATGAAGACAAGGCTCTGTCTATCATCAACAATGCTAAAACCAGTCGTCCTTCTGTATGCAATGCCATGGAGGTTCTACTTGTTCATGAAGACAAGGCAGTAAGCTTCCTTCCTCGCTTGGAGCAAGTACTGGTTGCAGATCGAAAAGAATCTGGTCTGGAACAAATTCAATTCCGCTTGGATAGCAAAGCAAGCCAGTTTGTTTCAGGTCAAGCAGCTGAGGATCAAGACTTTGACACCGAATTTTTAGATTATGTCCTAGCTGTTAAGGTTGTGAGCAGTTTAGAAGAAGCGGTCGCGCATATTGAAGCCCACAGTACCCATCATTCGGACGCAATTGTGACGGAAAATGAAGATGCGGCAGGTTACTTTACAGATCAAGTGGACTCTGCAGCGGTTTATGTTAATGCCTCAACTCGTTTCACAGATGGTGGCCAATTTGGTCTTGGTTGTGAAATGGGGATTTCTACTCAGAAATTGCACGCGCGTGGTCCAATGGGCTTGAAAGAGTTGACCAGCTACAAGTATGTGGTTACTGGTGACGGACAGATAAGGGAGTAAGAGATGAAGATTGGATTTATCGGTTTGGGGAATATGGGTGCTAGCTTGGCCAAAGCTGTCTTGCAGGTCAAGACAGGTGATGATCTTCTCCTTGCCAATCGTAGTCAAGCCAAGGTGGATGCTTTCATTGCAGACTTTGGTGGTCAGGCTTCCAGCAACGAAGAAATTTTCGCAGAAGCAGATGTGATTTTTCTAGGAGTAAAGCCTGCACAGTTCTCAGACTTGCTTTCTCAATACCAGACTATCCTTGAAAAACGAGAAAGTCTTCTTTTGATTTCTATGGCAGCTGGATTGACCTTGGAAAAACTCGCTAGTCTTCTTCCAAGTCAACACAGAATTATTCGAATGATGCCAAATACTCCTGCTTCTATTGGTCAAGGAGTGATTAGTTATGCCTTGTCCCCTAATTGCAGGGCTGAGGACAGTGTACTCTTTTGTCAGCTTTTAGCCAAGGCTGGTCTCTTGGTTGAACTTGGGGAAAGCTTAATCGATGCGGCGACAGGTCTTGCAGGTTGTGGACCAGCCTTTGTCTATCTCTTTATCGAGGCCTTGGCAGATGCGGGTGTTCAGACAGGATTGCCACGAGAAATAGCACTGAAAATGGCAGCCCAAACTGTGGTAGGAGCTGGGCAATTGGTCCTTGAAAGCCAAGAGCATCCTGGGGTTTTGAAAGACCAAGTTTGTAGCCCAGGCGGTTCGACTATCGCTGGTGTAGCAAGCCTAGAAGCGCATGCTTTTCGAGGAACGGTCATGGATGCAGTTCATCAAGCCTACAAACGTACGCAAGAACTAGGTAAATAAGAGGTGGCTTTGTCTGCCTCTTTTATGGTGGTTGAAATGAGAAGACAAAAAGATTGTCACAAACCCCTATTTTTTTGATAGAATAGAAGTAGTAAAAAAGAAATGAGTTAGACATGTCAAAAGGATTTTTAGTCTCTCTTGAGGGACCAGAGGGAGCAGGAAAGACCAGTGTTTTAGAGGCTCTACTCCCAATTTTAGAGGAAAAAGGAGTAGAAGTGTTGACGACCCGTGAGCCAGGTGGAGTCTTGATTGGGGAGAAGATTCGTCAAGTGATTTTGGATCCAAGTCATACTCAGATGGATTCTAAAACAGAGCTCCTTCTCTATATTGCCAGTCGCAGACAGCATTTGGTGGAAAAGGTTCTTCCAGCCCTTGAAGCTGGCAAGTTGGTCGTTATGGATCGTTTCATCGATAGTTCCGTTGCCTATCAGGGATTTGGTCGTGGCTTGGATATTGACGCCATTGATTGGCTCAATCGGTTTGCGACAGATGGCCTTAAACCCGATTTGACACTCTATTTTGACATCGAGGTGGAAGAAGGACTGGCTCGCATTGCTGCTAATAGCAATCGCGAGGTCAATCGTTTGGACTTGGAAGGGTTGGACTTGCATAAAAAAGTACGTCAAGGCTATCTTTCTCTTCTGGACAAAGAAGGAAGTCGTATTGTCAAGATTGATGCGAGTCTTCCTTTGGAGCAAGTTGTGGAAACTACCAAGGCTGTCTTGTTTGATAGAATGGGCTTGACAAGATGAAACAAGATCAACTAAAGGCTTGGCAACCAGCCCAGTTTGACCGCTTTGTCCGTATACTAGAACAAGACCAGCTCAATCATGCCTATCTCTTTTCGGGTTTCTTTGGAAGCTTGGAAATGGCTCAATTTTTAGCTAAGAGCCTCTTTTGTACAGATAAAGTAGGTGTTTTACCATGTGAGAAATGCCGAAATTGTAAGCTGATTGAACAGGGAGAATTTCCCGATGTCACCTTGATTAAACCAGTTAATCAGGTCATTAAGACAGAACGGATTCGAGAATTGGTGGGTCAGTTTTCCCAAGCAGGGATTGAAAGCCAGCAGCAGGTTTTTATTATCGAGCAAGCTGAGAAGATGCACCCCAACGCAGCCAATTCTCTGCTCAAGGTCATCGAAGAACCCCAGAGTGAGGTTTACATTTTCTTCTTGACCAGTGATGAGGAAAAGATTTTATCGACAATCCGAAGTCGGACCCAGATTTTCCATTTTAAAAAGCAAGAAGAGAAGCTCATCTTGCTCTTAGAACAAATGGGACTGGTTAAGAAAAAAGCGACTCTTTTAGCCCAGTTTGCTCAATCGCGAGCTGAAGCAGAAAAGTTTGCTAATCAGGCAAGTTTTTGGACCTTGGTTGATGAAAGTGAACGTCTGCTGACTTGGTTAGTAGCTAAGAAAAAAGAAAGTTATTTGCAAGTTGCTAAATTAGCTAGCATGGCAGATGATAAGGAAAAACAAGATCAGATTTTACGGATTCTTGAAGTTCTCTGTGGGCAGGACCTCCTGCAAGCAAGAGTAAGAGTGATTCTACAAGATTTGCTAGAAGCTAGAAAAATGTGGCAGGCTAATGTCAGCTTTCAAAATGCCATGGAATATCTGGTCTTGAAAGAAATATAAACTCAAAAATGAACGATAATGAAAAGAAAGGGCTGTTTTATGGACAAAAAAGAATTATTTGACGCACTGGATGATTTTTCCCAACAGTTATTGGTAACCTTGGCCGATGTGGAAGCCATCAAGAAAAATCTCAAGAGCCTGGTAGAAGAAAATACAGCTCTTCGCTTAGAAAATAGTAAGTTGCGCGAACGCTTGGGTGAGGTGGAAGCAGACGCTCCTGTCAAGGCTAAGCATGTTCGTGAAAGTGTCCGTCGAATCTATAAAGACGGATTTCACGTATGTAATGATTTTTATGGGCAACGTCGGGAGCAGGACGAGGAATGTATGTTCTGTGATGAGTTGTTATACAGGGAGTAGGCATGCAGATTCAAAAAAGTTTTAAGGGGCAGTCTCCCTACGGTAAGCTGTACCTAGTGGCAACGCCGATTGGCAATCTAGATGATATGACCTTTCGAGCTATCCAGACCTTGAAAGAAGTGGACTGGATTGCTGCTGAGGACACGCGCAATACAGGTCTTCTTCTCAAGCATTTTGACATTTCTACTAAGCAGATTAGTTTTCATGAGCACAATGCTAAGGAAAAAATTCCTGATTTGATTGGTTTCCTGAAAGCAGGGCAAAGTATTGCTCAGGTATCCGACGCGGGTCTGCCTAGCATCTCAGACCCTGGTCATGATTTGGTTAAGGCAGCGATTGAGGAAGAGATTGCTGTTGTGACTGTTCCAGGTGCCTCTGCAGGAATTTCTGCCTTGATTGCCAGTGGTTTAGCGCCACAGCCACATATCTTTTACGGCTTTTTACCGAGAAAATCAGGCCAGCAAAAGCAATTTTTCGACTTGAAAAAAGACTATCCTGAAACTCAGATTTTCTATGAATCGCCCCATCGTGTGGCAGATACGTTGGAAAATATGCTAGCAGTTTATGGTGACCGCTCGGTCGTCTTGGTTAGGGAATTGACTAAAATCTATGAAGAATACCAACGAGGAAAGATCTCTGAATTGCTGGAAAGCATCTCTGAAACGCCTCTCAAGGGTGAATGTCTTCTCATCGTTGAAGGTGCTAGCCAAGATTTGGAGGAAAAGGACGAGGAGGACTTGTTCTTAGAAATCCAAGTCCGCATCCAGAAAGGTATGAAGAAAAATCAAGCCATCAAGGAAGTCGCTAAGATTTACCAGTGGAACAAGAGTCAGCTCTATGCTGCCTACCACGACTGGGAAGAAAATCAAGAAAATGACTAAACAGGGAAGTTTGCCTTCTTCCCTTTTTTTGTTATACTAGTAGAAGAAAAAAATAGAAAGATTTGTGGGTGTTAAACAAGCTAGTGCTTTGTTTTGATATGAACTTAGGTTCCACCCAAAGAGGTATTAGTGTCGTGTCTCAATCTTATATCAATGTTATTGGTGCAGGCCTTGCTGGCTCAGAAGCAGCTTACCAGATTGCTAAGCGTGGCATCCCAGTCAAACTCTATGAAATGCGGGGTGTTAAGTCAACGCCTCAGCACAAAACTGCGGACTTTGCAGAACTGGTCTGCTCTAATTCTCTGAGAGGAGATGCGCTGACCAATGCTGTCGGTCTGCTCAAGGAAGAAATGCGACGGTTGGACTCGGTCATCTTAAAGTCAGCAGAGGCAACTCGTGTACCAGCAGGTGGTGCTCTAGCGGTTGATAGAGAAGGTTTTTCTCATATGGTAACGGAGTTGGTGACCAATCATCCATTGATTGAGGTCATTCGTGAAGAAATCACAGAAATTCCGGAGGATGCCATCACAGTCATTGCGACAGGACCCTTGACCAGCGATGCTTTGGCCGAAAAAATCCACGCGCTCAATGGAGGTAACGGTTTTTATTTCTACGACGCAGCAGCGCCAATCATCGATGTCAATACCATTGATATGACCAAGGTCTATCTCAAATCCCGCTATGATAAGGGCGAAGCAGCCTACCTCAACGCTCCCATGACCAAACAAGAGTTTATGGATTTCCATGATGCTTTGGTCAACGCTGAGGAAGCACCGCTTAATTCCTTTGAAAAAGAAAAATACTTTGAAGGATGTATGCCTATTGAAGTTATGGCCAAGCGGGGTATTAAAACCATGCTTTATGGACCGATGAAACCGGTTGGTTTAGAATATCCAGATGACTACCAGGGACCTCGAGATGGTGAATATAAGACGCCATACGCTGTAGTGCAACTTCGTCAGGACAATGCAGCAGGCAGTCTTTACAACATCGTCGGCTTCCAAACTCATCTCAAGTGGGGCGAGCAAAAGCGGGTCTTTCAAATGATTCCTGGCCTTGAGAATGCAGAATTTGTCCGCTATGGTGTCATGCATCGAAACTCCTATATAGACTCTCCAAATCTGCTGGAACAGACTTTCCGCTCTAAGAAACAGCCAAATCTTTTCTTTGCAGGTCAAATGACTGGAGTTGAAGGCTATGTTGAGTCTGCAGCTTCTGGTTTGGTAGCTGGTATCAATGCCGCTCGGCTCTTCAAAGGAGAAGAAGCACTTGTCTTTCCAGAAACAACGGCTATTGGCAGCTTGCCACATTATGTTACCCATGCTGACAGCAAGCATTTCCAACCTATGAATGTCAATTTTGGCATTATCAAAGAGCTGGACAGCCCTCGGATTCGTGACAAGAAAGAGCGCTATGAGAAGATTGCTGAACGAGCGTTGGCAGATTTAGAGACCTATTTAGATAAATAGACCAGCATTTTACTGAAAATCTCAAAAAAGTTAGGAAATCCCTAACTTTTTTGCTTAATTTATGATATAATAAATAAAATTTTTGAAAATAGAAAGTTTTCTGAAAATGAATAAATCCTATTTCTACCTCGATATGAAAACACATGAATTGATAGTTCCATACACCAAGCAAAAGCGACGTGTACGTGTTCTACTTCCTAAAAACTATGCCAAAGATACTAAAAAGACTTATCCAGTAGTCTATTTTCACGATGGGCAAAATATCCTTTACAGTAAGGAGTCTTACAGCGGTCATTCCTGGAAAGTAATTCCAACGATTAAGCGCAATCCAGATATTGAGAAAATGATTGTTGTGGCCGTTGACAATGATGGACCACGGCGGATGGATGAATATTCTGCTTGGAAATTTGAGGAGTCCAATATTCCTGGTGTTCAGTTTGGTGGCAAGGGCACGGAGTATGCAGAGTTTGTTATGGATGTCGTCAAACCTTTTATTGACGAAAACTATCAAACTAAAGCTGACCGTCAGCATACAGCTATGATTGGGTCTTCATTGGGAGGCAATATTACCCAGTTTATAGGCATTGAGTATCAGGAACGAGTCGGTTGTCTGGGTGTTTTTTCATCGGCTAACTGGCTCCATCAGGAAGCTTTTGACCGTTATATAGAGCGTCAGAAGTTACAATCTGACCAGCGGGTTTTCATTTATGTCGGAACGGAAGAAGCGGATGATACAGATAAGACACTTATGGCAGGTAATATCAAGCAAGCCTATATCGACTCCTCGCTCACTTATTACCGCCAGTTGATTGCTGCTGGTGTTAAACTTGACAATCTGCAAATCAAAATCCAGTCAGGAGCCATTCACAATGAGATAGATTGGGCAAAGAATTTGCCTGATTGTCTCCGTTTCATCAGTGAGAAGTGGTAAGATAAAAGGAGAAAGCGCATGTATGTAGAATTTTTAAGTCATTGGAGCGGCAATCTGGGGCGAGAAATGTATATAAATCGCTATGGCCATGCTGGTATTCCAGTAGTGGTCTTTGCTTCATCGGGTGGCAGTCACAATGAATATGCTGATTTCGGAATGATTGAGGCCTGCTCATGGTTTATCGAGACGGGGAAGATACAATTCTTTACTTTAAGTAGCGTAGATAGTGAAAGCTGGCTAGCTGACTGGAAGCATCCTCACGATCGAGCAGAAATGCATCGTGCTTATGAGCGATATGTCATCGAAGAAGCTATTCCTTTTATCAAATACAAGACTGGATGGTTTGATCCGATGATGACGACCGGTTGCTCTATGGGAGCTTATCACGCCGTTAATTTCTTCCTCCAACATCCAGATGTTTTCAATAAAGTGATTGCCCTTAGTGGAGTCTATGATGCTCGCTTTTTTGTCGGTGACAATCTGAATGATGAAGCAATTTATCAGAACTCGCCAGCTGACTATATCTGGAACCAAAATGATAGTTGGTTTATGGACCGTTACCGTCAAGCAGATATCATTATTTGTACCGGCCTAGGCAGCTGGGAACAAGACGGGCTTCCATCTTTATATACTCTCAAAGAGGCTTTTGAGCACAAAAATATTCCAGCTTGGTTCTCTGAGTGGGGGCATGATGTGGGGCATGATTGGATATGGTGGCGTAAGCAAATGCCATATTTCTTGAGCCAGTTAAATCTTTAAGATATCAAGTAGAGAGGAAATTTTATCATGAATTATATTGTTATTTCACCTTATTATCCGCAAAATTTTCAACAATTTACTGTTGAGCTTGCAAACAAAGGAATTACTGTTTTGGGCATTGGGCAGGAACCTTATGATCAACTAGATCAACTTTTGAAAAATGCTCTAACAGAATATTTTCGGGTGGAAAATCTTGAAAATCTCGACGAAGTTAAACGCGCTGTAGCATTCCTTTTTTACAAGCATGGGCCAATTGACCGTATTGAGTCGCATAATGAATATTGGTTGAATCAAGATGCTCAACTACGTGAACAGTTCAATGTTACTGGACCAAAACCAAAAGACTTAAAAAAGACGAAATTTAAGTCTGAAATGAAGAAACTCTTCAAAAAGGCAGGCGTGCCAGTCGTTCCAGGGCAGATTGTAAAAACCTTGCAGGCAGTTGACATGGCTGTTAGCAAAATTGGGCTTCCGTTGATTGCCAAACCAGACAATGGTGTTGGAGCAGCAGGAACCTATAAACTTGAAACTACTGAAGATATTGAACAATTTAAACAAAAATGGGACAAGCAAACCGTTTATTTCTTTGAAAAATTCGTTGATTCTGGACAGATTTGCACATTTGACGGGTTACTAGATTCCAAAGGCAACATTGTATTTTCAACAACTTTTGATTATGCTTATACTCCTTTAGATTTAGTATTAAATCATTATGAAAATTCGTATTATATTATAAAAGACATGGAGCCTAAATTACGTCAATATGGTGAAGCTATCGTTAAAGTGTTCGGCATGAAAGAGCGGTTCTTTCATATTGAATTTTTCCGTAATGGAAATGATTATATTGCTATTGAATACAATAACCGTCCCGCAGGTGCTTTTACTATTGATTTATATAACTTTGCGCATTCGATTGATCTTTATCGTGGATATGCAGCTGTTGTAAACGGTGAACCTTTCCCACAGTCTCAAGTAGAAACACAATATGGCTTGGTGACTGCTCGTCGTTCAACCTCAAATTATGTATATTCAGAAGAAGAGTTGCGTGAAAAATACGGTGATAAGTTAAAAGCAGTAAAAATTATGCCACAGGCTTTTGCTGATTTACAAGGAGATATTCATTATATTCTGACGACACCAAATCGATCTGAAGTCGATCAAATGATAGAGGATTTTGGAAAAAAGTAGAAAAACAATATGTTTTAGTTTGAATGGAATGAAATTTTAGAATTACACTCCTTGCCATTATTTTTAAAGATGCGAGGCCAAGCCAATTTAAGATCTTCTCATTCGTCAAAGCATTGGGACTATTATGTATAAAAGCAGAATCTAGGATGTAATAACTAAGAAATTACTGGTAAGGGATTTTTTGCGGAAATGTGTTGTTTTATACACAGAAGATACCGATCTATTTGAGGTCTGCGCCTCAAACTTTAATATTGTTGAAGAACTGCCTGATTTATGGAGATTTCAGGGGTATCAAGAACGTAGACGTAGCAGCAGTAGAAGACGTGCTACATGATATTAAAAATACAAATATGAAGATATTTTGAAAATTTTAGAACAATGCTGTTGTTATTGTGTGAGAACCCAAAAATTAGCTCTTACATTAAAAGTTAGAGCCAATTTTTGTAATTATTTTACAGAACAAAATATTACATAATATTAGTTATGTAATATTTATAATTTATCTAATGCATTCTTTTGCTCATCATTAACGATATGGGTATAGAGGTCAGTGACCTGAGTGCTGGCATGTCCTAGCTGATGGCTGACCAGGACCTGGGACTTGGTCGCATCATAAAGCCTAGTAGCTAGAGTGTGGCGGAGTTTGTGAGGAGTCACTCGAACTTTAAAGTTTTCAGAATACTTGGCAACCATCTTTTCTACACTAGATGCGTCAATCCGATTGGGGACTCCTCTATATTCTGTCAAAAAGAAGGCAGTATCAGATTTCTCAGTTTTATAGCGTTTGGATCGAATCTCCAAATACCTTTCTAAATAAGGTTTAGCGAAAGATGCAATATTAACAGAATCTCTTTTCCCACCTTTACGAGTAACTTCAATGACCATTATTTTCAGATTGAGGTCTTTCAAATCAAGATTTACTGCCTCGGATAGACGAATACCAGATGCAAGAAGTAGTGCTATCATCGCCAAATCTCTCTCTTTATTTTTGTTGAAAGAGGAGAGGGCGCGGTTAGATAAACTTTTAGGATATTCTTCATCAATATAATTCAAAAATTGTTCAGTTTCCGTGCCTAAAAAGAGCTTTTGTTTAATATTTTCAGCTCGTGCAGCTAAAGTTTCTTTCTTTTTCTTAGTGGACACTTTTTTCATAACATTACGGTAAAAATAAGGCTCTCCATTCTCATTTTCCACCTCTTCAGTTAAATATTTATAAAGGCTAGAGAGAGCTGAAAGAGTGCGGTTAATAGTTGTTTGAGATACTCCGTTTTGCGTGGTATTAGCATTAAGCAGCGGTCGTTCCCGTAGGTAAAGGATAAATGATTCCATATCTTTTTTAGTCATATTTTCCAACACCGATAAAGGAATTTCTGCAATTTGTGAGACATCAGCAATTCCAGAGTCTAAAATCCACTGAAAAAAACGATTGTATTCTTTAAGATATTCATATAAGGTTGTAAAACTGTATGGAACAGTTAATTTAGATTGATAATATTCCAAAACATACCAGGGGAGAATAGTCTTTAGTTTTTCAATTCTTTCTAAAAGTAGTTCACGCTTCATAAAGGATCTCCATTATTTTATTCTCTATAAGAAGTATAGCATAGCTCTATATTTTTTTCAAGAAAATTATAGTTTTTCGGAAAAATGTCAGAGGGATTACCTATAAAACAATCATCCCAAAGATGTTATGTTGCTAGAATATATAAAAAAATAAGCCGATGCGCGATTTTTGAACGACTTATTTTTTATATTTGATTATTTCCGCTTTTTCTTAGCCTTTTTCATTTTATTTGCCATGCGTTTCATAGCTTGTTTAGTCGCAAATTCACCAATTTTTCCTTTAAGTCCACCACCAAACATTTGGCTCATATCCGGCATGCCAGTGCCTCCTAAACTTGACATATCTGGCATACCACCTTGCCCCATCATACCTTCTAGAGCTGTCATATCTGGTATTCCTCCTCCGCCAGGCATGTTCTTAGGCATATTGTTGGGGTTTAGTCCCATTTGCTTCATCATCTTATTCATATCACCAGACATGACACCCTGCATGACAGATTTGGCTTGATTAAAGTCCTTAATAAACTTATTAACTTCGACAAAGCTATTACCAGAACCTGCAGCAATCCGACGGCGGCGACTTGGGTTGAGAAGATTGGGGTTTTCTCGCTCAGCTGGTGTCATGGATGATACAATGGCACGTTTGCGAGCAATTTCATTTTCATCTACCTTAAAATTCTTCATGGCAGGATTATTGGCCATACCAGGAATCATCTTTAGTAGATCTTCCATTGGGCCCATATTTTGAACCTGATCTAGTTGGTCAATGAAATCATTAAAATCAAAGGTATTTTCTCGCATTTTTTCAGCCATCTCAAGTGATTTTTGCTCATCGTATTCTTGAGAGGCTTTTTCAATCAGGGTCAGCATGTCTCCCATGCCTAAAATCCGACTAGACATTCGATCTGGGTGGAAAGTTTCAATGTCTGTAATTTTTTCCCCAGTACCAGTAAACTTAATCGGTTTACCAGTAATTTGGCGGACGGATAAAGCGGCACCACCACGTGTATCGCCATCAATCTTAGTCAGAATAACCCCAGTTACTTCTAACTGATCATTAAATTCACGAGCTACATTGGCAGCTTCTTGCCCAATCATGGCATCGACAACCAAGAGAATTTCATTTGGTTGAGCAAGTGCTTTGACATCACGCAGCTCATTCATGAGTTTCTCATCGATTTGCAGACGACCAGCTGTATCAATCAGCATATAGTCATTGTGATTAGCCTTGGCTTGCTCCAGACCTTGACGAACAATCTCGACTGCTGGTACTTCTGTTCCTAACGAAAATACTGGTACATCAATTTGTTGACCAAGAGTTTTGAGTTGATCAATAGCTGCCGGACGATAAATATCAGCAGCAATCATCAAAGGTCGAGCAGCTTCTTCTTTCTTAAGTTTATTGGCTAATTTTCCTGCAAATGTAGTTTTACCAGCCCCTTGGAGACCGACCATCATGATAATGGTCGGAATTTTAGGAGATTTGATAATTTCTGCTGTATCAGAACCCAATACAGTGGTCAATTCTTCGTCAACAATCTTGATAATTTGTTGAGCAGGATTTAATGTATCAATAACTTCGTGTCCGACAGCACGCTCGCGAACTTTTTTGATAAAGTCTTTGACAACTGGTAAAGCTACATCGGCTTCCAAGAGTGCCATACGAATTTCTTTGGTCGCTTCTTGGACATCACTCTCTGAAATTTTTCCTTTTCTTCGTAGATTTTTAAAGACGTTTTGTAAACGTTCGGTTAAACTTTCAAATGCCATAAAATGTATTTCTCCTGGTTAATGATATTGGTTTGTGCGTATTTTTTTACTGACAATTCACTATTCTCGATTGTCAATACTAGATAAGGTTGCAATTTGCTTTTGCAAATAGGTATCGTCAGCATATTTCTCTATTATTTGATCGAAAATTTGGCTTCTAACGATATAATCTGAATACATGTGAAGTTTCATTTCGTAGTCTTCTAAAATCTTCTCAGTCCGTTTGATGTTATCATAAACAGCTTGACGGCTAACTTGAAACTCCTCAGCAATCTCAGCGAGACTATAATCATCTGCATAATAAAGTTCAATATAATTCATTTGTTTATCTGTTAGAAGTGCTGCATAAAATTCAAATAGAGCATTCATTCGATTGGTTTTTTCAATTTCCATAAGATTTATTATACCAAAAAATACAGTAAAACTCTACTAGTGAAGAGATTTACCTAACTAAAAACACTCCCACATCAGCGACAGTGTTTACATATCTTAAATTAGGTAATATAAATTAATTGTTTTCTAAATAAAATTCAAATCGTTCGCCAACATATTGACTTTTGACATATTCAAAAGCCGTTCCATTGTCAAAATAAGAAATCTGTGTCAAACCAAGAATCGCATGACCTTTAGGAATTTCCAGGTAATGCGCAATCCTTTCTTTGGCAAGACGTGCATAAATAGTTTGTTGGGATTTTCCAATTTTATAGCCATGTTCTTGCAAGGTTTGAAAAAAATGCTTCGTAATTTCTTCTTTGTTAAAATTTTTGATGAATTTTTCTGGAATTGAAGCGACTTCATAAACTACAGGAATATGATTAGCATATCGTACTCGTTCCATACGAATGATGTTTTCAGTCTTTTCGATTTCTAATTTTTCGACTTCTTCTTTACTTGGTAATGTTCGACGATAAGAAATAAGCTGACTCGAAGGCGTCTTTCCTTGGGCTTTGATAATTTCAGTAAAGCTAGTTGTGCCACGCATCTTTTCCTGAACCCGTGTACTAGCTACAAATGTACCACTTCCCATACGACGTTCCAGTACTCCTTCTTCTACTAAAA
>ERZ773083.1031-NODE-1031-length-20158-cov-17.651644_pt1 | contig 20158 bp, 8 predicted proteins | sample MGYA00511465_ERZ773083 | MGnify/ENA primary metagenome ERZ773083 (study PRJEB29015, sample SAMEA2738001) | human oral metagenome | biome: human oral; feature: human-associated habitat; material: dental | place: China | collected 2060 ... | reverse complement strand
CTGCGTCTTGCTCGACAATCCAAAGACAATTTAGAGGCTAGGACTTTTGTCCCAGTCTTTTTTCTTGCGTCTACTAAGGCGAAAGAAGTGGAGGCCTCTGTATGCTTGGTTATGATGCCTGGAGGCTTAGTTCGATTAGATTTGAGTTTACTAGTAGTACTTCTTCTTATGCTTTCAGCTTTTCTAGCCCTTCTTCAAAACTTTTAGATGGGGCTTCAAGACTGATTTTTTCTAAAGTAAAGGGATGGACAAAGCTTAGTCGGTGGGCATGGAGCATGAGACGACCTTGGGGCTGCGGATGATACAGAGGATCACCGACCAAGGGAAAGGCGTGGTGGGATAGGTGGACACGGATCTGATGGGTACGACCAGTTTTGAGTTGGCATTTGACAAGAGTTTTTTGACCAAAGCTTTTTAAGCGAGTCACGTGCGTTTCGGCGTATTGGCCATGTTTGTTGTCAACCAGCCGTTTTCTCCGATCATGGCGATCGCGACCGATTTTGTCCTTATATATTCTGCTTTTTTCGATAAATTTACCATCTACTAAAGCCCAGTATTCTCGCTGGATATCCTTGTTTTCCAGTAGGCGGTTGAGTATAGGCAAGACAAAGGGGTTTTTGGCAAAGAGAACAGCGCCACTGGTCTCCTTGTCAAGTCTGTGAACCACATAGCAGGTCTCTCCAACATAGGCAGATACATGATTGAGCAGAGCTAGTTCGGTCGGCTCATTGGCGTGAGTTTTCATGCCTTCAGGTTTGTTGACGATGATGAGATGCTGGTCTTGGTAGAGTTCCTGGACAAGTTCTGGTTGCCCCATAAGGATGGCTTTTGCTGGGTAATCTTCTTCGTCAAAGGTCAGCGACAAGAGATCGCCTGCTTGAATCTTGCTTTGCCAGTTGACAGTTTGATTATTGACCAAGACATGCTTTTTTGTGCGAAGGAAATGGCGGATTTTTCTGGGAATGAGGAAATAGTCTTCCAGTAGTTCTTTTATGCTCATAGTGGGCATTTTTTCAGGGATTCGAAAGTTAAATTGCATGCCTTTATTTTAACAAAAAGAGTAGAACTTTGAAAGCTAAGATCAAAAACAAGGTAGAAGCTCTGCTATTTCTTAAAAAAAACTAAAAGGAAGGCCCTATGGAACAGCACTTTCTTGTATACTCTCTGGGAAGGTGATAAAATAAGGGTTATGAAAAAGCTAAATGATATTTTTGAAACCTTAATTCAACATTTTAAGAAAGAAGACTCACCGGCTGAGTCTGCAGAGGAGACAGATACAAGTGCTGAACCACGTCTGTCTCGATCAGGTCGCTCAGCTAAGCGAACATCTTCAAAAGGGCAAGGTCCCTTCCGACGTTTTTGGCGTAGATACCATTTGACCAAGATTATCTTGATTTTAGGTCTGGGATTTGGTCTAGTGACGGGAGGCTATCTCTTTTATGTAGCCAAGACCACCAATGTCAACGACTTGCAAAATGCCTTGAAGGCAACTACGATGATCTATGATAAAGATGGTCAAGAAGCGGGGAGTTTGACAGGTCAAAAAGGGACCTATGTCGAATTGGACCAGATCAGTAAGGACTTGCAGAATGCTGTTATTGCGACCGAAGACCGCTCCTTCTACAAAAATAGCGGAATCAATTATGGCCGTTTCTTCTTAGCAATTTTGACAGCGGGCCGATCGGGCGGTGGCTCGACCATCACTCAGCAGTTGGCCAAAAATGCTTATCTTTCTCAGGACCAGACCATCGAGCGGAAGGCCAAGGAGTTTTTCCTAGCTCTAGAATTGACCAAAAAATACAGTAAGGATCAGATTCTGACCATGTATCTGAATAATTCTTACTTTGGTAATGGTGTCTGGGGAGTAGAGGATGCCAGCAAGAAATACTTTGGAGTATCAGCGAGTCAACTGTCTCTCGATCAAGCAGCCACACTGGCCGGTATGCTCAAGGGGCCTGAGATATACAATCCCTTGTACTCAGTTGAAAATGCGACCAATCGACGGGATACAGTTCTGAATAATATGGTTGCAGCTGGTTATATTGACAAAGCAACAGCTGATCAAGCAGCGGCGAATGGTCTTGGTAGCCAGTTGGTGGATGCCTATACAGGGAAATCCGAAGATTACCGCTATCCATCTTATTTTGATGCTGTCATTAACGAAGCCATTCATGACTATGGTTTAAAAGAAGAAGATATCATCAAAAATGGCTATCGTATCTATACTGAGCTGGATCAAAACTATCAGGCCAGTATGCAGGTTATTTACAGTAACGAGAGTCTCTTCCCTGTTTCAGAAGTAGATGGAACACGAGCAGAATCGGGAAGTGTAGCCTTGGATCCCAAGACTGGAGGGGTGAGAGCCCTGGTCGGTCGGGTTAACAGTCAGACGGCCGGTTTCCGTTCCTTTAACTATGCAACCCAGTCAGCTCGTAGTCCAGGTTCGACCATTAAACCACTGGTTGTATATAGCCCAGCAATCGCAGCTGGTTGGTCAACTGATAAAGAGTTGGACAATACTACAACGACCTATGGATCTTATACTGTCAATAACTATGGTGGCATTCAAACTAGCCCGACAGTTCCTATGTATCAAGCCTTGGCGGATTCTTTGAATATCCCAGCAGTTGCAACAGTTAAAGAGTTGGGTATAGAGAAAGCTTTTGAATATGGTCAAAAGTTTGGTCTGAATATGAAAAAGGTTGAGCAAAATCTCAGTGTGGCGTTGGGAGCAGGTGTGAATACCAATCCTCTCCAAATGGCTCAGGCCTACTCTGCTTTTGCGAATGATGGTGTCATGCATGATGCCCACTTGATTACTAAGATTGAAAACGCTAGTGGTCAAATCGTTAAGACCCACAAGTCTAGCTCCACTCGAGTCCTCAATCAGTCGACTGCGAAAAAGATGACCAGTATGATGTTAGGGACCTTCTCAAACGGAACGGGTATCTACGCAGCGCCATATAATTATACGATGGCAGGTAAGACAGGGACGACTGAGACAGACTTCAACCCTGACTTATCTGGAGACCAGTGGGTCATTGGCTACACACCTGATGTTGTTATCAGTCAGTGGCTAGGATTTCCAAAGACAGATGAAAACCACTACCTGACAGGAACCAGTGCTAACGAGGCTTCTGTGATTTTCCGAAATGTAGCCAATAGCGTCCTGCCATACACGGAAGGAACCAAATTCTCTGAAAAGAATACCTATGCTCAAAATGGTATTGCTCCGGTAGACACCTATGGCACTGGAAATACCGAGAATCAAGGCGGCAATGATTTCTTACAAGGTGTACAGGACAAGGCAAAAGAGATTGTCGATCAGGCTAAAAATGCTATCGAAGAGGCAGATATTCCAGGTAAAGCTAAAAATGCTTGGGATACAGTCAAGAGCTGGTTTGGTTGGTAAGTTTCTTATCTCAATAGATGGATTAGTTATAAAAGTCTATCTTTTGAGGCTTCGGCCTGGGGTCATCAATCAAGAAGTGTATGCCACAGTAAATCAATCAGATAAAAAGACCTTTAGGATTTTCCTAAAGGTCTTTATCAGGTACACTGAAGGTGTCACCGTGTTCAAAATCGCCGTATTGGTAACCACGTTTGAACCAACGCATACGTTGCTCCGCACTTCCGTGTGTAAAACTATCAGGCACAGAATAGCCATAGGCCTGTTCTTGCAAAGTGTCGTCTCCGACTGCATGGGCTGCATTAAGTGCTTCCTCAATATCGCCAACATCTAGTAAGTTTTCTTGTTCAATGTAACGAGCCCAGACCCCAGCGTAGTAGTCCGCCTGGAGTTCCAAACGAACATTTAGGGCATTTTTTTCCTTTTCTGATTTCCCTCTCACCATTTGCTGGTAGGATTGAAGTGTCCCTAGTTGGTTTTGGATATGGTGTCCGACTTCGTGCGCGATAACATAAGCCATGGCAAAGTCACCACTTGCCCGATACTTAGTAGTCAGCTCTTGGTAAAAGCGAATATCTAGGTAAATTTTTTGGTCGTTAGGACAGTAAAAAGGTCCAGCAGAGGCCTGGCCAACCCCACAACCAGTCCTGGTTTGACCAGTATAGAAGACCAGTTTGGGCTTATAATAGGTTCTTCCTTCTTTTTCAAAGGTTTGAGTCCAAAAAACTTCTGTAGTCCCTAAGACCTTGCTGACAAATTGGGCGTCTTTGTCATTTACCTGAGTATGGCTTTGCTGAGAAACTTGGGTGGACTCATAGTGATGAGAAGTCCCTGTGTCAAATATGCCAGACAAACCAGCACCACCCCCTAAGAAAAGTAAGAGTAGTATTAGGACAAGCTTGCTTTTAAAACTGCCAGGTGCTAACAGGATTCGCAATATTCCGTTTCCCAGTCGAGCATTGCCTGATCCGTAACTAGCCGATCCCCCTTCATTGCGACGGTCTTCAATATTATTACTTTCTTTTAAATGATCAGTTTTCACGTTTTCATCTCCTTTATGACATCTATTTTACCAAATCGCTAGCGAAAATAATAGCTGTTCGTCAGATGAAGTAAAAAAGCTTCAAAGGATTGACGCCCAGACCTTGTCAAAAGAAAAAAATCCTGCTATAATTGGAAAGATGGAGGCGTTATGGCATTAAAAAAAGCAAGTCTGGCGTGTACGGTTTGTGGATCGAGAAATTACTCAATAAAACTGAGTAGTACGCCAAAACCAAAACGTCTAGAAGTAAACAAGTTTTGTAAACATTGTAATAAATACACTATTCATAAAGAAACAAGATAGGAGAGAGTTGTGAAATTTCTTAAGGACACTTTTACAGTTTTAAAAGATACAACATGGCCAACAGGGAAGCAAAGCTGGATTGATTTTATTTCGATTATGGAATATACAGCCTTCTTTGTTGTGGTTATCTATTTATTTGACTTATTGGTATCTCACGGACTGCTTCGTTTGTTGAATATCTTTTAAGTCGATTAGAGACTGGGAAATTTCCCAGTCTTTTTTGATAAAATTGTCAGTAAACTTCTTGGCATTCCCAGTTTTTATGATATAATAAAGCTATAGAAAACAGGAAAGCCATTAGGCTTTTTTATAGTGTTTTAGTTTATGATTTTCTAAACTAAAAATTGCTAACAAAGAAAGGAAATAAAATGGACAGTTTTGACAAAGGCTGGTTTGTACTGCAGACCTACTCTGGATATGAAAACAAGGTGAAAGAAAATCTCTTGCAACGGGCTCAGACATATAATATGTTAGAAAATATCTTGCGTGTGGAAATCCCTACTCAGACAGTGCAAGTAGAGAAAAATGGCAAGACCAAGGAAATCGAAGAGAATCGCTTCCCAGGTTATGTTTTGGTAGAAATGGTCATGACCGATGAGGCTTGGTTTGTTGTCCGTAATACTCCGAATGTAACAGGTTTTGTCGGATCTCACGGAAATCGCTCTAAACCAACTCCGCTCTTGGAAGAAGAAATCCGTAACATTCTGATTTCTATGGGACAAACCGTTCAAGAATTTGACATTCATGTCAAGGTTGGCGATACCGTTCGGATTATTGACGGAGCCTTTACAGATTATACAGGTAAAATTACTGAGATTGACAATAATAAAGTTAAGATGGTTATTTCTATGTTTGGAAATGACACCATTGCAGAAGTAAACCTGAACCAAATCGCAGAATTATAATAGAAACAAAAAGCAGATCACTATCTGCTTTTTTTGTATTCAAGTTGTGTTTTTTGTGACAAAGACTAAAAAATAGCCTTTGACTGGCTTGAATATAGGTTCAAAAAAGGTAAAGAAAATCGGCTTAAAAATTCTGATAATTTTAAGTATTTGGGCAATCGTTTTCCTTTTAATAAATAGTGTCATCTTTCAAAGTATTTTGCATAAATTTCAGACCAAATGGTTGATATGCTCAAAAAAAACTGGTATAATAACCATATAATTGGCGCATTGTATATGACGGCTTTTTTCATGGTTTTTTTGAGTAAAAAAAGACGGATATTTTTACAGTGCTTGCTCTTATGTCAAAATTTGATAAAGACGGAATCTAACTAGGAGGGAATATGTTAAAGGAAAAGTGGTGGCTACCCTTTTTGACTGTTGGAGTCATTCTGGTAGCGGTCTTTGCTTTGTTTTACATTACCGGCCCTAACAGGCATAACAAAGGATCAACACAGAAGGATGGTAGTTCAGCTGTAGAGCATGAGCTGACCGGACAGCAGTTGCCAGAGTTTGAAATGGTAGACCAAGCAGGGTATCAAAAGAAGAGTACAGAGTTTTATAATAAACCCATGCTGGTAGTAGAGTGGGCTAGCTGGTGTCCAGATTGTCAAAAACAGTTACCAGAGATTCAAAAAGTATATGAAAAGTATAAAGGCAACATTCATTTTGTCATGTTGGATATGCTTGATTCCAAAAGAGAAACGAAAGAAAGAGCGGATCAGTATATCAGTGAAAAAGATTATACTTTCCCATATTACTATGACACAGATGAGCGAGCGGCGGATATCCTCCATGTTCAATCAATCCCCACGATTTATCTAGTCGATAAGAATCAAAAGGTAAAGAAAGTAATGACAGACTTTCACGATGAAGCAGCGCTTGAAAAACAGCTAGAAGAGATTTAAATAAAAGAAAGAGAAGGGAGAGCTTGTATAAAAGTTTCTACTATTATATAGGCTTTAAAATAGCATGAAAGATTTTTTGAAAAAGGTTTTAATACTATTTACCGTCCTGTTGATGTCAATGCCATCCAGCGTCTTGAATCTAGGGAATTCAGTTGTTCGAGCTGATGATCCTCTGAATATTGAGACGAGACGGATTGATGAGCATACAACGATTACACAAAATGGGTGTTATCGTAAGATTGAAAAAACGGACGCAACGGACTGGACAGTTCCGCGGAAGCCAATTGACTTGGTTATCCTGCAGGATGCCAGTGGATCATTCCGAAAAACTATTCCAAGTGTAAAAAATGCTCTTAAACGTTTGACAACATATGTTAGTCCAGAACAATACGATGAGACAAATCCTCATCTTGTTAAAACTGACGACCCTCGGACAACCGACCGCGTTTTCGTCGCTTCATATCAAGGGCTTGATCAAGTTCGTTACTTTCATAACGACAATTTCACAGGCCAGCCTAATGTATATACCGATCCGGATACAACTGGTAAACACTATACCTATGGAAATAGTGGCTTGACAAGCGATCAACAGACAGTTCATAGCTTTATTGATAATATTGCTGTTGATGGTGGGACCCCAACTGTTCCTGCGATTGATGATACGATTGCGGCATACAATCAAGTTAAGGGGAATATGGAAAACGGTCGTAAGACAGTCTTCCTTTTGATTACTGATGGTATTGCCAATGGTTATCGTCCGCAAGGATCTAACACAGTTGTCATGGATAAGAGCTGGACACGGAATACAGCCCTCCAGCGTGCATGGGGTGTTGACAGTTACCCAGAAGCATCGCAGGATATTGTGAGTCGTGCAAATGAATTGAAAGCTGCTGGTAATCAGCTGAAAGCTGCGGTTGGTTCAGAAGGTTCTGTCGTTATTGGTTTCTGGGAGCGTGTTGAAGGATTTACTGAGAAGTATTACCAATATGGTGATGCCTATCTAAATGGATTTGGAAATGCACTTAATATTGGAGATAATCGTTCTGTTCAAGCTATCTTCCATGATGCATTGCAATCAATGGCTTCACCAGACAAGGTTGTAAACGGCAAGAATGTTTCCTTCTATGTTAATGAGCAAAATAACATTGATGTGTTCTCGCAAAAGATTTTGGAATCAGTAGCGGCTGCTCTAGTTAAAGATGATATCACTGGTGAGTTTGATATTACTGAAGGCTACAAGGTAGATGCTATCCGAATCAATGGTAAGAAGATTGTTCCGAAAGTAACAGACCCTAGCAAGGAAATCCGTGGTACAATCACACAGACTGGTAACAAGGTTAAAATCTCTGTTCCAGATAGTGTCTTCAATCCAGGTAAAAACAGCTTTGACTATGACTTGAGTAAGGAAGCTCGTGCACCTGAGACAGATGAAGATAGCGAAGTAGATCCTCCTGAGAATTATGTTCCAGAGAAGGAAGAAATCACAGTTCCAGAATTGACTGGTAAATTTAAAGCAGGTGACTTCGAAACACGTCAAATCGGTGGTCGGAACCAAACAGTAGAAGTTCAAAAACTGGAATACTGTTATCCAAGTGCAACGAAGACAGTGAAAGATGCGGATGCTAGCAACGATATTGGTGTCATTTCGGATCCGTTAGAGTTGACTAAGAAACCATCTTATTCTGCACAACTAAGCAAGAAAGACGAAGAGTTCACTTACACTGTCGACTACAACTTCAATAACGTTCCTTACGAATTTGAAAAGAACGTTATGTTGACAGACCCAATTGACTACCGCTTGGAAGTGGTGAGTCATTCTGCTCAAGGTCCAGATGGACAAAGCTGGCCGACTCGTGTGGTAACACAACAAGATGCTGGAGGAAACTCACAAAGCGTCGTTGTAGCAGACGTTCCACTGCAAGGTAAGGATTATAATTACCTGATCATGAAGAAGGCGAAACTGAAAATGACAGTCCGCCTGAAAGAAGAGTACCGTAAGAACCAAGCTAGCAAGGCTTACTTGGCAATCTTACAAAACAACAATGGTTACGGTTTGGTTAACCAAGGGAACATCATGTGGAATGGAGAAGATGATTCACCAAACCAAGATGCCCATGCCAAGACAAAAGACAAGGCAAGTACGATTCGTCGTTCAAACCCAATTTATGTTAAACCACCACTTGATACAGAAGTAGACAAGAAGGTTAACGAAAAAGAACACGAAGGTCTACAAGCAGATGGCGAAGAGTTTGAATACAAGGTAACTGCTCCATGGCCAGGTATTGCTGATAAGTTCACCCTGACAGATACAGTTGTGGATGAACTTGAAATTGTACCAAATTCAGCTAAAGTAACAGTAGCAGGTAAGTCCTACAGCGGTTTAACCAAAGCGATTTCAATCAATGGTCAAACAATTGAGATTACATTAGACAAGGATCAATTGACTACATTGAACCGTTTGATCTCTCGTCGTGGTGGAAGCGAAGTACAGGAAATCGAACTGATCTTCAAAGCTAAGATTCGTCCGGGCGCTGACCTTTCTAAATATAAGAAGAATGGTGCGGTAAACATTCCGAATACAGCTGATGTTATTCTAAATGATAAGAAGAAAACTTCGAAAGAAGTAACGGTTACTCCACCGAAACCAAAAGAACCGACTGTTTCTAAGAAGATTAACAACACCTTGGATAGTCTGGTAACCTTCGATGGTCAACCGTACACTTACAACATCACAACAGCTGTGCCAAGTGATGTAGCAGGCTACAAGAAATTTGTCATTAGCGATAAGCTGGATGCCGATCTCGAATTTGATGGACAAGCAAGCATCAGCGGTCCATTGGCAGATGTCTTTGAAATCCAAACAAATGGTCAAACTGTTACTGCAACAGTGAAAGAAGGCAAGTTCAAAGAACTCGCGAAATATTCATTCGTTGAACTGACTATTCCAGCAAAAGTTAAAGCTGGTGTGACAGGTAAGACTATTGAAAACAAGGCTAAGATTTCATTTACTAATGAAAACAATGTGGCTAAGGAAGTCGAGTCTAATCCAGTAACGGTGACTCCTCCACCAGTAACTAAGAAGATCAATGAAAACTTGGATCACTTGGATATTGCAACTGGTCAGCCATACAAGTACAATGTTAAGACTACACTTCCAAGTGATATCACATCCTACAAAGAATTTGTGATTACCGATACTTTGGAAGATGAGTTAAGCGTTATTAATGAAGGTGCAGACAAACCAGTTATCAGCGGTCCTGCTGCAGACTTCTTTGACGTGACTGTCAGTGGCCAAAAAGTAACGGCAACAATGAAAAACTTTGCCGGAGCAAGTGCCCTAGCTGGTCAAGAAATTGAACTGGTTATCCCAGCGAAAATTAATGACGGTGTCACTCGTTCTAACATTCCAAACAAAGCGACATTTAGCTTCAAGGATAAGAACGACCATAAAGGTGAAAAAGAAACAATTCCTGTAACGGTGACTCCACCAACAGAACCAAATGTTTCTAAGAAGATTAACGGTGATCAAGATAATGCAACGATTGCTGCAGAAACAGATTTCACCTACAATATTAAGACCACTTTGCCAAATGATATTGATACATATAAATCATTTGTCATCACCGATACTCTAGATGAAAATCTTGGAGTGGTGAACCCAGAACCAAGCATTTCTGAAGAAGCCAAGAAATTCTTCGATATTACTGTTTCAGGAAATACTGTTACAGCAACAATGAAGGACTTTGCTAAAGCAAGTGCTCTTGCAAATAAAGAAATTGAGTTGGTTATCCACGCTAAAGTGAAGAAAGAATCTGTTCTTCCAGAAATTCCAAACACGGCTAAGATTACTTATACTAATAAGAATAACGAGTCTAAGGAAAAAGAAACAGAGCCAGTTAAAGTGACTCCTCCACCAATTACGAAGAAAGTAAATGGTAAGGATCAAGAAGACTTGGCAAGCTTAACAAGCAGCTTCAAGTATACAGTGGATTCAAAAGTTCCAACTGTAGCAGATAAGTTTGTACTTTCTGATACCTTGGAAGAAGTCTTGACCTTTGATGGAGATGCGACTGTAACGATTGATGGTCAAGCCGTGACAGATGTAACGGTTGCGAAGAAAGACCAAAAACTGACAGTTACCTTCGATAAGGATCAAGTCAAGAAATATGCAGGCAAGGCTGTTCAAGTAGCCTTCGATGCTAAGATTAAATCTGGCTACACAGTTGACCAATTAGTTGCTAAGTATCCAAATGGAGATAAAGCAGCGATTCCAAACAAAGCTAGCTTTGTGGTCAATGACAATCCAGAAACAGAGAAATTCTCTAACCCAGTTACTGTTACACCGCCACCACCAAACACTCCTGAAATTGAGAAGAAGGTTAACGGTGCAGACAGTTACAATCTGCAAACCCGTCTTGAAGAATTCACTTATAGTCTGAATACAGCGATGCCAACAAATGCGACTGAATTCACCGTAACAGATGAACTGAAGTCCGTTCTTGAATTCGCTGGCAACAAGGGCGATGTCCAAGTGAAGATTGATGGCAAGGCTGCCAATGATCAAGCTACTATTTCTACTGATAAGAATACCTTGACAGTGGCCTTTGCAGAAAAAGCAGTGAAAGCTAATGCTGGTAAGTCTATCGAAGTAACCTTCAAGGCTAAAATCCGTGAAGGAGCAAACCTTCTGGATTACCTAGTTCCTGGTCAAGGCATCCGGATCCCGAACAAGGCTTCTTATGACATCGATCATAATCCTAAGTTCCATAAGGATTCCAATGAAGTACCAGTAACTCCTCCATCTCCAGAACAACCACCAATTGAAAAAGATGTCAATGATAAGGCAGAAGCAACCTTGGAAGCACGTGATGAAGAATTCACTTATCATGTGAAGACCAAGATTCCTTATGAGGCAACAGCCTTCAACATCACTGATACTCTGAAAGACGTTTTGGACTTCTCAGGTGAGAAAGGTCAGGCAGAAGCGACTGTAGATGGTAAGAAACTGTCAGATGATCATATCGCGATCAATGGCCAAACAATCACAGTTACACTGAACCAAGAAGAACTGAAAGCCAATGCAGATAAGGAAATTAAGTTAACCTTCAAGGCTAAGATTCGTCCAAATGCCAACCTAGCTGCCTACGTCGTTGGTGATAAAGTTGTTATCAATAACCAAGCCTCTTATAATGTAGATTTACCAGACAATCCTGGAGTTCATAAAGATTCAAATATCGTTCCAGTGACTCCTCCAAGTCCTGAAAAACCAGAGATTGAAAAGACTGTTAATGATGCAAAAGAAGCGACTCTTGCTAACCGTGACGAAATCTTTACTTATAAAGTGAAGACAAAAGTACCGTTTGATGCAACAGCCTTCTCTATCGATGACACCATTAAGGATGTTCTAGAGTTTGCGGATGCTGGAAGTGCTACTCTCAATGGAGAAGCTTTAGAAGCAGACCGTATCTCTATCGCTGATCAAAAGATCACCTTGACTCTGACAGAAGACCAAGTCAAGAACAATGGCGGTAAAGAAGTTGTTCTGACCTTCAAGGCTAAGATTCGCCAAGGTGCCAACCTGTCTGGCTACATTGAAAAAGGTAAGACAGTCATCAATAACCAAGCGTCTTATAACGCTGCCTTCCCTAACGATCCTAACTTCCATAAAGATTCAAACATCGTCCCAGTGACTCCTCCAAATCCGGAAAATCCACCGATTGAGAAGAAGGTCAATGAGGCTGAATCAGCTAACTTGGGAGCTCGTGATGAAGAATTCACCTACACCATCGACACAACTGTGCCGCTTGATGTTACAGGCTTCGCAGTCTACGATACGATTGAAAAAGTCTTAGAATTCTCAGGTGAAAATGCTCAAGCAAGCGCAACGGTAGATGGTCAACCACTAGATGCCAGCCACATTACAATTAAAGGTCAGAAGATCACAGTCAAACTGACAGAAGACGAAGCGAAAGCCCTAGGAGGCAAAGCAGTTCATGTCAGCTTCAAGGCTAAGATCAAAGCGGGAGCGAACCTGTCAGACTACATCGAAAAAGATGGTACGACACGGATTTACAACACCGCTAAATACAACTTTAACAATGACCCAGGAACAGAACAAAGTTCTAAACCAGTTCCAGTCATTCCACCAACCCCAACTGAACCAGAACTGAAGAAGGAAGTAAACGGTAAAGAAGCTGAAACATTAGCTAACCGTGACGATGTCTTCACTTACACTGTGAAGACTACTGTACCGCAAGATGCGACAGCCTTCTCTATCAGCGATAGTTTAGTTCCAGTACTTGAATTTGCTGGCGAAGATGCAGAAGCATCTCTCGCACTCAATGGTGAAAAGCTGGATGCAAAACAAATCAAGCTGAAAGACCAAACCATCAGTGCTGAGTTGACTGAAGCTCAAGTGAAAGCAAACGGTGGTAAAGAAGTTGCCCTCAACTTCAAAGCTAAGATTCGTGATGGTGCAAACCTAGCAGATTACATCGGAGCAGACGGCGCAACGCGTGTACCTAACAAGGCGTCTTATGTGGCTAACTTCCCACACCGTCCAAAAGTTGAGAAAGATTCAAACATCGTCCCAGTGACTCCTCCATCACCAGAAAATCCACCAGTTGAGAAGAAGGTTAATAACAAGCCATCTGCAACTCTGGACAGCCGTGACGAAGAGTTCACTTACACCATCGATACGAAAGTACCTGTCGATGCGACTGGCTTCAAGATTACCGACGAATTGAAAGACGTTCTTAAATTCTCAGGTAAGAAAGGCCAAGCAGAAGTCACAGTAGATGGTGACAAAGATGTGATCGAAGATTCACAAATCACTGTAGATAAACAAGTTCTGACAGTAACTCTGACGAAGGATCAAGTGAAGAAATACGGCAATAAAGCTGTTCATGTAAGCTTCAAGGCTAAAATTCGTAAGAATGTCAGCCTGGCAGGCTACATTGAAGCAGACGGCGTAACTCGGATCCCTAACATTGCTAAATATATCATTAACGATGATCCGAAGACAGAAAAGAGCACAGAACCAGTTCCAGTGATTCCACCAAGCCCAGAAGAACCTGGTATTAAGAAAGAAGTGAATGGTCAGCCAGAAGCAACGCTGAAAGAACGTTATGAAGAGTTTACTTATAAAGTAACAACTTCTGTACCACAAGATGCGACAGCCTTCTCAGTATCAGATACTCTTGTACCAGTGTTAGAATTCTCAGGTGAGAAAGGTCAAGCAACAGCGACTCTTGATGGTCAAGAAATTGATGCCAACCGTATCAACGTTGCAGACCAAACAATCTCTATGGCTCTGACAGAAGACGAAGTGAAAGCAAATGGTGGTAAGGAAGTAACCTTGACCTTCAAGGCTAAGATTCGTGAAGGTGCGAACTTATCTGCCTACATTGAAAAAGGTAAGACTAGCATCCCGAATACAGCTTCTTACACAGCAGGCTTCCCAAATCGTCCAGAAATCCATAAGGATTCGAACCGAGTACCAGTAACGCCTCCAACTCCAGAAGAACCTGAAATTAAGAAGGATGTCAATGGTAAGGAAGAGGAAACACTGGCCAACCGTAACGATGAGTTCACCTACCACATCAATACGAAAGTACCGTTTGATGCAACAGCCTTCTCTATCAATGATGAACTGAAAGACGTTCTTGAATTTGCGGATGGAACAGGTCGTGCGACTGCAAGCCTAAATGGCCAAGCTCTTGATGCCGATCGTATCTCAATTAATGGTCAAACCATTACTGTGAACCTAACCGAAGAACAAGTCAAGAACAATGGTGGTAAAGATGTGAACCTAACCTTCACAGCTAAGATCCGCCAAGGTGTCAACCTATCTGGCTACATTAAAGATGGTAAGACTAGCATTCCGAATAAGGCAAGCTACCGAGTGGACTTCCCGAACAACCCAGGCGTAACTAAGGATTCTAATGAAGTCCCAGTGACCCCTCCAAGTCCGGAAAATCCACCGATTGAGAAGAAGGTCAATGAGGCTGAATCAGCTAACTTGGGAGCTCGTGATGAAGAATTCACCTACACCATCGACACAACTGTGCCGCTTGATGTTACAGGCTTCGCAGTCTACGATACGATTGAAAAAGTCTTAGAATTCTCAGGTGAAAATGCTCAAGCAAGCGCAACGGTAGATGGTCAACCACTAGATGCCAGCCACATTACAATTAAAGGTCAGAAGATCACAGTCAAACTGACAGAAGACGAAGCGAAAGCCCTAGGAGGCAAAGCAGTTCATGTCAGCTTCAAGGCTAAGATCAAAGCGGGAGCGAACCTGTCAGACTACATCGAAAAAGATGGTACGACACGGATTTACAACACCGCTAAATACAACTTTAACAATGACCCAGGAACAGAACAAAGTTCTAAACCAGTTCCAGTCATTCCACCAACCCCAACTGAACCAGAACTGAAGAAGGAAGTAAACGGTAAAGAAGCTGAAACATTAGCTAACCGTGACGATGTCTTCACTTACACTGTGAAGACTACTGTACCGCAAGATGCGACAGCCTTCTCTATCAGCGATAAGCTGGAAGATGTTCTTGAGTTTGCGGGTGAATCATCTGCGACTCTAGCAGGTGAAGACTTGAAGGCAGACCAGATTACAACAGACGGTCAAACCATCAAGTTGACCCTGACAGAAGACCAGGTGAAAGCAAACGGTGGTAAAGAAGTTGTCCTCAACTTCAAGGCTAAGATCAGAGAGGGTGCAAACTTGTCAGCTTATATGAAAGCAGACAAGGCAGAAGTACCGAATAAGGCTTCTTACACAGTTGGCTTCCCTAACAAACCAGCTGTAACGAAGGACTCTAACGTAGTACCTGTCACTCCTCCATCACCAGAACAACCACCGATTGAAAAAGATGTGAATTCAAAACCTTCTGAAACAATTGCAGATCGAACAGAAGAATTCACATACAACATCCATACAACTATGCCTCAAGATGCGACAGGCTTTACAGTTACCGATGAATTGAAAGACGTTCTTGAATTTGCCGGTGATGTCCAAGTCACTCTTGGTGGTAAGAAAGCAGACGCAGCTGTAGCGAAAAATGGCCAAACTCTGGAAGTAACCTTCCCAGAAGAGACTGTCAAAGCAAATGGTGGTAAGAAAGTCCAAGTAACCTTCAAAGCGAAGATTAAAGCGGACGCCGACTTAACTCCATATGAAACAGCTAATAGCTACTCTGTACCAAATACAGCTTCTTACTTGATTAACAATAATCCAGCAAGCAAGAAAGAAACTAAGCCAGTTACGGTCGAAGTTCCAAAACAACCTGGACCAGAGGTTACGAAGAAGATTAACCGTACATTGGATCACTTAGATGTTGACCGTGATGTTCCTTACATGTACAATGTCAACACACAAATTCCAAAAGATATCCGCCTCTACAAAGAGTTCACCGTTACGGATACTTTGGAACCAGTTCTTGAAATCACAGGAACTCCTGTAGCTTACGTGGATGGTTATGCAACAGACGCTGTGGAAACAAAAGTGGAAGGCAATACAGTTACTGTAACAGTGAAAGACTTCGCTCGTATCAGTGGCTATAAAGAAATCCAACTTTACATTCCAGCTAAGCTGAAAGCAGATAGTGACTTATCAGCTTACGAAAACCAAACTGTTCCAAACAAGGCAACAATTGCCTTCAAGGATAGCAATGGCAAGAACGGTACAAAAGAATCTAACCCAGTAACCGTTCGTCCACGGGACCCAGAAAAACCTGAGGAACCAAAACCAAACGAACCAGCTAAGACAGTAGGTCCAGCTGATGGATCTAACCCATCGACTGCTTACCGTCTGAAAGAACTCAAGGAAGGCTTCCGCTTTGATGTGACAGCGAAGGTGCCAACTGATCCAGTTGATGAATCAGGCAACCCTATCAAAGACGCTCAAGGCCGTGATGTGAAGACCGAATTGAATAGCTTTACGGTAACAGATGAACTTGAAAAAGTTCTGAAGGTAGACCGTGTAGCTGTTAAGGTAGAGGAAAATAAAGTCGCAGAAGCCATTGCGAAGATTACTGCTAAGATTGAAAAAGCAGAAAGCGACCTGAAAGAGCTCGAAGGCAAAGAGACAAATGGTACTTTCGCTAAGAAACTGGCAGAAGCTGAGAAGAAGGTTGAAGAGCTGACAGCACAATTGGCAGCAGCCAAAGAAAAAGCTGCAGCAGCACCTGCAACTCCAGCTCCAGCTTCAGATTCTGACGCAGGCGATGCTACAGCAACACCTGCTCCAGCAGACAACAACGCTGAAGTCGCAGCCCTTGAAGAAAGCCTCAAAGCAGCACAGGCTGAATTGGAACAACTAAAAGCAGATGGTGCCAAAGCTGGTAACCTTGCAACACCTGAAGAACAAAAAGTTGAACAAGATAAACTGAATAAGAACCTTGAACAACTGAAAGAGAGCAAAGAGAAACTCGAAAAAGCTCTCGAAGCATTCACAACAGTGAATGACAAGGGTGAGATCACGGATGAAGCTCTTGCGAAAATCGCCAAAGTAACTGTAGAAGGTCAGAAAGTTACCGTTGAAGTTACTGATAAGGCTGTTTTGGAAGCCTTGAAGGGTAGCACCTTCCGCGTCATCATCTATTCATCTATTAAAGACGGAGCAGACTTGTCTAGCTACCTGAACAAAGAGAATAATGAGACGAAGATTCCGAATAAGGCTACTGTAACCTTCAACGATAAACCGAAAGTAACGAATACAGTAAACGTTTATCCGCCAGAGCCAACTACACCGCCGCAAACACCACCACATACACCACCGACAACACCGGGTACGCCGCCACCAACTACACCTGATACGCCACCAGCGCCTAAGGGTGACTTGCCACCGGCACCAACACCAGAGCCAGAAAAACCTAAGAATATCTTGCCAAAAACAGGTACTTCTGCTACTATGGTAAATGAGGTGATTATCGGAATGATCCTTGTGCTGATGGGACTTCTTTTGAGAAGAAAACCAAAGCATTAATGTAAGATAGTCCAGGAGAGCTATGCTCTTCTGGTTACTATCGTATTATTAGGAAAAAGATTAAAGGAAAATCATTATGGATAGAAAAAAGTTAATTAAGTTAGGAATCTCAGTGCTAGCTGTTAATGCTTTGGGAGCAGTAGCCGTTTATAAATATCCTGAGCTGACACATGTACCTACTGTCTATGCAGAGGAACAGCCTGGTGAAGATGAGGAAATTCCAGATGCATCTGAAGCGCAAGCAGCAGCGAACTTTAAAAATCAAATGGATGAATTTGAAAAAGCAATCAATGAATTCAATCCAGATGATTCAGATACTAAGGAAAGTTTGCAGTATGCTTTGGAAGATGCAGAAGGGTACCATACTACTGCAGTTAATGCGATCAAGAGTGAAGAAGGAAAGAAAGGCTTTGCCAAGTATGAAGCTCGTTACCAAGCCTTAAAAGCAAAAGCTCAAGCCCTTCTAAATGGTGAATCACCAAAACCTCAACCAGAGATCACTACTCAGGACGTTACAGTCAAAGAACCAATCCCTTATGGATCTTCAACAGTTAAAAATCCAGCTTTACCAAAAGGCACAAGAAACACAAAAGTTCAAGGTGTCAATGGTGAAAAGGAAGTAACCTACACAATCACTTTAACAGATGGCAAGGAAACAGGCCGTGTGAAAAAGTCTGAAACAGTTATTAAACCAGCTGTAGACGAAGTCATCGAAGAAGGTACTGGTGCAGTCATCACCACTAAGGAAGAAACTAAGACTGAAGAAGTGGATTTCCAAGTCAAAGAAGTACCAAATCCAGCCCTTCCAGAAGGCGTCCGCAATGTGACAACTCCAGGTAAAAAGGGTGTTCGTACAATCGTTGAGACGGTTACTTACACTGATGGCAAGGAAACAGGTCGTGTAGTGAAATCAAACGAAATCACAACTCCAGCAGTTGATGAAGTCGTTGAAGTAGGAACTAAGAAAGCTCCAGTAGTTACGACTAAGGAAGAAACAAAGACTGAAGAAGTAGATTTCCAAGTCAAAGAAGTTCCAAATCCAGCACTTCCAGAAGGTGTCCGCAATGTAACAACTCCAGGTAAAAAAGGTGTTCGTACAATCGTTGAGACAGTAACCTACACTGACGGTACAGAAACAGGTCGTATAGTGAAATCTAACACCATCACAACTCCAGCAGTTGATGAAGTCGTTGAAGTAGGTACTAAGAAAGGCGTAGTTACTACAACTGAAGAAGTAGTAGAAAAAGAAGTTATCAAACATGGTAGCTCTACAGTGCAAAATCCCGCTCTACCAAAAGGCACAAGAAATGTAAAAGTTCAAGGTGTAGATGGAGAGAAGGAAGTAACTTACACTGTTACTAAAGCTGATGGCGTACAAGTTAGCAAGGTTAAGAAGTCAGAAACCGTGACAAAACCAGCTGTAGACGAAGTCATCGAAGAAGGTACTGGTCCAGTCATTACCACTAAGGAAGAAACTAAGACTGAAGAAGTAGACTTCCAAGTCAAAGAAGTTCCAAATTCAGCACTTCCAGAAGGTGTTCGCAATGTGACAACCCCAGGTAAGAAGGGTGTTCGTACCATTGTTTACACAGTAACCTACGCAGACGGTGTAGAAACAGGTCGTGTAGAGAAATCCAACACTATCACAACTCCAGCAGTTGATGAAGTTGTTGAAGTAGGAACTAAGAAAGCTACTGCTCCAGTTGTTACAACTGAAAATGTGACTGAAACTCAAGTTATTTACCATGGCACTATCACTTTAAGCAATCCAGATCTTCCAAAAGGAACAAAACGGATCAAGATTGCTGGTGTTGATGGTGAAAAGACTGTTGTCTACACAATTACTAAGACAAATGGTGTTGAAACAAGCCGAGTTGTCAGAGACGAACAGATTACGAAAACACCGATCACTCAAGTAGTTGAAATTGGTACTAAGGAATCTGGTAGCAGCCAATCAAATGCTAGTCAAGATCAAAAAGATCCATCAGACAAAGCTCAAGATTCTTCTAAAGGACAAGGTCAAAAGGATTCAACTGGTAAAGTTCAAGATCCTAAGGATCAAGCGAAACCAGGATCAGATGCTGCTACAAGTGGTCAAGCAGGTCAAACAGACCGTCCACAACAACCTCAATACTCTAGAGTAAATAGAAACGCAGAAGAGAAGAAGAACCTTCCAAACACTGGTGAACATGCAAATGGCCTTGCGGCTCTATTAGGACTTGTTCTTGCAAGTGTAACAGCCTTCTTTAACTTCCGTCGTAAAAAACACTAAGAATTAGGTTGGAAAAAATAGAAGGCATTTGTCTTTAATTCTACTGCTTTTCTCAAAACAGAGAATTAGAAAAAATGCTATAAAAAGAGGCTGACAGAATATCTCAGCCTCTTTTTGAATCCTAACTTAAGAGATAGGCTTAAAATCTAGCGTCAAATGAAAAGAAAAAAGCCCGACTTTACGAGCTTTATGTTCAGATGTTTCCTGATAAATCAGGTAATATAAGGCGGTAGACGGATTTGAACCGACGATCAAGCTTTTGCAGAGCCGTGCCTTAC
>ERZ773083.1030-NODE-1030-length-20159-cov-3.786908_pt1 | contig 20159 bp, 36 predicted proteins | sample MGYA00511465_ERZ773083 | MGnify/ENA primary metagenome ERZ773083 (study PRJEB29015, sample SAMEA2738001) | human oral metagenome | biome: human oral; feature: human-associated habitat; material: dental | place: China | collected 2060 ... | reverse complement strand
TTAAATATGGCTAATATATTAGCCATATTTAATATTAAAAGATCTATATTAAGATTTAGAAATTTTAGTATAAAGTTTTCTTTCTTCTGCTGGCATATTTTCGATAATTATTTCCTCAAAAATATCGAGCCATGCTCCCTCCCTTCCAATATCTTCTCGAAGAAGATATGCTCCCCAATCTAATGAGTCAAATGCCAGCCTCTCTTCACCTTTTACAAATCCATACAATGGAGACCCCTTATATAGCATTTTATTATTGGAATAATCTCCAATAGTAAAGGTATGGATATATCCATACATCAATTTGTAAAATACTACAAATGTTTCGCTATCTTCTGAGTTTGCCAGAGAAAATACTCCAACAAATTTTTTGTTACGCAATGGATGCAATTCTATATAGTTCTTACTACTATTTTCATTATAGTAAAGAACATCATAATCATTTCCATAAACAGATTTGTTCATTTTATTTATTCACTCCTTATTTTGATTACATGATTAAAGTAGATATCTTTTTCCTCATCCGGCATATTTTCTAGTATAATTTCTTCGAAAATATCAAATATAGAATTGATTTTTTCAGTACATTCTTGAAGAGCTGATATTCCAGATCCTAATGAGTATACCGTAAGCCCACCATCATTTTTAAAAGTATAGAATGGTTTGCCATTGTACAGTGTTTTTCCATTACAATAATTAATAATGGAAAAAGTATGAGTATCTCCACCTACTAGCCTATATAAAATAACTAAACATTCATCGTCATCATTTGCATATTTTGTCGGAGCAAACACCCCGATAAATTTTGTTGTAACATTATTATTTTGGTGCGAGGCTGTATACTCCATGCTACGCCTTTCATCGTAGTAAAGAGTATCATTCCCATATCCATAAACACTTCTATTCATCTTTACTCCTTTCCTATTGAGTTTAAAATAAATGGTATATGTATCTTTTATATCATATATATAATATATAAACAAAAAAAATATAGGAGTTTAAAATATATGGGTAGAATATTAATGAGATCTGGTGGAGGAGGAACGGTAGAATTAGATCAAGTTACCGCTGCCGCTCATACAGTTTTAGTTGGTAGTGCTTTTATAAATAGGGACGGAGAAGTTGTTCAAGGAACACTTAGAAATCTTAGTGCAGAATCTGATGTTACAAAAGGTGGAGAAACTGTATTCTATGGTGATAAAATAGATATAGATCAAACATCCGATGGTAGAAGATGTATAAATATAAGGTTTCCACAGGTTGGAGCTTTAACTAGAGCTCATACAAATTTCTCTGTAGAAGCTTCTGTTTTGGGAAATGCTACTCCAGAGAAAGTTTTATCTGGCACAACTTTTACATCAGAGAATGGATTGAAGCTAACTGGTAATGTACCTGTTAATGGATTAGCTATAAACAACGGTGCTGTTTATGCTAATAATGATTATGTAGCCTTACAGCAGATTCCTAATGGATACTACTGGTCAGCTAACGGATTCTTTGAAGTAAGAGTTCCGAGGGATAAGTTTGCACAAATGTGTAGAACTGTATTTGGAATAGGATCTATAACAAATTTTAGTATAGCCCAAGTAAATTCTAATACCGCTCGTGCTACTTGGGCTAACCCTGGAAATGGGTCTATGTGGAGTGGTGTAAGATTGGCTTTTAGAAAAGGAAGATACCCACAGAACGATGGAGATGGGGTAGAAAAGGTAATAGATTCAAACAACGTATTTGCAGATGTAAATCTTGATACACCTCCTGGAAACTCTTCTTATAAGTATTTCTGTAGAGCATGGAATTATGTATTGGTGAATGGTGGAAGATGGTATGGTCCAAGTGTAACATTCGAATTTGAAATGAATAGATTAGATGGTTATTGGTCTACCGGAGAAGAGACCGTAGGGGAGTTTGTTGTACCACCTGGAGTTAGAAAGATAAGGGTATTATGCGTTGGCCATGGTGGAAAAGGCGGACAAATCCCTAAGCACTTAAATACAGCTACACACAACAATGCCAGAATCAACGGTGGAGGAGGAGGTGGAGGAGGATATTTTTATTCTCAATATATTGACACCTATCCTGGCCAAAGATTCCAATGGGGAATTGGATACGATAGAACATTCTTCGGTCCTTCTATAAATATTATAAAAGGAGGAGACGCTCCAGAATCAAGTATATTTAGTAATAATGGTATAGGACGAAATGGTGAAAGGGGTGGAGACGGAGGATCTGGAGGAGCCCCATTTGTATGTAACTATGGTATGAGTGATTTCGGAAATAGAAGAACCAAAAAATATGCATCCACTGGAGGGTCCAACGGATCAGACTCCACTACAATAGAAACCATTACAGAAGTTGATGAATATGGATTACATCCTCAAACGGAAGTGAATAATTTAACAGATTTAGCTATAAGAGGACATGGTCAAGGAACATCAACTATGGGATTCAATGGAGTATTGTATTGTGGTGGTGGTGGATGTGGTGCCAACTACAATGACAATTCAAGTGTTTATGGTGGAGCTGGTGGTGGAGGCCGAGGAGGCTTCGACGTATTTGATAATGGCGTAAATGGTGTGGATGGTTTAGGTGGTGGAGGTGGAGGGCAAGCCCACAGCACAAATCTAAGCATAGCAAAATTACACAATCCTGGAAACGGTGGAACTGGATTTATATATGTAGCATGGGGAAACAAAATGGGATAAAAAAAATAAATAAGATTAGTCTCATAGGGAATATTCCCTATGAGACTAATGAGATTTTTTTGTCTATTTATTTGTGATAAAGAGTGGATACATTATACCAATAAGAGCAATTATGGCATTCATAAGAGCTCCTGATATAAAGAACATACTGATGTCACTAAGGGTTTTTGACAAGTTTGAAGTCAGTGTTAAAAGATCAAAGTGATCAATTATGTACAATATCAACCAGACACCTTTAACCACAAAAAAGCAAATGATAGGAATGATAACCAGTGCAATCAAAGTGTTTACTGAGCACATAAAAAGATCATCTTCGTCATCAATGAATATACTGTTAGCTTTATTCGTCTTTTTATTCTTTTCCATTTTTCCTACCTTTCTTAAGTAAATGATATCAAATGATAGAAGAATATAGATACCTCATAGTTTGTGAATTATCCATATTAGCAAACAATGAATCAACGTATTCAACAATTTCATCTGTGATCGGTTTGTCGGTATCGGTATTATCTCCAACCATCCTGGATAAATATGTTGTTTTATCTTCATCTCTTAACATTCTGATCTTGTGCTCTTCTACATTATGAGTTTTTAGATATGTGTTTAGAAAATCAACTAATTCTGATGCAAAAGGTTTAACCCATGCTGGAAATACATTTCTTTTTACAAGATCATTTCTTTTGGATGATAAAATCTTAAACCAACAACCTTTTGTATCTTTATCTAGAGATACAATTTTATATATCGTTATAATATACGTATCACCAACAATATACCTATCCAAATAGATAAGTACTGTATATTTGCAATTAAATCTTACGATTTCGCACTTTTGTTCACGAGCATTCTGCTTGAATATCATTTGAAACATTATCAGCCCTCCTTTCTTTTTTTTTTAATAGAACAAAGAATGCATAGTATTTGAATATCTTAAATCTTCAAATAACGAATCTACATACTTGATCATATTATCTGTAATAGGCTCAGGTAGAGTAGCATTATCTCCAGACAAAATACCAGGACTATCGAAAAAGTCGGTTTCTAATTCTTTTACTTCAATATAGTCAGCAACACTATAAGGATCAAGGGCTCTAGGAGAGTTAATATACTCGCATAAAAAATCATATAATTCTTTACTGAATGGCTTAGTCCATTTAGGAAAGTAATTTCTTTTTACTGACATTTTTCTTCCATATGGTATAAATAAAAACTTGAACCAATATCCTTTAGTTTTTGTATCTAGAGATATAATCTTGAACATTGGCATAAAATCGCATTTATGATCGTCAAAAACTACATCATCATAAGATACACATACTGTATTAGAATTATTGAATTTTACAATAGTATATTTATCACCATATCTATTTTGTTTAAAAATTGAAGTAAACATAAACATCCCCCCCTCCATAGGATTTTAGCAGAATCCAGCATTTCCTTTTATAATCCGGTTTATCTAAGTTTCTTAACTGGTTTGCATCAAAATTATTCAAGTTAGTGTTTTTAATTTCATAAGCATTTTTTCTTTCTCCTAGTTTTTATGATAACGGCTAATAATAGCGCATACAATAAAAGGCATTTTTCTATGAATTGAGCTTAATTTTTTATTCTTGATAATTGGATCAGCATCTGGATTGTTATGCATATAAGCATGGGCATATTCTCCAGTGCATTTAATTATTTCAATATAAGGTATTTTCTCTTCATATAAAATATTTTGTGTTTCATAATTGAGTATATATACCATTTCATCGTTTTTATTGTATAAAACGATGAAAGATTCATCATCATCTGTCCAATCTCCATATCCACCAGGAAGAAATGATCCGTACGGACATTCTGATGCTGTGTTTGTGTAACTACAACCTTTGTCTAATATTAACATACGTGGAGAATACACTATCATATGTCTTTGTTTTGGTATATTGTGTTTTTCAACAAAACTTTCAAGTTTATCACCCATTTTATACAGTTTTATCAAAGACCGATTTTGATCCACATTTAAATCCACTTCTGTGCATGCGCGCATTTTAACATCGTCTGATAATTTGTTGAAATTTTCATTTTTTCTTTCTCTCATTTTATTACCATACCTTTCTTTCTTTTTTAAAGAACGATTTTACTTAGAGTATTGTGATACAATTTCAGAAACAGCACAACCCATTCCACTGTGTATTTTCCCTAGAACCCATTTTTCAAAAAAAAATGAATCCAATATAGTGGCATTGTATGAGTTTCCCTCATTTGTTTCTACTATAAGCTTAAACTGATCTTTTGTATCATTATATCCAACTTTTGCAGCATATATAACTTTTCTGGTGTCATAATTAAGAATATAAATCCAATCATTGTTCTTGTTGAATAAGATGATAAAAGATTCGTCATCATCAGTCCAATCTCCAGCGTTTCCTGGAAGATTTCTTCCATTGAATAATGTTAGCCCACTCCCATTATCTGTTTGTCCTGATGATAAAAACATCATGGGAGAATACACCATACAATGCGTCTGTTTTGGGATACCGTGCCTTTTAATAAACTCTTTAAGATTATCATCGTCTTTTAAACTATCGTTTCTTTTATGATCTGCTCTTATTGAAAATTTAGTGTATGTGTTTTTCTTAGTTCGATCTGTCAGAAGATTGAAGTTTTCATTTTTTCTTTTCTTTTTCAATTTTATATACCTTCCTTTCCACATAATAAAAATATAATATATTAGCCTCGTTATATCATAATTATAATATCTTATTGTATTATAATTATAGAAGGGTGGTGATTTACATTAATAGGAATGATAAAGCAAAAGATTATATTGATAAATATGGACACATCCCAAAAGGAAATAATGAACGACTTTGGTGGTTGATAGATTCGATGAAGTTATCCCCATCAAAAATGCAGTCTATAATCAAAAAAGAAACTAATATGAAAATGTTTCTCACTTATTATGATTATAAAATAATCTTATATGAAGATCCAGAAGGGGCCAAAAGACCTAGATTTAGACTAATCAATACTAAGAATTATATGTCAGCAGCAAAATCATCTGAGTTTATACACGTGTACTCTCCAAACGCTGCTGAGGATCATAATTACATGCATAGATTGATAGACTCAGAATTAGATAATTTATTTCAGTTCATACAAACTCCTTGTAGAATATGTATAAATACATACTCTAAAACACCATCATATTTTAGTAATTCCGATATTATATTGGCAGAAATTGGTTTACATAGGCCAATAACAAAACCAGATTGGGATAACATTGGAAAGAAATATTCTGATATGTTCAACGCTAATGTATGGCTTGATGATCAGATGGTTCAAGATGGAGAAGTACATAAATACTTTTCTGTATTACCTAGAGTTGAGATATTTGTAAGATACTTGAATTTTATAACTAATAAAAAGCAGTATGATCAGATTATCAATAGATCCGATTATAGGGAAGATTTTAGTATATCTTATTTGAATAGTAATGGAGAACCTATAATATCATGATGACTATTAAAGAGAAAGAAGAATATAGAAATAGAGTTTTTGATTATATATACAAACACCAGATAGATCAGAATATGGCTTATATGGAATACAATATCTCAGATAATACTATTAAATCTCACTATACTACAGAAGAATGGTTATCTATGGTTTTATAATAATCTATATCAATCACAACTTAAGATAAACTTTATATACCAATATTCGAAAGGGGAAACAATATGATAGAAAATGTAAATCAATTTATGAAGGTATCAGAGGAGCAGTTTATCAAAGATACAAAAAAGAATTTTCCTAATCTTGAGGACGAAACGATCAGACAATTATATCAATCAGTAAGATTACCAAAGAGATCATCGTCTGGATCTGCTGGATACGATTTCTATTTACCGTTTGGTGTTCAGTTGTATAAAGAACATACTGTAATTGTACCCACTGGTATCAGATGTAGGATTAATAATGGATGGATGCTTGCTATTGTTCCTAGATCTGGACTTGGGTTCAAATACAGAATTCAGCTTGATAATACTATTGGTATTATTGATTCAGATTATTTTAATTCTGATAATGAAGGCCATATCATGATTAAGATTACCAATGACACAAAGAATCCTTATACGTGGGCAGAGCTATCTGCTGGCGACAGATTTGCTCAAGGTATCTTTATGATGTATGGCACTACAGTAGATGACGATTGTGACGAAGTTCGTAATGGAGGATTCGGTTCCAGTGGAAAATAACAAATACTCTAGTAAAACAGAAGAGATGATTGTAAATAATTGGAATTCTTTTATCATCTCTGGGTTGCTATGGTATGTAAACACCATTATCTATATCTTTGGATGGAAATTTGAAAAAGTCGAAATCAAAGGTAAAGGATTAGTAGCATACCCGAAAAGAATCACTAGAGATGATATAAACAATTCTGCTAGAGAACTGAAGAGGGAAGATAAATTAGGAATTCATAAAGTCCATAGATATATGAAGAGCAGCGCAAAAGATTTATACAATATATCTAGTAAGATTTTAAACAAAAGAAAATAAACCACAATACCCAGATACCTAAATTAGGTATCTGGGTATATTTTTATCACCATAACGTTTTACTTTTTAAATGGTATAAGAGAAGGTTTATATCAATTAATATAATAATATATAGCCTCATCTATACAATCAGAAAGTGTATTTCGTATTTTGTCTATAGTTTTTTTATCATCTGTATTCGAAAATTGTGCATAATTTTCCAATCCACCGTTACAATAGTCTCTTAATGTATATTTATTAAAATACACATTTATATCTAATAAAGGACTGTCCATCACATGCTCATAATTATATATCTTTAAATTGAATAAATATTTTTCGTTAGTATAATCTTCAGATATCTTTTTTAAACCTACGGCATATGAATCTTCGTCATCTGTCCACTCTCCTGGATCTCCTGGTAAAATTAAAACATGTTCGCCATAGTATTTTGTTGGACAGTTATTCTCTAAGTGGCATTCTAATAATGGTGAAAAAACATAATATTTATGTTTATCTTCACTATCAATAGAAGCTTTTCTTTCTCTTAAACGCTCAGTTCTTCTATTGTCCAATTTAATTTGATACGATTCTTCACATCTTTCTTTAATATAATCTTTCACCACAAATCTAAACATTAAGTTTTTCTTTTCCATTATCAATACCTTCCTTTCTTACATTAAATAAAATTCGAAAAAGAGACTAATCTATATCTCCAGATTCTTTTAGATACATGTATGCAGCTTTTCCTACAGCATAATGAAGGTTGTTTTTTATAGCATCAATTTCTTTTATATCTTCCATTTCTATAGCAGATACGTGATGGAGATCTGGCAACCCAGAATCAATATCGAGATCTACAAAATATTTGGCAAGCAATATTTCATCATTAAACAATTCTGTTTTGCCGACATCTGCATAGTTATAAATTTTTATAATAAATTTATAATATATCGTATTTTTATTATAAAAATTTTCTTTTTCTGATATTTTCTTACATACTACCACGTATGAGTCTTCATCATCGGTCCAGTCTCCTGGATCACCGGGTATATTCATATTAAACATACAATTTTCTTTTCCCGCATTGTATCCTATATCATCATTGAATACGATTAAAGTTGGAGACATTACATATGCTTTAAATTTATCATCCATCATTTGTGCATTAACTTTTATAAAAACCCTGGTTCTTTTAGCATCGAATGATAGGGATGTAGCTTCTTCACATACCTTTCTAGTACGCTTATTTAAAAATAGATTAAATTTCTCATTGCGCTTTTTCATTTTTTTCCTCCTTAAGAATAGTAAAATATTTACACAATCTATCACATTTATAATATCTATATATACATACTTTTTAATAATATGCTAAAGATTATATAGAAAGATAATACGGTGAATAAATGGCTAATTGTAATAACAACTGTGAAGGGGGATGTTATGGATGTACTGGTGGATGCGGCTCTAGTTGCACGAATGGGTGCTCTAATGCATGTTCTAGTTGTGCTGGATGTTCTGGGTCATGTGGAGGATTATGTGCTGGAAATTGTAGCGACCAATGCTCTGCAACATGTATTCAAAATTGTGCCAACGCTTGCTCTGGATCTTGTACAGGAGGGTGTACAAGTTGTGTAGCTTTTTGTAATAGTAGCTGTGATACAACATGTGTTGGGCAATGTAATGGATCATGTTTAAGAACATGTCATACCTTCTGTACAAATGGTTGTAGAAATTCATGCATTACAGAATGTACTACTACATGCACTGGCAACTGTAATACATCATGCGTTGGTACAGTACAAGCAAGGAGTTATTAAATGAGTAAAGATTTATATAGAGTAGATCTTGTTTGTGATAATGGAAAAATTATTCAGATAGAAAATGTTATGGGAATATACAATTCTGTTAATATGGACCCATCTACAGAAGAGAAAACTGAAGGTGGTGATAAATATATAATAACACATATATCATGTAATCTTCAAATTATATCTTCGAAGCTATCAGACAAAGAGGATTTTGATTTAGAAAAATATGCAGATACTTTGATGAATGATTATAAGACATTAGTATCTATAAAGATATATAAAAAAGAATTTTCTAATGAGACTATGGATTTTGAATACAAAGTTATCAATACTATTAAACTAGATGGATATAAATTTTATACTATAGATACAGATTATATTCAATCGGAGTTTGGTATAAATTATTCAAAATTTTATGATAAGAAAGAGAAGGTGATAAATGAGGGCTGAGATTATAAATAGTAAACTTGGTAAAACTGTAAATATTGATAATATTATCAATATTTATGATAATGCTTCTACATTCGATAAATCCCTTACTATTATAACTCCAATGAATGGAACAGATAGTGCAGAAAATTTGTTTAACTCTCTTAGTTTTCCAATAGAAAAGATTATAGTGTACGATAATGTAACCACTAAGAATTCAGAGAACGTGGAAGAAACTCATGAGGAAAAGAAAAAAGAGTATACTGAGTATCATACTATAGAAAGCTTCTTAAACAATTTGAGTATTGGTGGGATGTACAATGTAAACTCTACCACATCTTATAAATTTATTTAAAACCATAGATATAAGAAAGGAGAAAATATGATTACATTTACAAAGAGAGTTTCCGAGGAGGATATTGATAAGCTTCAAGCAGCTCAATATAAATTTGATGCCGCTAGAAATATCATGGTTACAGTTATCTCGGATATGGACATTGATATTTCTAATTATAGATTTAAACATCTTAATCAAGATTATACAGATAAATATGTTTTATATGAGATGCTCAAGAATTCTGTCATCTCTGATTATATCTCGCCCAATATTAGAATTATCGATCTTAATTGGAATATTGATTATCGCACAGCTACACTTACAGTAGACCTTGCCCATACACCAACCGATAAAGATATCGAAGCTTTTAAGAAAGAAGGGTTTACAATAAATGAGTGAGATGAATCAACAAGATCTTATAAGATATCTAGAGAGTAGATCTAAAGCTTCAGATGAAGATTATAATTCTTTTGTAGAAAAACTCTCAGAATATTTATTTGTAGATAATCCTTATTTGAAGAAAGATCATGATAAATCTGCTAAAGTTATCACATTTCAGGTTACAGAGTCTTGTAACCTGAAATGTTCTTACTGTTATCAAATAAATAAATCTAAACAGAGATTGAGCTTTGATACAGCTAAGAAATTTATAGAACTACTGTTGACAGATGACACTTTAAAAAACAATTATCTCAATAAATATAATACTGGATCTGTTATTGTAGATTTCATTGGTGGAGAACCATTATTAGAAATAGATCTTATAGAACAGATCATGAAATATTTTGTTAAGAGGTGTATTGAATTAGATCATCCATGGGCATATAATCATATGATATCCATTGGATCTAATGGAACATTATATTTTACAGACAAGGTACAGAAGTTTATCAACAAATATCAAGACAGATTGTCTATGTCCATTACCGTAGATGGTAATAAGAAGCTTCATGATTCTTGTAGAGTGTTTGAAGATGGTTCCGGATCTTACGAAGTTGCATCAAAAGCTGCTATTGATTGGATGAAGAGAACCAATAGCAAAGGCACTAAGCTTACTATAGCTCCAGAGAATGTAATGCATCTTAAAGATGCTATAATTAACATGATAAATCTTGGATTCGAATATATCAATGAGAATTGTGTCTATGAGGATGTGTGGGATGCAGAACACGCTAAGATTCTATATGATCAATTAGTTGAGATTGGAGATTATTTATTAGACAATGATCTAGAAGACAAAATAGGCCTAAGAATATTCGACCCAGGAATATATTCTCCAATGGACCCAGAAGATAACAATAACTGGTGTGGTGGAGACGGAAGAATGATCTCTGTAGATGTGCGTGGAGATATATTTAATTGTATTCGTTATATGCAATCCTCTCTTGGTGGATCTAGAACACCACTGAGAATTGGGGACGTAGATTCTGGAATTGGATGTATAGATACAGATAAATGCAATATTTGTTCTATGCAATGCATTACCAGACGGTCTCAAAGTGTAGATAAATGTTTTTATTGTCCAATAGCAAAAGGCTGTGGATGGTGTAGCGCATACAATTATCAAACTTTTGGTACAGTGAATAAGCGAGCTATCACAATATGTGAAACACATACTGCTGAAGCTTTAGCAAATAATTATTACTGGAATAAATATCTGAAGAAGCATGGTAATGAAAATAGATTAAAACTATATGTTCCATATGAATGGGCAATCAAAATTATTGGAGAAGATGAGTATAATAAAATACTCAAATTGTCTAAATGTGATAAATTGCTTGAGAAAGAATGGTACGATAATATAAAAAAGAAATAAAACATCTGGAAGACTATATTAGTCTTCCAGAGATTTTTGTATATAGATAATGATATACTTTTTAATAATATTAAAGATTAGGATATGGGAGAATAATGGACATAGATATTCAGAATAATCTATATTGGGATTCTTTAGAATCAGAAAATTTAGCAAAGCTTACATTAAATTCTCTTCATGATGAATCTGCTCATGAAGAAGATGTTATATTAAATTATGGAGTAAGAAATAGTATGTCTAGAGAAATTATATTCGGCACAATGCCGAATAATGAGGATATGGTTAAGACACTCCATCCAGGAGATTCATATATAATACCAAAGGGATATCATAGTGGCAATAGTGTCATATCTACAGAATCTATAGAGAAACTAACGTCTGGCACCGCTACAGCCGAAGATATAGCTGTAGGAAAAACTGCTTATGTAAATGGTAGAATGGTAACTGGTACTTTAGATACAAGTTATCTAAAAAATAATCATGGTACAGCCACAGCAGCAGATATAAAAGATAAGAAAACAGCCTGGTCCGATGGACAACTTATAGTTGGTACTATGCCAGATAGAGCTAGACATGATATATCCATATTAGCAGGTCAAGAGTATACGTTACCAGAAGGATACTATTCCGGATCTGACAAAATTATAGGAGTTTCTCTAGATAAACAGACTATAGCTAACGCCAGTGCTAATGATATTAAAGTAAAAAGATCAGCATGGGTAAATGGTCAATATGTAGAGGGAACTTATAGTTTTGAGAATGAATTAAAAGCATTCATGTCTCATACTAACGCATCTACGGATGATGTAAGGCCAAGCGTTTCATTCTATTCGTCATTATATGAAAAGCCTGTTGGAGGAACAGCTGCCGAATATGTCAATCAGCCATCAAGACTTCTTAAGAATGGAGAAAATTATACTATACCAAAAGGGTTCCATGATGGTAATGGAATCATATCCGTTCCAACTTTAGCAGATTCAACCACAGGATCTGCTACTAAAGACGACATAATGGAAAGTAAAGTAGCATGGGTAAATGGAGAAAAAATAATAGGGGTAGCTCACAAGATAATCTCCAATGCTACAGACACCACAGCTACAGAATCTGACATAACCATAGGAAAATCTGCTTATATAAACGGACATAAAGTTTATGGTATTAATATAAATGATACTATAGATTATATGAGATATGAAGTAAACGACGACGTAAACAATCCTGTAGTATTCGTAGTACCAATAGATGATTGGGACGTTGTAAGATTGATTAGAATAGACATATATGGATCTGATGATAAGATAGAATCTATTATAAATCTTCAAAATTACAAATCTGGTGATATATATAAGAATGGAAATATCACAATATCTTCTATTAGAGGATTTGCTGAAATAAATATAGTATCGTCAGATCATAAGAAATTAGGTGTATTAATAACTGGATATACAAAAATAAAATAGAAGATGTGGAGGATGGAGATATATCTCCATCCTCTGATTGTTAATAATACAATATTTATTTTAGTATATGCATGGTTATAGCATCTTCTACTGCTGAAGAAAGATTTTCCCTGATAATGTTAAGTTTATCTCTGGCTTCTTGATCTATAATAGATATCATGTATTGATTATTATATACACTAGAGATAAATTTAGTCTCAACATCCTTAAGGTCACATAATTCTTCAGATAAATTCGAATATCTGAAAATTTTTATATTGTACTTATAATTGGAATTTTCATTATTCTGTACAGGTTTCAACAATATGGCGTACGAATCTTCATCATCGGTCCATTCTCCAACAGTCCCAGGAATAGCTTCAAGGTCATCTTCCCCCATTTCATTGATGGTTGGAATTGCAAGATATGGTGAAAATGCATAACACCAATACCCAGTTTTTTCCATCTCGATATGATTTTTCTTTGCAAATTCTTCAGTCCTAAATTCATCATAATCGAGATAGCCAAGTTCAACACATTCTTTCTTGGTATCATCACTCAATAAATTAAACATTCTGTTCTTCTTTTCCATATTTTTCCACCTTTCTTTTTAGCTAACAATATATCTATATTGCTGGTTGTTTTTAGTTTGTAGTCTTCAATTTTTTATACTATTTAATATAAATAGTATGTGGCCTTTTGGTAGTGTAATAATTCTGTAAAATATATGTACACTCTTCTACCGAGCTTGCTAGATTTTCTTTTATTTTATTTATCTCATTGATTGCATTTGGGTCTAAAATAAATATTCCGTTGTTGTTACATATTAAAGAACCAAAATACAATTCTTTGTCCAAATCAGTATATTTAAAAATCCTTAAACAAAACAATATTTGAGATTTCTTGATATCAAGTATCGGTGATGGTGCTATAACGATAACATATGAGTCCTCATCATCGGTCCAATCTCCGGCATCTCCTGGAAGATTATATTGATGAACTCTTCCTGTATTGTCTATATCAACAATACTGATCTGGGGAGAGAATACGTATACGAAACCTTCATCGAATTTTTCTTTTATGTAACATGTTCTGAATTCATCGAGATTCATACAAGTGAGCTCTTCACATTTCTTTTTAGCATCCTCACTAAGCCAATTAAACATTTTATTCTTCTTTTCCATTTATTGACACCTTTCTTTAATTGAAAAATTCACGTACATATAATTTGGTAATCATGATATCATACATTTTCACCCGTATGTCCAATATTTGTAGTCAATAGCCAGTCGGAAATAAAATTTTCAACACAGCATGAAAGATTTTCTCTTATTTTTTCGATAGCGGTTATTTCATCCTCATCTACAATAACAGCAGTATCTTTCGTTATGTTCTTTTTAACTGATGTTATTGTTACTACAACTGTAGCGATTGTTTTATGATACAATGCGTTACCAATATCATTACATCTGTATATTTTAACATCAAATTTAGCATGTTTGCTAGATTCTATCGATATGGGTTTAATCAGGATAGCGTATGATCTATCACTATCATCAAGACACACATTATCTTTTTTCTCCAATCTAGCAAAATGTTCTCCGTTACAATACAATATAATGGTTGGAGAATACACCATGGTATCATAATCTTTTTCTTTATTTATCTTTCTAAAAAGAAAAGTCCTGTCGTGGTCCTTATGTAAATACGGCAATTCTGTGCATTTGTAAATAGCCTTATTAGTCATTATTATTACCTCCTCCATTCTTAGACTCATTAACTTTTCTAATTTGTTCGGCCACACAGTATGCGAGATTGTCTCTGATTTTATTTAATTTCATTTCTGTATTTACATCTATCGTATAGATCGGAATACTATTTTTATTTGCATCTATATGATTGACTATCAGTAACGTTATTGCTTTATTATACAATACATCTCCAAGATTATCAAATTTAACAACTTTTATTTCGTACGTAATTTTATACCCATATTTCATCTCCTTTCTATCAATATACTTTAAAAATACTATATATGAATCTTCATCGTCTGTCCAATCTCCTGGATTTCCAAGCAATCGTTTACGGAACACTGTATCGTCATACGTCATATCAACATACGGAGAAAATACATATATATTATATTCCGTTTTTACCTTATCGGAAAGGATGTAATCTTCTAAAAGATCATTTGTTCTTTTTTCATCAAGTCCTAATTCTTTACTTTCCACACACACACTGTTTTAACTTCATCCTTCAAAAGATTGAAGTTCTCATTTTTCTTTTTCATTTTTTTTTGTTTCGCCCTCCTTTGAAAAAAAAATGCAGATAGATTGGGATTCCAATCTATCTGTAAAGTTATTTTTCTTATTTTCTACAAACGAATAATGCTACATTACATGCAAGCATTACTCCCAAAATTCCAGTCATAACTACTGTCACAACAGTTCCAGCAAAGTGATACATACCTTTCAATCTCCTTTCATATATTAGGCATATGGTAGTTATCACTTCAGCTCAATTTCATAATTGGAATTAATCTTATTCCTTTCCATAATAAGATAATTCCTCTTACGATTGAGCACGTCAAAATAGTTGGAAAATTCCGGTGGGATTTCTCCATCATCATCCTTGAGCCTTTCCATCTTTTCAGACAGATCTTCGATGTCGTTCTCTAGCCTGATTAAATGGGTTTTAGTCCGGTAGTCAACGTAATCTTCCATATTAACAAACCTCCTCTTTATCTATAGATAGATTTATCAGAATTTAAGAAAAATATATCTATAAGATCCATAATATCTTCAGTAACTGTATGAGAGTCGGTAAATGCAGCAATCTTCTTCTCCACATTTGTAGTCGATGACCTGATTTGAAGAATGCCAATATGTTTTGTAAAATCTCTTCCATCCAGATGGTTTACATCGGTGATGAGAAATTCGGGATGGTTTACATCAACCACATAGTACCAGTTTTTGTTTAAGACTAGTGGATTTTTTATAGATATTTCGTAGCTCTTATATTCACACAAAATAGTTACTGTTGGAGTGAATAAGTTTTCATTTACACGATATCTATACCTATATTTTCCCTTAAGATCGTAAACAGAAACAAATCTATCGGTATCGAATAGACCACTTCTAACGATTCTCCCTTCTCGAAGCTTTTGCAATTTTTCACAGTTTTTATCAGCATCTCCCTCTATCATCATTCTAGTTATAAAGGGATCGCTTTTAGCTATAATGTTTTTCATGTTATAGTTCCTCTTCTTTGCTCGCTGCTATCTGTATATAGCCTTATCAGAGTTGAGAAAGACCATATCTATCAAACTCATAATATTCTTAGCAACTATATTAGAGCCGGTAAATGTAGCAATCTTCTTCTCGATATCCATATCAGAATAAGGTGCAATTACAAGAAAATCATCGGTTTGATTCTCTGTAATATTTTGGTTATCCATAATGGCAAACTCAGGATGTCTAATATCAAAAACAAAACAGCCGTTATTTATATATGGGATAGTTGGTATTATTTCGTAACTTTTTTCTTCACATGAAATAACGACACGTGGAACCATATCAGAATCTCTGACATGATAGTACCAATATCTGTATTTTTCTTTAGAATTATCTGAAACCACAACGAAGCCATCGGAATTCATGCTAAAATTTTCCATGTTATTAAACCTCCTCTTTATTTACGCCCTCGCTATACATTTGAGAGAATCTGTTTATTGCATCAATAATATTCTCAGCGATGATAAAAGACTTAGTGAACGCGGCTACACCATCTTCAAAGTCGACATGCATAGGATTTACTATAATAGCATTACTACCATACCCGTCGTCATCGGCATATGTCTCATCGATGATAATATACTCAATACACTTATCACCATCAATATTTGCAATAGATGAACATATGGCTGTGATAATGTAGGTTTTTCCTTCACATAAAATAACAATTTCCTGGGTTTCTGCGTTTTTAGCTACATAATACCTGTACCTATTGTTTCCTTCAAGATCCGAAACATTGATTGATCCATCAGTGTTCATGCTAGTGTTCTTCATATTGTTTGCCTCCTTTATATGGGGTAAGAGAAAATATAGATCGGTATGTCTTACCGATCTATATTTCCAGTATTTTTTCTTTTACCTATAGATTGTCTTATTGGAGCCGAGAAAGAACATGTCGATCAAGTTCATGATATTCTCAGCAATGATAAGAGACTTAGTAAGCATAGCAATCTTCTTATCAATATCTGTGTCAGAAGTTTATATTTGTAATGTGGAACTCAGGATTCTTGATATTGATAACTGTACCACAGTTATCTGTAGCAATCATCGGGAATCTGGGTGACATTTTGTATCTCTTTCCTCCATATAAAAAATGATAGCTCCCAGGAACAGCATTAGTTTTACCTGGAACAATATTGTACGAATACCTACACTTTCCTTTAATGTCACAAGTATCAGTATTCACATTAGTGTTCTTCATATTTTGCCTCCTTTTTATATAAAGCATAAAATCATCTAATAAAAACTTTATTGATGCAGTCCAGTATACATGTACCATCGTAATTCGACATCGTGATAGTCGAAATCCCAGTTACATTAGCAGCACATTCCGTATGAGAAATGATAAACTTTTTTCCAGAAGTGTTTCGATTCAAAGAGGTAATGCAGAATCTTGGGTTGTTTAATGGAATTGTCGGTATGAAATCATATATCATATTATTGCTAGTTAAAAATACTAACGATATTTTGTATGCATTTTCATTTGATATTTTTACTACAACTTCTGGTACATATTCTCCCTTCTTAAGAGTTATCTTAAACTTGTAGAGAAACTCTCCAGTATCAAAATCGAATACATCTTTCCAATCAAATACAGTTTTGTTGTTAGGTTTATTCATATTCATCCTCCACGGTTGTATTGTAGGTGTCCATAATAGCTTCGGCAACATTGCAAGAAAGATTTTTTCTAATTTTATTGATATCTGTTGTATGATGCCAATTTACAATTCTTGCCATATTCATCAATTTGCCAGAAAACTTACAATGCATTTCAGATATTTTAATACACCTATTATACAAAATCTTTGTTGGGTTTTCAAAGTTTAAAATTTTTATATTGAAACTCTGATTGTCTGGATCTTTTTCTCCAGATATTTCTCTAACTAAAATAATATACGAGTCTTTGTCATCTGACCATACACCACCATCCCCAGGTAATTGGAAATTTTTATGTTTTCCATCAATAATTATATTATGCACCCATAGTGATGGTGAGAAAATGTATACATTATATAGAGTGAATAAGCCTCCGATATATTTATAATTAAGGGCTTTTTTCCTTGCATGATCTAGAGTCATACACTGACTCTCTACGCATTTCTTTTGTACATCTTCTTTAAGAAGATTAAATAATTCATTTTTCTTTTCCATTTTTATCTCCTAATCTTATATATCTAGATTCATAGAAACAACTACTGACTTAGATAAGCCTTCTCTAATCTTTTCAAGATCTTCAATATCTTCTTTATTAGAAATATAATATATTGGACATGCACCAGGCTCTCCAATATCTTTGATGCATGTAAGTTTATGATACAATATATCTCTAACAGAATAATTTATTATAATAATATCATACTCAGAATAAATACTATCTATATTTCTAATAAATCTATAAAAAGATTATATATGAATCTTCGTCATCAGAGACCATGCCAGGTTTAAAAATATACCAACCGTCTATATTTCCCTCTGCTAGCAGCACTTTAATTATGGGGGATACAACTACTACATTGTATCTCTTATCATCATAATGCTTTTTAAAAATACGGGTTCTTGATTCATCATACGCCAGCATATTCATGTCTATACATTATTTATCTTTAATATCATCTCTTAGATAATTAAACAGCCTATTCTTCTTTTTCACTTATTGTCTCCTTTCTAAATTAAATCAATATACCAAATTTGGTATATTGATCATTAATGTTTCATATATATAATACATTAACAAAACCAAAATTAATAATGTCACTAGCTAGTACAATCATCGATAAATGTATATATAGAATGAGATAAAAGATCGTTAAATTTTATTTCAATATCACGTATTTTTCGTTTTGTGTCGCAACTATCATCAATAATACAACTGTTAATGTTTGAGTTTACATGTTTTAAAATATTTATAAAGGATGTCTGCAAATATCTTCTATACTGATTATATGCTTTACTTAGTTTTACTAAATTGAATTTAATACCGTTATCCCTGCATAAAATAAAGTATAACATAGTGTTTAAAAACTTTTTATTATCTTTTCCAAGATTTATATCAAAATGATCTTTCTTTTTAATAGACCAAATTTCTGAAATAGAGTTTACGTGTATTGTATTTATAAAATCTTTATGCTCCATATGATTCTTTACAAAAGTAATTTTTAAATCAGATGTGTTTGTAAGAGTAGTAAGAATATGCCGTTCTTTTTGTAAATATTTGAATTGAATAGATATTCCTAAATAATTATCATCATTTTCCAAGAAAAAGGTAATAGTTCCTTTTTCTGGTTGACAGTTGTTACATTTTATTTTAATATCTTTTATTTCCATAATCTTCTCCCCACCACGTTATTAATAATTACGTATACGATCTGTTTAACTGGAATAACATATCTTCACAATAATTATTGGGATCATTAATAGATACCTTTAAACTATCAATGAAATCTTTATTTTGTTTTAAAATAGTATAAAGTACTAATTTAAAAAATCTTTTGTTCTCTTTTCCTAATCTGATATTAAAATGATCAGTTTTATAAATATTATCAATGTCAGAGATGGAGTTTATATATACTATATTTATATGGCTTTTATCACATTCATACTTCTTAGAAAAACAAACTGTAATATTATAAATTCTATTTTCCTTAAATAAAAAACTTACTTCAATGCCCAAATAGCTACCGGTATCTATAAAAAGATAAAACCTATAGCCAAACCATTCAGACATCTTTTCAATTTTTACTTTTTCTATTTTCATGATTTTAGACATACCCCCCCCCCCCAATTTAATCAATCAGCACTATTATTT
>ERZ773083.1029-NODE-1029-length-20162-cov-3.316606_pt1 | contig 20162 bp, 19 predicted proteins | sample MGYA00511465_ERZ773083 | MGnify/ENA primary metagenome ERZ773083 (study PRJEB29015, sample SAMEA2738001) | human oral metagenome | biome: human oral; feature: human-associated habitat; material: dental | place: China | collected 2060 ... | reverse complement strand
AAGCTAACCCACTTCGCGCCGCCGACGCTTTTTGCCGCGAGCGAGATCAGCGGCGTAACGCCCGCCGCGATCGATATTTTGCATATCTACATCAAGCAAAATTTTGGCTTGAAATAACCTGCGCGTCTGGCGTGAGAAAGCCGTAGTAGAATTTGACTACACAGGCAAAATAGGAATGAGCATGCAAGATGAGTTAAATTTAAGCCTGAAAAAAATTGCAAGAGACTACGACAAAGAGCCGCTAGTCATCAAAGACGAAACTAATCAAGTCATAAAAATTTCGATTATTTTAATGCTCGCATTAATGGCTTTCGGAATTTTAAGAAACGTATTTTTTGGCGGCAACTCCGATATATTTAAAATTTCATTATACTTTTTGCTCGTCATAGGCAGGAGAAAATTCGATATGAATTTCTATAGAAACGCTTATGTCTATTTTTATAATGATAAAATTCTCAAGATAATTGACGGTAACATTTTTGCGGAAATTGCGCCGCGTCAAATACGAAAGCTTCACAAAACAGTATCCTACGCGCTTCCGATACATTACGGGCTAGATAGCGTCGGCGGTAAATCAGGCATAATATTTCTTGTCGTTATCATGGCGGCGATGTTTGTAGTGCTGCCCGTAGCGACATCTATTTTTATAATTTTAGCGACGATCTGCATGGTGCTTTTGCCCCAGATCATTTTTCACTTCGGAGGTGGCGTCGATAGCGTTTTTGATATGATATTTTTGCAGGGCAAAAACGGTTTGTTTTGTAATTTTATGATCAGCGATCCAGGCGATTACGCCGAGCTACGTAGATATTTCAAAGTCGTTTGTAATAAAAATTTAGACCTAGCCGAAAAGAAAATCACGGCATTATTTGAAGTGAGTAAATTGGAGATAAATTTATTAGCCAAATTCATCACGGAGCGCAATAAAAAGGGCGATGCTTAGAGTTAAATTTGGATTTTAGCAGAGCCGGCAAAGCTTATAAAATTTAAAAATATAGTTGAAATTTTACTCTCTGCCGCTTTAGGTTTTTAAATTTGATTCAAAATTTTGCAATCCGTCAAATTTAATCCTATCTGCTAATTCCTGTCAGGAGTGTAAACACAGATAGGGCTTATCGCTCCTGTCGCGCCAAAAGTGAATAAATTTACGGCGGAATTTTACGCAGCTCCGGTAAAATTCCGCTAGAGAAATGAGAACGGATTTAAAATTTAACCGTTTTTTCAAGCGAATTTTGCCACAATTGCGCTCAAATTTCATTGGGGCGAAAGATGAAAAAATATACCAAACAAATCCTCGCGATGCTCGCGCTAAATGCGATCTACAGCGGCTCTGGGATCTTGATTTTAAGCTTTATCAATAAATATCTACTTGACGGCGCCGAAAGAGGCGGCAGGATCATCGCGCTATTTTTCGCGCTCTTGGCGCTATTTCTGCTGCTTTCGGTGCTAAGTCGCATCATGCTTTGCAAGATGGAAAACGACTTCGTATTCGATCTGCGCACCAAGATCATCAAGCAGATCATCGATACGAAGTTCGAGCGCATCGAGGCTGCGTCGAAGGCGAACCTGCTTGCGTCCCTTTCTAGCGATATTTCGCGCCTGACTGAGGGCTTTATGCGTATCTCCGAGCTGATCCAAGGCGCGATGATCGTGCTATTTTGCGGCATCTACGTGCTATACATCGCGCCTATGATGTTTGCGTTTTTATTCGTCTGGATAGGCGCGCTGATGATTTTCAACCGCTTTTTGATGAAAAAAGTCATGCAAAATTACGATCTGTACCGCCAAAATGAGGACGTTTTGTATAAAAACTACGCCGCGGCGATCGAGGGGCACAAGGAGCTGTCGCTAAGCCTAGCCAAAGCAAAGAGCCTATACGAAAACGACTTTTTGCCCAACGCGCAAAATTTACGCCAAAGCTCGCTACGAGCCGAGGTTTACGGCGCGTTTGCGAGTAATTTTATGAACGTAATGATGCTAGGCGCGGTGGGATTTGTGCTTTATTTTGGGCTCAGCGGCGGCAAAGCGGAGCTTGCAAACGCCGTAACGATCGCGCTTACGGTGCTTTTTTTGCGCGCGCCTTTGATGATGCTCATATTCTCGCTTCCTAGCGTGTTGCGCGCAAAGATCGCCTACGCGAAGATCAATGAGCTGAACTTAGACCCGTTCGTGCAGGGCTTCGAGCTTGCGCAAATGCAGCCGTGGCGCAGCCTGGAGCTTAAGGATGTAAGCTTTTCGTATCCCGGCGGGAAATTTGGTATAAAAGGGGTAAGTTTGCAGCTAAATGCGGGCGAGACGGTGTTTTTAATCGGCGAAAACGGCAGCGGAAAATCGACGCTTTTTATGATCTTAGCGGGCCTTTATACGCCGCAAGCAGGCGAAATTTTAGCCGACGGCGCGGCCCTTAAACCCTCTGATCTGCGCGCCTACAGCAACAACATAAGCGCGGTTTTCAGCGATTTTTATCTCTTCGACTACGCTACGGGCGATGCGGACATCGCGCGCGAGTGGCTGGCGCTTACGCACCTGCAGGATAAGGTTGAGCTAAAGGGGGCTAAATTTAGCACCACGAGCCTATCTAGCGGGCAGCGCAAGCGCCTAGCGCTCGTAAGCGTGCTGATGGACGGGCGAAAATTTTTGATGCTCGATGAGTTTGCGGCTGATCTCGATCCACAGTTTCGCACGGAGTTTTACGAGCGAATTTTGCCTGAGCTGAAATCGCGCGGATACACGATCTTTGCGATCTCGCACGATGATAAATACTTCGGCGCCGCAGATAAAATTTATAAGATGCAAAGAGGCGAAATTTCGCGCATAAAGTAAAGCGGCGAAATTTTAAAATTCTGCGCAAAATTTCGCGATGGAATTTGACATCTAGATGAAATTTCGCCTTAGAATTTCGCTGCGAAATTCTACGATTGAAATTTCAGCGGGAAGGTAAAATTTGCTTAAAATTTTACAGCATAAATTCCGCTTTGAGCCTCTACGCTAAAGTTTGCAGTAGATAGAATTTCGCCTCTTTAGCGCAAATTGCAAAAATTTAACCGAAATTTACTAAATTTTGATTATACTGCACCCACAATTTAAAAAGAAAGGATAGGAATGAAAAAAGTTCTTATTGCATGTGCTGCGTTGGCGGCGTTTAGTTCGAGTGTATTCGCCGCAGACGGCGCTACATTGTATAAAAAATGCGTGGCCTGTCATGGAGCTAACGCCGAGAAGCCTTATCTTGGCGGCAAAGTACCTGCGCTAAACACCCTAAGTAAGGAAGATATTATCGCTAGCCTAAAAGGCTACAAAGACGGCACTCTAGGCGAGGGCAAGGGAAAATTTGGCATGATGGGCGTTATGAAAGGTCAAGCAGCTTCGCTTAACGACGAATCGATCGAAGCGCTAGCCGATTTCATCGTTTCTAAAAAATAATTTCAAACTTCATTCGGCGGGCTTCGCACTCGCCGAGCTTCGCTTAACCTTAAATTTCAAAATTCTACGCTAATATCACGTAAAAATTCCAAAGGCTCATAATGTTTAACGGACTGATCAGAGAGATCGCGCAGGTTGCGAGCTTTAGCGGCGATTTGCTGCGACTGCGCGCGAGATACCGCCCCGCACTCGGCGATAGCGTCGCGGTAAACGGCGCGTGCCTGAGCGTGACGCGGCTTTTTGCGGACGGATTTGCGGTTCAGCTTTCGAGCGAGACAGCATGCGTCATCGTCGCACAAAACCTGCGCGGCTCGGTGCATATCGAGCCAGCGATGCGGATTGGGGATCGCATAGACGGGCATTTGATCCAAGGACACGTCGATGCCGTGGGCGAAATTTATAAAATTTCAAAGCTTGCAAGCGGCGTCGATTTTTTCATCCGCGCGCCGCTGCACATAGCGCCGCTGCTAGCACCGAAAGGCTCGGTAGCGATCGATGGCGTGAGCTTAACGATCAACGAAGTGCTTGAAGGCGGCGGCACGCACGGGCGAAATTTTAACGGCCAAGGTCTTGACGGCGGAAATTTTACTCACAAAGATCTCGAAGGTTTGCACGGCGCAAATTTTATCGGATCAAGCTTGCGCGGGCAAAATTCTAGCAGCTCAAATTCCATTCGCGAACCAAACTCCTTGGGCGTAAATTTAAAGAGCGAAGCGCAAAGCTGCGCCATTCGCCTTACGATCATCCCGCTCACGCTCAAAAATACGCTCTTTGGGAGCTACAAAATTGGGCGCCGCGTAAATATTGAAACCGATCTGCTCGCGCGATACGTAGCGGCGCAGTTACGCTTTGCCGGCGGACAGATCGTCGGTCTCGGCACAGATATGGCACGCGATGGGAGCGCCGAGGGCGAGCAAGACGGGCTTTCGTGGGACGCAGTAGATAAAATTTTGAGCCTGTATTAAGCGGCGCATGATGGGCAAAATCGAAATTTGCAGAGAAAATCTTGAGTTTGTATTGGACGGACGCGGCGTGCTAGCGGGCTTTAGCACGCGCGAAGGAGGCGTAAGCGATGGAGCCTACGCGAGCTTAAATTTAGGGGATCACGTGGGCGACGATTCGCAAAACGTCGCGCAAAACCGCGAAATTTTAGCTGCCGCGCTCGGTATTGCGCCTCTAAATTTAAAATTTATGCGCCAGATCCACTCAAACAAAATTGAAATTTTACGCGCAGCTAGCGATGAAATCTCGCCCTGCGACGGGCTTGTGACCGATCTGCACGGCGTGGCGATTTGCGTGCTGGTAGCGGACTGCTCGCCAGTGCTGATCGCTGATGAGCAGCGCGGCGTGGTTGCTGCGGTGCATGCGGGGCGCGCGGGCGTAATCCAGCGGATCTGCACCAATGCGATAAATTTGATGAGCGAGCGCTTCGGCTGCGTCGCTGCGGAGCTGAAGGTATTCGTGGGCGCGAATATCAAGGCGAGAAATTACGAACTCGGCGGGCTTGATCTGGGCGAGTTTGAGCGCTACAAAATGCAGGGGCATTTCGATCTAAACGCCGCACTTCGCGACGAGCTCGCAGCTGCAGGTGTGCGAAACGTTAAATTTGATCCGCGTTGCACTTTTGAGAGCGAGCGACATTTTTCATACCGTAGAGATGGCGTCACGGGGCGTTTCTGCGGCTTTGTGATGAATAAGCCATGCCGATGAAAAGCAAAATAGGATATAAAATTTCTCCGCAAGGTCCGCTAAAATTTCTCGAAACGCTATAAAATTTAACGTAGCGGGCTAAATTTAATCCATTAATCCCAAAATATGCCGCCAAAATAAGCTTTTTAAAAACTCACCGCTTTCATCGCGATGACTTAAAAATCCGCCTCGACTACTAAAATCGAAATATCCGGTTTTTATCGAATTTGATGTAAAATGACCGCGCGACATCGCAGTCAAGAAAGCCAAAAAACGTAAAATTTACAATCAAAAATCCAAAGCAAAGGAGAAAATATGCTGTTACTTAAAAATGCCGATCTATACGCGCCAGAGCACGTCGGTAGGAGCGACGTTTTGCTCGGCGGAGGTAAAATTTTAGCCGTTTCCAAGGGGCTTGATTTTCGAGTCGAGGGGCTTGAGGTTTATGATCTAGAGGGCAAAATTTTAGCGCCCGGACTCATCGATCAGCACGTGCACATCACGGGCGGTGGAGGCGAGGCGGGTTATCACTCGCGAACGCCCGAAATAACCCTATCGCAAATCATTCGCTACGGTACCACTACGGTCGTAGGCACGCTGGGCACCGACGGGTGCACGAGGAGCCTGGAAAACCTCTACTCAAAAGCCAAAGCGCTCGAATACGAGGGCATTTCGACCTTCATCCACACGGGCTCTTACGCGCTGCCTAGCGTCACATTTACGGGCTCCGTAACGCGCGATCTGGTGCTCATCGACAAGGTCATCGGCTGTAAGATCGCGATGAGCGACAACCGCGGCAGCTACCCGACCGCGCAGGAGCTCATCAAGACCCTAACGCAGATCCGCATCGGCGGCATGATCTCGAAAAAAGGCGGCGTGCTGCATATGCATATGGGCGGGCTCGCGGATAAATTTGACCTGATTTTTAGCGTGATCAAGGATTATTCGTTCCCGATTAATTATTTCTCGCCGACGCACTGCGCGCGGACGAAGGAGCTCTTTGACGAAGCGATCAAATTTCAAAAAATGGGCGGCTACATCGACATCACGAGCGGCGGAAGTAAATTTGCCCCGCTTCACGAAGCTATCGCCTATGGTCTTGAAAACGGCTTAAATTTAGAGCGTCTAACGATGAGCTCGGACGGCAACGGCAGTGTGCCTAGATTTGACGAAAACGGCGCGCTAGTGGGCTACGGCTGTGCTTCGTGCGAGACGAATTTGCAGGTCATTCAAGCCTGCGTCAAAAATAAAATCCTAACCATCCCGCAAGCGCTGAGTATGATGGGCAAAAACGTCGCAAAATACCTAAATCTAAGCGGCAAGGGCGAGATAAAAGTAGGCTTTGACGCCGATTTTGCGGTATTTGACGAAGCCCTAAACCTAGATAGCGTGATCGCAAAAGGGGAGTTTTGCGTAAAAGAGGGCGAGCTCGTGAAAAAGGGATTTTTTGAGTGAAATTTGAAGCAGATGCCGCTTTTTAAATTCGGCGAATTTAAATTTGACGAATAATTTCGCTCACGTCCCTTGCGGTCGTCTTATCTTTGCAGCGCAAAATTTAACCACGCCGATGCTTGGATTATATTAAATTTAGCTTTAATTTAGCTATTTTTAAATATAATCCAAGCTTCAATTCACACACACCAATCCTAAAATTTGGTTGCGTTTGTCAAAAACAAATGTTAATGGGTGTGGAGGAGAAACCTAAATTTCGGGGAAACCCACAAGGAGAAAACTCATGGTAACAATGAGAGATTTGCTAGAGTGCGGCGTTCATTTCGGACACCAAACACGCAGATGGAATCCGAAGATGAAAAAATTCATTTTCGGCGAGAGAAAAGGTATCTACATCATAGATCTACAAAAAACTATCCGCTACTTTCGCTACACTTATAATATCGTGCGCGACGCGGCTGCCGAGGGCAAGACGATACTTTTCGTAGGCACCAAAAAACAAGCCGGCGCGACGCTAAAAGAGTACGCCGAAAAATGCGGCATGCCTTATGTAAGCCACAGATGGCTAGGCGGCATGCTGACGAATTTTTCTACTATCAAGCAATCGATCCGCAAGCTCGAAGTAATCGAGACCATGGAAGAGGATGGCTCGATAAATTTACTAACCAAAAAAGAGGCGCTAATGCTTCGCCGCAAAAAAGAGAAGCTTGAGCTTTATCTAGGTGGCATTCGCAATATGAAGGGCCTTCCCGATATGATCTTCGTCATCGACGTTGTAAAAGAAAAGATCGCCGTAGCGGAAGCTAACCGCCTAAAAATGCCGGTTATCGCGCCTTTGGATACGAACTGCGATCCGGACGTAGTCGATTTCCCGATACCTGGCAACGACGATGCGATCCGCTCAGTTCAGCTTTTTTGCCAAGAGATGGCTGAGGCGATCAACGAAGGCAAGGCACTTCGCGATCAAGACGCAAGCGAGGATGTCGAGCAGAGCGAAGCCGTCAGCGACGAAGAGAAAGAGGAAGTCGTAGCCGAGGCGATGAGCGAAGAGGATTTTGACGTAAGCGAGGACGAAGAGTAATGGAAATCAGCGCGCAAATGGTAAAAGAGCTCCGCGAAAGCACCGGAGCGGGGATGATGGATTGCAAAAAGGCTTTAGTTGAAACAGACGGCGATATGGATAAGGCCGTCGATCTGCTTCGCGAAAAGGGCTTAGGAAAGGCTGCTAAAAAAGCCGACCGCCTAGCTAGCGAGGGCTTAGTAAGCGTCGAAGTGGGCGCGGATCACAAGATCGCAACCATAAGCGAGATAAATTCCGAAACCGACTTCGTAGCTAAAAATCAAAATTTTATAAATTTAGTTAAAAATACTACTCTACATATCCAAAGCAAGGGCATTAGCAGTATTGATGAGCTAAATTCCAGCATCATCGACGGCGTTAAATTTGATGAGCATCTAAAAAGCCAGATCGCTACGATCGGCGAAAATTTGGTCGTTAGAAGATTTGAGACGATTAAGGCAGGCGCAAACGGCGTGGTAAACGGTTATCTGCACTCAAACGGTCGAGTAGGCGTCATTATTGCAGCAGCTTGCGATAGCGAGCGGACTGCGGAGGGTGCGAAGGAGCTTATAAAAAATCTCTGCATGCATGCAGCCGCGATGAAACCTCAGGTCATCAGCTATAAAGAGCTTGATCCCGATTTTATCGAGAAGGAATTCTTAGCTCTTAAAGGCGAGTTTGAGAAAGAAAATGAGGAGTTTGTGCGCTTGGGCAAACCGCTTCATAAGATCCCGCAATTTGGCTCGCGTGCGCATCTAACGGACGAAATTTTAGCCAAAGAGATCGAAGTTTTAAAAGATGAGCTTCGCAAGCAAAATAAGCCTGAAAAAATTTGGGATAAAATTTTACCCGGCCAGATCGATCGCTTCATCGCCGACAATACCCAGATCGATCAGCGTCTCACACTGCTAGGGCAATTTTATGTAATGGACGACAAGAAAACCGTCGAGCAGGTGATTGACGAAGAGGCTAAAAAACTAGGCGGCAAGATCGAGATCGTAAAATATGTCCGCTTCGAAGTGGGCGAAGGCCTAGAGAAAAAGAGCGAAGACTTCGCAGCCGAAGTAGCGGCTCAAATCGGCTAAATATGGAACTTCTAAAGGGCGTAAATCTTACTCACGCGTATGATTATACGCTCTTTGAAAATGTAAGCCTAAGCGTTGGGGAGGGCGAGAGCATCGCTATTTTGGGCGTTAGCGGTTGCGGTAAATCGACTCTACTTCATATTCTATGCACGCTTTTAAAACCAAACTCGGGCGAGGTGATCTACGGCGGGCGCAGTATTTACGAGCTAAGCTCCGATGAGAGACTTAAAATCCGCCGCAACGACTTCGGTATAATTTTCCAATCCCACTACCTTTTTAAAGGTTTTTCCTCCGGCGAAAATATCGAACTCGCCGCCAAACTTACGAATAACGCAATAGATCAGAAAATTTTAAAAAAGCTTAAGATAGAACACACGCTTGCTCAAGGCGTGGGCGAGCTTAGCGGCGGACAGCAGCAGCGCGTGAGCATCGCTCGCATACTTTGCAAAAAGCCGCGCATAATCTTTGCCGACGAGCCTACGGGAAATTTAGATAAGGATACCGCAAACGAGGTCATGAGCGTGATCTTTGATTACGTAAAATCCAGTCGTGGCGCGCTCGTGCTCGTGACCCACGATGAGAATTTAGCGCAAAAATGCTGCAAAGTTTATCGACTAAATAACCGAAATTTAGCGCAAATATAAGCAATTAATAACCAAAAATATCTTACAATAGCCCAAATTCTTTCTAAAAGGTCATAAATGAAAATTCTACTTGACAATCACAATGAGCAGGTTGCAAGTGTCGTAAATATTTGCTGCGAGCGCATCGGTGCGGATCTGGTAGCATATAGTGCAGACGAGAGTGAATATGATTTGACGATAAAAAATTATGAAGATGGCGACGATATTTCAAAATTTGATCTTAATAAAACGCTGTTTCTGACGCCTAAGAATGTCTCGGCCTCAGGAGCGCGATACACCCTTACCAAGCCTTTTTCGCCGCTTGAGCTCATTACGTTTATTAGCGAATTTTCGGTTCAAAATATGAGCGTGCAGGCGAAAGAAAAAATGGCGAAAGAATTTGCCGATGCAAGCTCTGTGATGAAAGAGATCGATGCGATTGATCAGGCAAATTCCGCTTCGGGCAGTAATTTTGAAGAGCTTGTGGATAGCTTTTATGACTCTGGTAAGGATATACCGCTTTCGCAGCTGGCAAGCGACATAGCGCCCGAGATAGCAGATGATGTGCCGCTTTCGCAGTTGGTAGGTGATATGCCGCGCACGGACGAGATCGCAGATGATATTCCGCTCTCACAGCTTGCAGATGAAGCGGCTCTTGCGGACACTATCTCTGATGATACACCGCTTAACGCCGTCGCAGAAAAGATTGCGGATAATATCGCAGATGATATGCCTCTAAACTTAGCTACTAGCGATATCCCTGAGGATGTGCCGCTAAATAGTATCGGCGCAAGCGAGCCTGCTGAAAATAATCACACACTCCAGGGCGAGATTCCACTCGCAAAGGATGACGCTCCGATAGCTTTAGTAGCTCTAGACGATGAAAATCCTAAGAATTTCAAAACAAATAAATCGCAGACAGAAGATGAAATTCTTGTCGCACAGGCAAGCGAAACTTTACCGCTTGCGCAGCAAGACGAGTCGCAAAGAGCTGGCAGCCCTAATGAAACTACTGTTGAAAAAAAAGCAGACGCTGCGCCTAATCTAGAGGAAGCGAAAGACTCTGCGGACGTTACGCTTGAACAGCATGAGTCAGACGGCTCATTTGCCTATAAAACAGATGAAAAAAATTCTGCCTCGCAAGTAGTGCAAGATGCAGCCGGCGCGCCTGTTAACAGCGGATTTGATATGGATTTTTCCAGGCTTTTCGATAGTGCCGGCATGCCCGTGGAGGAGTTTGGCGGATATGATAATTTTGCCGCGGCTGCGTTTGCTTCCGATGAAAAAGAGGATAAAAGATCTGCGCATGATAAAAATATAGCGGCTACGGATTTTCAAAAAACGCAAATTTCGTCTCAATACGAGGTCGCTTCAGATACGCCGATTGCGTTAGCGGGTGCGGGCGATATACCTCGTGAAAATCTTTATAACGCCGTTCCGTTTCAAAGTATGGAATTTACCGGCAGACTTGCACAGAATGCGTCTATGTCTGCTCATAATGAAGCAGGGGATTCAATTAGCGCCAATTTTGCGGCTTCCGCTAATTTTGCAGCTTCTACAAATTCTAGCAATATCGGGACTACAAATTCTACTCCTGCGCCGAATTTTTCGGAGCTAAACTTGCCGCACATATTAGATGCCTCAGATTTACCGAAGCAAAGAGAACAAGCTGATAGCGTTGTCGGCGGGTTTACGGACGGATTTTTGCGCGCTATGGAGGGCGATTTTGCAAACTCGTTTGCCGCAAACTCTGCGGATAGCGAGCAATTTAAATCCGGCAAGCTCGCAAAGAGCGCCGCGCAGCAGATAAAATTTAATGCTTCAAAGCCTTCGGAGCGCACCGAATTTAAAGCGCATAAATTCGGCGCGTCCGAGCAGGTAAATGAGATGAAATTTGGCGCGCAAGCTATGCCGAATGAGCTTGCCGCTTCGGCTGCGGCGGAGTTTGCCAGCCTTATGGCAAGCGAGTTAGAGCCTAGCTCTAAAAGTGAGCCGCTGCGCAACGAGCATAGCAAAAAACCGAGCGCTGAGGAGCTGAAGACCAAACTGCGCGATGATCTAGAAGCGGGCATCGCAAACACGATCGAGAAATTTGCGGGCAGTAAGGACGCTAAGGACGCGCTGAAGGACTTTAAGATCAATATCGACATATCGTTTGGAGATAGATAGTGAAAGGCAAAATTTTGCTCGTTTCCGGTCCAAGCGGTAGCGGCAAAAGCACGCTCATAAAGCGTCTTATCGCAGAATTCGGCGAGCAGATATACTTCTCGATCTCCTCTACGACGCGTGAAATGCGTGCAGGCGAAGCGGACGGTGTGAATTATCATTTCATAAGCGAGAGCGAGTTTCGCGCAGGTATTGAGCGCGGGGAGTTTTTAGAGTGGGCGTTGGTCCACGGCAAATACTACGGTACTTCGCTAAAAGCCGCTACGAGCGAGCTTGAGCGGGGTAAGATCGTGATTTTTGACATCGATGTGCAAGGATATGAGATCGTGCGTAGCAAAGTGCCTAAAAGCGAGCTTACTAGCGTATTTATTACTACGCCGAGCTTGTCGGAGCTTAGAGATAGGTTGCGCGCTCGTGGCGATAATGATCCCGCCGATATTGCTTTGCGCCTACAAAACGCGCAAGAGGAGATGGAGCGCCTAGGCGAGTATGATTATTTCATAATAAACGACCGCCTGGAAGCGGCGTATGAAAATTTAAGATCAATCTACAAAACTATCAAACTAGAAACGGCGAGCCGCGACATAGGCAAGCTAATCGAAATTTGGAAAATTTAAAGGAGAAAAAAATGGGTTCTATGAGTATTGGACACTGGCTGATTGTTTTGATCGTTGTTGTGTTGCTGTTCGGAGCGAAAAAAATCCCAGAGCTTGCAAAGGGTCTAGGACAGGGCATAAAGACTTTCAAAAAAGAGATGGAAGAGGACGACGAACCGCAAAAGGTCGAGAAAAAGATGGAGCAAGAGGTTAAAGACGCCGAAATCAGCGATACTAAAAAGGCGTAAGGGATTTGAAAAATTTAGTCTTAAACGAAATTTTTAAAATTTTATCTCGCAAAGTCGTTTTAGAAAAACCCAAAGATAAAAGTTTGGCTCATTACGCCTCGCCCGAGGCTTTCGCGCTGGCTAAGGAGCTGCGAAAGGCGCCTAAGCTCATCGCCGAGGAGCTTGCGGCTAAATTTAAAGATAGCGAAATTCTAAGTGCTACGGCGGTGAACGGCTATCTAAATTTTCACCTAAAGCCTGCCGTGTTGGGCGCTCTTGCTAAAAATGCTCTTAGCCTGGGTGGCGATTTTGCGAAAAATGACGCGAAGCTCGGACGTGGAATTTTACCGGCTTCGGAAAAGCTTTGCGCGAGTGAGCCTACTAGCAAAGGTTACGCTGCAAATCTGGCTTCGAGCGGCAATGACGCTGCTAAATCACAGAATTCCACCACTAGGCAAAATTTTATTTTGCAGAATTCCGAAGAGGCGTCAAATTCCGTCGTAGCATCAAATTGCGATGAGGCGCAGAATTCCGCCGCTATGCCGCAAAAAATTTTGCTTGAATACATTAGCGCCAATCCGACCGGTCCGCTTCATATCGGGCACGTGCGCGGCGCCGTTTACGGCGATACGTTTGCACGCATCGGAGGCTATCTGGGGCACCGCGTCGATACCGAGTATTACATCAACGACGCGGGCAATCAGATCGAGCTTTTGGGCACTTCGATCGCGCTTCGTGCGCGCGAGCTTGCGGGCGAGGACGTGAGCTATCCCGAGAAATACTACCGCGGCGAGTATATCGACGAGATCATCCCTCTTGCGCGCGCCCAATTCGGCGATGAAATTTTCCGCGACGAATCGCGCGTTTTGATCCTTGCGGAGTTTGCTAAAGACGAAGTGCTAAAGATCATCCAAAAAGATCTCGCAGATGCGGGCATTCATATCCAAAACTGGGCTAGCGAAAAGAGCCTCTACGGCGAGCTTGAGCCTACGATTAAGAAGCTTGAGCGCAGCGGCAAGATGTATGAGCAGGAGGGCAAAATTTGGATCCGCTCATCGCAGCTCGGCGACGAAAAGGATCGCGTCGTCATCCGCGAGGATGCGCGTCCGACTTATCTTGCGGGCGACATCGTCTATCACAACAACAAATTTGAGCGCGGATATGAGCGCTGCATCAACATCTGGGGCGCCGATCACCACGGCTACATCGCGCGCTTAAAGGCCGCCGTGCATTTTCTGGGCTACGACGAAAGCAGGCTCGAGATCATCCTAATGCAGATGGTAAATTTGCTCAAAGACGGGCAGACCTACAAGATGAGCAAGCGTGCGGGCAACGCGATTTTGATGAGCGACGTGCTCGCCGCGATCGGTAGAGACGCGATGCGATTTATCTTCATCAGCAAAAAGGGCGAGACGCCGCTTGAGTTCGACGTGGACGAGCTCGCGCGCGAGGACAGCAGCAATCCGATCTTTTACATCAACTACGCCCACGCGCGGGTCAATCAAATTTTTACCAAAGCGGGCAAGCGCGAGGCGGACGTCTTGGGCGCGGATTTCTGCACGCTGGATGAAGCGGGGCTCGGCCTAGCTTTTGCGGCGCTTAGCTTGAATGAAATTTTAAACGACGCATTTAATTCGCGCGGCTTGCAGAAGCTGCCCGATTTCCTAAAGGCGCTCGCGGCGGACTTTCACAAATACTACAACGAAAACCGCGTCGTAGGCAGCGAGAACGAGGATGCGAAGCTCAAGCTGTTCGCGCTCGTGGCGCTTAGCATCCGCACGGCGTTTGCTCTGATGGGCCTAAGCGCAAAAGAGAAAATGTAGCCGCGCAGGCTACATTTCGCGCCGATATCCCTAAATCTCACGAACGAAATTTTATGATTTAAAATACAAAGCGAAATTTTACTTCTATGAAATTTTAAGGCTAGTTCTAAATTTACAGCTCGTAAAATTTCGATTTTAAAAATTTTACGAGCTGTTTTACGGTATCGCCACTGCGCTGTTCGTAAAATTTAAATTCGGCTGCAAATTTACCGCTTGCGGAATTTCGAAATTTTAAAATTTTGCAGCGTGGAAGTTCGAAGTAAAATTTTAAAACAAGGCTTGAGGTACTAAAATTTTTGTGCAGATTAGATTTCATGCGACAAAATTTAATTCGTAAAATTCTCCTTGGCGGGATTTGCCTGTAAGAGTGCTCCTTAAACCCCGCGGCGCATCGCCGCAAAAAGGATAGATATGAGAAAGATCATCGACATAACGGCGCTTTCTATCGCCGTTTGCATCTTGGTTATGGTGCTTTTTTGGCCGTCACCCGTTTTGTCGTTTAAGTGCTACCGCGGCGACGGAGTAAGCTGCGCGCAATTGGGGCGCGACAAGCTCTCCCGCGGAGATTACGACGGCGCCAAGCCCGCTCTTGCTAAGGCTTGCGAGGCGGGCGAGAAAGATAGCTGCTTTGATTTGGGTGCCCTATACGACGGCGAGGGCAATGTGGCGCAAGCGGGCGTATTTTATGCCGCAGCGTGCGATAAAAACGTCGCCGTAGCCTGCCACAAGCTAGGCAACCTATATCAGCGAGGGCGCCTGAGTAGGGACTTCGTTGCCGCCGCGCAGCGCTACGCCAAGGCCTGCGATTTGGGCTATGCCAAGAGCTGCCACAATGCGGGCGTAGTCTATTTCATAGGCGGTTTTGGGCTTGCGGCGGATCCGGCAAAGGCGGTGAGCTTTTTCGAGCGAGGCTGTGACGGCGGGCTAGTGGATAGCTGTTATAACGCTGGCGTTGCGTATGATAAGGGTCTCGGCGCGCCGCAGGATCGCGACAAGGCGGAGAAGCTTTACACCAAATCCTGCGAGCTGGGCTACGGCGATGCCTGCAATAATTTAGGCTATTTGTATCTGAGCGAGGGGGATCTGCGCGGATTTTCCAAGGGGCTTGGATGGGTCAAAAAGGGCTGCGACGCGGGCAATAAAAAATCCTGCGAGTTCTACGAGTTTATAAAAGAGAAAATTTTAAAGAAGCAGGGCGGTCGGTAGCCCGGCGCACATTTCGGTTTGTACTGCCTGCCGTGCACGTCGTCTGTTTTGTATTGCTCGCCGTGCACCGTCTGTCGTATGGCGTCTATTGTGCTATCCGCCTTGCACCGCATATTTGCGCTGCTAGTCATAGTATGCTCATTTTGCGATATGAGGTTGCCTGCGATATTGCCGAGACGGGTTTGTGAGCTTTTGTAGCGCGCGCAATTTCGCCGCGATTTTGCGACGTGCGAAATTCGGCAAGGCGTAGATAGCCCATGCATGCGATTAGCCAAATTTAGCGGCGGAGCTTTACTTGAAATTCTATCGCTATGAAATTTTAAGGTTTAGCTCTGAATTTAGGGCTTGCAGAATCTCAACTTTAAAATTTCATGGGCAGTGCTGCAAGCAAGACAAAATTTAGATTTTAAAATTTTACGACGCGAAATTTAGCGCGGAAGCAAAATGCAAAGCTGTTTGAGGAGACAAATTGGAATATGAGATCACGGGCGAGGTTCGAAATCTCCGCGTCCACGCCGCAAGAGGAAATAGCAAAATTTGGGTATTTTTCGAGATAGACGGCGTGAAGCTGCGCGGCGAGTTTAACGATATCCCCGTAGAAGAGGGCGAGCTTGCGCGCGCGTATTTCATCCGCGGAGGATATGCGGGCAGCTACGTGATCACTCGAGTTCAGGTGGTACGCAAACCAAGCCCTTTGCGCCGTAAGCTGGGGATCGCGACCGCCGTGTGCACGCTGGGTTTCGGCGCGGCGCTGTGGATCGTAGGCTTTGGGATTTTAAATGTCGGCGGGAGGGGCTCTCTAATTAATTTTGTCTGTGTTGCCGCCGCAGGATTTGGGGTGCTAAAAGAGGGTGCGGGCAATCTAAGAGCGTGGCTAAATCAACGCACGTCCGAGTAGATCGCTGCCGCGGCGTAAATTTCATAAATTTAATCCGCCGAATAAAATTTACTCGCGCCGCCGTATCTTTGCGGCGTAAATTTTGCTAAAATTCGCTCCAGGCGCGAAATCCGCTGCGTAAATTTAGAAAAAGGTAAAATTTTGAATATAAACGAGGCGATAGTTGCTACCGCCAAAAAGCAAAAAGAGTGCCGGCTAGCATTTGTAAAGTATCTGTTTTTAGGAATTTTATTTATAATAGCGCTGCCCGTGGGCGGCGGGTTTGCCGTAGGGCATCTTTTTGAAAATCGCCTTGCGCCGCTATTTTTCATCATTATCTATATTCCGTTTTTTCAAGCCGAGCTAATGGCTAACAGGGGCCGAGTGATCGACGAGCTGGGGGATTACAAAGCGTTTTATAAAGACGTTTTCGTCCGCGCCGCTATTCGGAGCACAGATCCAAATTTTAACTACGATCCGAATGCCGGCATCAGCCGTAAAGAATTTCGCAAAATCGGCATCTATTCGCCCGATGAGTTTCGCGCCGAAGATCAAATCGGAGGCATTTATAACGGCGTCAAATTTAACCTCAGCGAAGCGACCCGCATCCCAAACGGCGCGACGCTGGAAATCGGCGACTCGGCGGCGTTAAATTTGCTATCCGCGATAATTTTTGCATGGTCGACGATGAAGGATATGCAGGCGTTCAGCGGCTCGGTCTTGGTCTGCGAGTTTTACAAGAAATTTAGCGGGCAAACTATAGTCGCGAGCCGCACGCTAAACACCAGATTTTTGGGCGAAAAAGAGCAGATGGACGACGTGTTTTTTAGCAAAGAATTTAGGGTCTTTGCGGATGATAGAGTAGAGGCGCGATATCTTTTGACGCCCGCGTTTATGCAGCGTCTGCGAGAGCTAAAGGAAAAATTCGCGGGGAAAATGGGCGTGAGCGCGGCGTTTATGGACGATAAATTTTATCTATTTTTAAACGGAGCGAAAAATAAGTTTGAAACGACGCTCTTTTCGCCGCCGCCTAGCCTCGAGGACGCCGCGGGGATCAAAAAGGAAATTTCAGAGCTTTTATCTATCATAGACGAGCTAAATTTAAACCCGGATTTAAGCGGGGCGGCAATTTTGGCTGATTAATGCGCGCCGCTATTTATCGGCTAAAATTTACTTGCGCTGCAGCTAGGATCGCCGTTATTCTCCGCTGCCGATCGAGATCCGCTACGGCTTGGATCGCTCATTTTCGCTACCGACTGGGGCGCGCTTAAGTAGCTCCTGTTCGCGAGCGAATAATCTGCAAAATTTTTCCCAGTCGTGCAGATAGACGAGCCTATGCTCTTTGCCGCTTTCGTCTATGTATATGCCCTGCGTCGAGCCAAGACTCATCTTTTGCCAGTAGCCGAAAAACGGCAATGCCTCAATGTCCTCTTGCAGTACGCCCCGCATCATGCCGTTATCGTAAATTTTTAGATCGTAGTAGGTCTTTTTCATTTAGACTTTCTAAATTTTATCACGACGGAATTTCACCGCGATATAAATTTAAAAATTCCGCTGCGATAAAATTCCATCTTTTAGAATTTCGCGCGCCGCGAAATTTACCGCGAATTCCGCCCCTTTAAATTTTGCGGCTTCAATCCTCGATGAAGCCCTGTAGAATTTCACCGCAAGTAAAATTTAGCCCGCCAGCGCCTTTAGCTGCTCGGCGCTTAGCCCGTCAACCAAAATATAGCTCGCATCGATGAAGCGGTAGTTTTGCTTCGGCAGCCGCGCGATAAACTCGCCATATTCCAGCTCGGCGATGGCGCAGTAGTTACCGGCGTCGTTTTCGTCGCCCTCTATGCCTATGAGCGCGATCTGCCAGCGCGCTACGTCGCTATTTTTCAGCATCTCCGCGTTTTGCCACTCCACAAACGGCTTGTAGGGCAGGATAGTGGGCAGGTCCTGCGTGAGCGCGTATGAGCCCATTATCGTGCCGTCATCTCCATTTCGGTAAAACCTCTGGTGCGCGCTGTAAGCGTCAAGATATTGCACCTCGCTCAGCCGCTTGCCAAACTCGGCGGCGGGGTTATACGAGGCTAAAATTTCATCCATCATCGCGCGGTTTATCGCAAAAGGCCTCTGCACCCCGTAGCAAAAATTTACCTCCGTATCGCCGCTTAAGTGTTGATCTATCGAATGTAGCCCCGCCGCTATATCGCGCTCGTAGTAGAATTGCTCTATCCTGTCGTGAGTGTAAATTTCGCCGTTTTCATCCGTGATCTCGCTTCCTAGCTGCTTAGATAGCGCCTGTAGATACGAGATCGCCAAAACCCAATCAAAGATCGTCGCGGGCGTATTTACGCGCACGGCGTAGCTTTGCTGCTCCTCATTATATCTTAGCTCCATTCCGCGCCCGCTCTTGCCCCGCACGCCCAAAATCAGACACTCATACTCGCTCAAAGGCGATTTTAAAAACGCCTTTTCGTCAAAGTCCTCGGCGCTCTCGTCTATGCCAAACACCGATAGATCGGGCAGCAGATCCAATGCCTTGCTAACGCTCATAGCGTCCGAATACCCCATAAATAGCGGTCGCTTTTTGTTTTTGACGCGGAATTCTACGCTCATCGTTTTCTCCTTATTGAAACGGCAAAATTATAGTGAAATTTTACCCGCCGCGGCGAGCTAAATTTGCGCTCGCAAGCCCGCATTGCTGGTTGCACGAGCGCGCCGTCGCAAAACTACGCTAATAATCGCGAAAGCCTACGCGCCGACCGCGTCTTTTAGGCTCTGTGCGCACAAGCCTGCACTCTTTAGTTCGCGCAAAATTTTATCCATCAGCTCCTCTTTGAAAACGTCCAGTATCATCGCGCCGGCGTCCAGCTCAGCATAGCGCAGGGCGGGCTCGCTGAAGTTTTTAAGCTCTTTAAACCGCCGCTCGCCCCGCCTGGAAAATCCGAGCCGAACCTCGTTCGGACTAAGGCTCAGCACGCCGCCCTCGCGAGCGAAATTATACACGCTAAAGCCGTAAAGCTGCGGATCGGCAGCTCTTGCGCGCACGCTCAAAATTTCCTCCAGCCGCGCCTTTGTGCCATTTAGATCGAGCCCCGTTTGCACCGCGATCTTGCCGCTCGCATCGAGCCGCAAAAGCGCCAAAAACGAAGCGAAATCCTGCGCGATGATGCTTTGCTCATCGCACTCGACGTCGATGTAGGCGACCGCGGGCCGTTCGCTCGCGCGGTAGTCCAGGCACAGATACCAATGCCCGTCGCCGCTGAATGGCACCAGCCCGTTAAGCTCGAAGCTCACGCACTTGCGCTCCTCGCCCCAGTTAAAGCGCGTAAGCGACGGATACGCCTCGCCGATGCCGCCGATGGCGTCTAGCGGGTAGCCCTCCAGCTCGTAGCGCAGGTAGCCGCCGTTTTGGATGCTTAGCATCATGACTAGCTCGCGCGGCAGGGTGCGTCCTAGCTCCTCTTCCGCGGTCCTCAGCGCCTCGGGCGTGAGCGGATCTTGTAGATAGGGCAGGTAGATCGGCCTGCGCCAGATGTTTGCAAGCTCGTTTGCGTTCATTTTCGCTCCTTTAAATTTGCGGGTTGAAATTTCAAGCGCGTCTTAAATTTTAAGCTCAAAGCCGAAATCTCGAGCTATAAAATTTTAAAATTTTACGGTGCCGAATTTTTCACAGCCCGCTCGCTGTATTCGGCTCGCCTGCATCTATACGGCTCATCTTTCGACGGCTTAAATTTAACCTAGATCGGGCGCCGTTAAAATTTAATCCACACCGAGCGGGCTCAAAGCCGCGCGCCAATAAAATTTCATCGTAAATTTACTCGCTCCCGGCGTCCGTTTAAAGCGGCGGAATTTTACGAGCGAGCTAAATTTACATTTCGCGCGCCTAATCGAAATCATAATACAGGCTCCACGCGCCGCTTCGCGGGTTTTTGGCAAACATC
>ERZ773083.1028-NODE-1028-length-20179-cov-4.008100_pt1 | contig 20179 bp, 21 predicted proteins | sample MGYA00511465_ERZ773083 | MGnify/ENA primary metagenome ERZ773083 (study PRJEB29015, sample SAMEA2738001) | human oral metagenome | biome: human oral; feature: human-associated habitat; material: dental | place: China | collected 2060 ... | reverse complement strand
AAGAAATTTTATACACGCCAAACTTCTAAATACGCACACAAAATAAATTCGTATCTTAAAAATTTATCTGATCCGCCAAAGCATCCATATTTTATTGAGTTGCTTAAATTTTACCGATTTTCGCAAGATTATAAAACTCTCTTGCGGCATCGAATTTGCTTTTTATCTCGTATCGTTCGCCGCCTAGTTCAAAGCGAATTGCATCCGCGTGCAGCAACAATCTCGGCGCTCCCGTCGTCTTGACCCGCTCCGTCTCATCCATCTTTTTATCCAATATCCGCTCCGCTTGCTCTCGCGAAAGCCCATACAGCGGCTCTCCCAATATCGGCGCACCCGCGGCAAATAGATGCAGCCTGATCTGATGCTGCCTACCCGTCAGCGGATAGCACTCAATCAGGCTAGCGTCCATGTCCTCAAAATATCGCAGCGGGCAAATCAGCGTGATCGCCTCTTTTCCGTCGCGCGATATTTTCATACGAATTTTAAGATCGGCGAACTCGCCGCTAGGGGCGATCGGAGCATCGATCACAAACCCCTCAAAATCCTTTAAAAATTTCAGTTTCTCACTAAATTTTGCGTATTTTGCAGGCTCAAATTTTTTAAAATTTACGCAGCCCGTAGAAGGAGCCAGCATAGATTTAGCCACAGGTAAGGCGCAAGGTTTATGTCCGTTATCCGCGCTACTCATCGCGATAGCGGGTTTAAGCTTATCGCTCACTCCGCAGGATAAGGCATCAAATTCAAATTCGCCGCCAACATCGCCAGTAGGAGCACCAGATTTAAATTTAGCCTGCGCGCCGCCAGATAGAGTGCTGCGCCATAATCCCCTACTCGCACCATTGGACAAGGTATTAAATCCAAATTTATCGCCTGCCCCTTTTAAAGCTCGCATATCGCGCAGATCCGATACATTATCTGGTAAGCTCACAGCATCGCCCGCAAATTTTGATCCGCAAATTTCATCCAAGCCATATGCGGCGCGATCCTCCCATGCACCATCGCGCGCCACGTTCTGCAAATGCCCGCGCAATCCGCTCCGTAAATCCCCTCGCACGAGCGCTAGATAGCTTTTCATCACTCTACGTTGTTCGAAGCACTCTTTAAGCTCGCGCGCCGCGTCTTTATCCTTAGCGACGATAAGAATTCCGCTGGTTTCTAAATCAAGCCTGTGCGCCACGCACGCATCCTGCCCGTATAGCGACCAGATTTCGTCATACATATTATAAGGCGAGTTGCGCCCGCTCGGATGGCTTAAAATTCCACTCGGCTTGTCAAATGCCGCAAACGCATCGCACTCAAAGATCGGCTTCAGTCCGCGCGGCTCGCATTTGTAATCGATCAAAAAAATTTCTCCGTGCGCGACGGAATTTTTATGCAAATTCTGATCCTTTGCATCGGTTACGCGATGCTTGTCACAGATGCGCTGCGCGGATTTCATATCGTATCCGAGGCTAAGCAGAATTTCGTAAATTTTGCATCCCTCAAAGCTTCCCAAGCTTCTTTTCTCATAACCCATATTAAACTTTCAGCCCCATTTTTATATAATTTTTGCCATCATTATACAAGAAATTCTAACCGAAAGGCTACTAAAATGGTCGAAAGATACGCAAGAAAAGAGATGTCTGAAAAATGGAGCTTGCAAGCCAAATACGACGCGTGGCTAAAAGTCGAGCTCGCGGCGGTTAAAGCGTGGAATAAGCTAGGTCTAATAAGTGACTGCGATAAAGATAAAATTCTACAAAACGCAAGCTTTAGGATCGAGCGGATAGATGAGATCGAAAAGACCACCAAGCACGACGTGATTGCATTTCTAACGAGCGTGAGTGAGAGCCTTGGGCAGGAGAGTCGCTTCGTGCATTACGGAATGACTAGTAGTGACTGCATCGATACCGCCGTCGCGCTGCAAATAAAAGAAAGCATGGAGCTTATCATTGAGGATGTGCAAAATTTAAAAACCGCGATAAAATCTCAAGCCATGAAGCACAAAATGACGCTGATGGTCGGGCGCAGCCACGGTATCCATGGCGAGCCGATCACTTTCGGACTCGTGCTTGCGGTCTGGTATGATGAGATAAATCGCGCGCTAGAGCTTTTGCAACATGCAAAAAGCGTCATCAGCTACGGCAAAATAAGCGGTGCGATGGGGAATTTCGCGCACGCTCCACTAGAGCTGGAAGAGCTAGTGTGTGAATATCTGGGGTTAAAGCCCGCCCCCGCGTCCAATCAAGTCATCCAGCGCGATCGCTACGCGCAGGTAATGAGCGCACTTGCGATCCTGGCTTCCAGCTGCGAAAAGATCGCCATCGCAATCCGCCACTATCAACGCACTGAGGTTTATGAGGCAGAGGAATTTTTTAGCCCAGGTCAAAAGGGCAGCTCTGCGATGCCACACAAACGAAATCCCGTGCTTAGCGAAAACGTAACGGGACTATGCCGTATGATCCGTAGCTTCGTAATACCTGCGATGGAGGACGTAGCGCTATGGCACGAACGCGATATCAGCCATAGCTCTGTCGAGCGATTTATCCTCCCCGACGGCTTTATAACCGCCGATTTTATGTTAAATCGCTTGACAAGCTTGATTGAAAAACTGCTAGTATATCCTGAAAATATGATGAGAAATCTAAATTTAACCGGTGGGCTCGTGTTTTCGCAGCGCGTGCTGCTAGAACTGCCTAAACGAGGAGTTAGCAGAGAGGATGCTTATAAAATCGTGCAGCGTAATGCGATGAAGGTCTGGGCGGATCTGCAAGAGGGCAAAAAAGCTATAGATGAGCAAGGACATAGCCTATTTTTGCAAAATCTGCTAGCAGATACAAAGCTACGAGAAAAGCTAAGCGAAAGCGAGATCAAAGAGTGCTTTGACTACGGATATTACACTAAAAACGTAGACGCGATTTTTAAAAGGGTGTTTGGCGGAGTAAATTGAATGATAAATAAACACAAAATAAAATTGGTACAAGAAGATATAGAACAAGTAAGAATTGTCTTAAGTATAGGTAATATTGATATGATGGAAGATATCTGTATTAGATTAAATAAGAAATACAAGTTAAAATTTGACCATATTATAGCCCAAGAGTTTCAAGCCAAACATTGCAACCTAGAAAAAGCACATAATATATTGAGTTGGATATTAGGAGAATTAAAATTTCTTGAAGCAGAATTAAAAGACGAGGCAAACACTATCAGGAGCAAAGAATCTTCAAATTTAAATATATACAACACGAATACGACCAACATTAATCAAAGCATAATTATTAAAAATACTATAGATCAAATTCCAGATGAAATTCTTGCTAAAAATTTGAAGTATGAATTAAAAGGAATACTTAGCGAGCTTGAATATTGCAAAGATAATCAAGAGAAAAAATCAAAGCTAATGGAAGTTATTAAATGGCTTGGAGATAAAGCTGTTGATGTTGCCATTGCCTGTTTACCGTATCTTAGTCAAATAAAATTCTAAAGCAGGGGTTAATAAAATTTTAACCCCTGCTATTTCTCTATAAAAGTATAAATTTAGAAATTCTAGGAATGCCAGATTTGCGCTTCTGTTTACCGCAATGATTTTAAAATTTAAAATTATACCCCATATAAATTCCATGGTTAGTCTCATACACCTTGTCTACGCCCTCTCCGAGCTTACTGGCCTTGTACCTCGTATAGTCCGCCTTGTAGCCAAACTCGATCTCGTTATGCTCATCAAAGCTATATAGCCCGCCTAGTCTTGCACCGATGACCCAGCCAGGCAGAGTCTTTGAAAGCGAATCGCTGCTTCCGTCAGATTCGTCATATGAATAAATTTTATATTTCAAAAATGAAACTCCTGTATATGCGCCCGCTACGAGTTTAAAGCCATTCGTAATCTCAGGCGTAAAATCCCCGCCTACGAGCAAGCTGTGCTTATTCCACTCGTGTTTAAATATGATGTCCTCGTCAGTGCCAGTTTTCGAAGCTTTGAAATCATACAAGTACTCGCCGTACGCCCTAGTTATACCAAAATCATAGCCGCCTTTAAAGCCGAGCGCAGCCTGCCCCTTATTATCTTTATTCGTGCCAGAATCATCCTCGTCAGACCATTTAGTAGTGATGCTGGATTTAAAAGAATAATCTCCCTCGATACCTAAAAATATCCCCTCGCCAAAGCTTGAACTCACGCATACCGCAGCGGCAAATGCCGCGATTAAAATTTTATTTTTCATATTTTCTCCTTACAATTTATGATTTCAAGGCTTCTCGCCACAGCCGCTCTTACCGTTTTATAACTTACGATCTTTGAGCCTCCTCCACCGGATCCGCTTACGAATCCGTTTAAAATTTGTTGATTATAATAGCCCCCCCCTCACTTAAATTTCGATAAATTTTTAAGATAAGACGCAGAATTTTATCTCACTCGCCTTGGATAAAATTCTATCTCGCTTACTAAGGACAGAATTCTATCTTGATTGCCAGCACGGAATTCGACGAAATTCTACACCACCTCCCCGTGAGCAGCTAGCAAATTTAAACGCCGGAGCCATTAAAAAACAATCTGTGATGAAATTTAAAGCGCTTATTTAGTTGTTCGTTTTTATGTATAATTTAAAATTTACACACGAGATAAGTGCCGTGTTACCGATAGTAACTGCACTTTTAAAAATTTAAGACGATTTGATTTGGAATTTATAAAATTCCCGCCTCATTTTTGTATCATAAGCCAAATCCAAAAAAGGAGTATCTATGGAAGAACACAAAGTGGAATTACGCAACTCCCGCTTACAAGGGCCGCTAGACTCGGACGTAGACGAGCTGGGTTTAGACAGGCTCACCGACACCGTGCCGTTTCCTAAGCGCGGCGTCATCATTATGGCGATTGCCGCTGCAGTGGGCTTTGCGCTATATGCCGCGTTACCATTTGAGCCTAATGTCAAAAAAGGCCTTGCGCTGCTTGCTTTCATCGCGATTATGTGGCTTACAGAGGCCGTGCATATCACGGTAACCGCGCTTATGGTGCCGGTGCTTGCGGTAGCTATCGGACTTGGCAAATTCGCTAAAGATGGCACTTTCACGGCTGCCACCATCAAAAGCACGCTTGCAAATTTTGCAAACCCTACGATCTTTACCTTTTTCGGCGGTTTTGCTCTGGCAACGGCTCTGCATATGCAAAAGCTAGACAAAAAGATCGCGATGTGGCTAATCGCCCGCGCAGGCGGTCGCTTGGGTGTAGCTGCGATTTTGATCTGCCTTGCTACGGCGATCCTTTCGATGTGGGTTTCAAACACCGCGACTGCTGCGATGATGCTTCCGATCGCGCTTGGAATTTGCGCCAACATGGACGAGAATAAAGATCGCGGCACCCTCGTGTTTTTGCTTTTAGGCATCGCGTATTCTGCAAGCATCGGAGGTCTGGGCACGCTCGTGGGCTCGCCGCCGAATTTAATCGTGGCTCAAGCCTTGCACTACAGCTTCGCAGACTGGATGAAGGTAGGTTTGCCGCTAATGTGCGTGATGCTGCCGATAATGCTTTTGGTGCTTTATATAATTTTCAAGCCGAATTTAAGCCATAAAATAGAGATGGATCTGGAGCATATCCCTTGGACGCGCGAGCGCATTATTACTATCGTCGTATTTGCTCTAACAGCGCTTGGCTGGATATTTTCAAAGCAAATTTCAGCCCTTGTGGGCTTTAAAGTGGATGATGCTTACGTCGCCATCTGCTCGGCAGTCGTAATCGTCATACTAGGGCTTGCCAAATGGCACGACATCGCAGAAAATACCGAGTGGGGCGTGCTGCTGCTTTTTGGCGGCGGACTTACTCTAAGTGCGGTTTTAGGCGATTCTGGAGCTTCTAAGGTGCTTGGCGATCTAGTCGCGCACACTTTCGGCGGAGCGCCTACTTACATCGTACTTTTGGTAACGGCAGTTTTCATCATCTGCCTTACGGAATTTACGAGCAATACCGCCTCTGCTGCACTTTTAGTACCTGTATTTGCGGGAGTAGCAGCGCAAATGGGGCTACCGAAAGAAACTCTTACTATAGTAATCGGTGTGGGCGCAAGCTGCGCTTTCATAATGCCGGTAGCGACGCCGCCGAATGCTTTGGTTTTCGGCACGGGACGCATTCGCCAGGCAGAAATGGTACGAAGTGGCGGAATTCTAGCGATATTCTCCGCGTTTTTGGTTTCGGGATACGCGTATATTTTTTACTCGTAAAATTCCGTCAAAATTCTATAGTCCGGGTATCTGCTCGGACTAAATATATTTATAAGATATATTTTTAAACTCCTAAATTTTCGGAATCTTTATAAAAAAATTTTGATTTAATACTATTTTAATCAGTTATCTGTATAATACGCATATCTTACGGAAAGAAGAATTTATGGATTTTGATTTTATAGCCAAATTTAGCCCGATGTTCGTAAAGGCGGGAATTTTAACGCTAAAGCTCGCATTTTACGGGATTTTACTATCCATCATCATCGGCTTTATCTGCACGCTGATAAAATATAAAAGATTGCCTCTGCTAAGCCTGCTCGTGGGCGCATATATCGAGCTGTCACGCAATACTCCGCTTTTAATTCAGCTATTTTTTCTATACTACGGCCTGCCGAAGCTGGGCATTCAAATTTCAGGCTTTACCTGCGCGATTGCAGGTCTTGCGTTTTTGGGTGGAAGCTATATGAGCGAGAGCTTTAGGCTCGGTTTTGAGGCGATAAAAAAATCCCAGATCGAAAGCGCGATGAGCCTAGGGCTAAGCGAAGCACAGATAGTGTTTTACGTCGTGCTGCCGCGCGCCTTTGCGATCGCCCTACCCTCCATCAGCGCAAATATAATCTTTCTACTCAAAGAAACCTCGATCGTTAGCATCGTCGCACTTGCCGATCTCGTCTATGCCGCAAAGGATGTGATCGGATTGTATTACAAGACGAACGAGGCGCTATTTATGCTAAGCGTTTCGTATCTGATCATAATCCTGCCGCTTTCGCTGACGCTTACGCTGCTTGAAAAGCGCCTTGCGTATATGAGGGGCTAGCGATGGAACTATTCGGCGGCGAAAATTTAATCAGGCTTCTTGGCGGGCTTGGGGTCACGCTGCAAATCGCGCTCATCTCGATCGCGGTTTCGCTCGCTCTAGGCTTGGTGCTTGGAATTTTAATGGCCTCTGGGCGCAGAGCCTTATACATCCCGCTTAAAATTTGCCTAGAGATCGTGCGCATCATGCCGCCCATCGTTTGGCTATTTATCGTATATTTCGGCGCGAGCAAGGCATTTGGCATCCACATCTCAAATATCGCGGCTTCGATCATCGTCTTTAGCATCTGGGGTGTTTTCGAGATGATGGATCTGGTGCGAGGTGCCGTGCTTAGCATCCCTAAGCATCAGTTCGAAAGCGCCGAAGCGCTCGCATTTAGCAGATCTCAAATTTATCTCTACGTCATCCTGCCGCTTGCGATGAGGCGCCTAGTGCCCGCAACGATAAATTTATTCAGCAGGATGATAAAAACAACCTCGATCGCCGTACTAATCGGCGTCATCGAGCTCGTCAAGGTCGGACAGCAGATCATCGAAGTAAACGTCTTCCGCGACAATTACGCGCCGCTAATCATCTACGGAGCGATATTTTTCGTATATTTTTTGATCTGCTATCCAATCTCGGCGCTTTCGAAAAAACTAGAAAATAGGTGGAGCTGATGGAAATTTTAAAAATCGACAAAGTTAATAAATTTTACGGCGAGCTGCACGCGCTAAAGGACGTCAGCCTTAGCGTCGCGCAGGGCGAGGTCGTAGTGATCCTAGGCCCTAGTGGCTGCGGCAAAAGCACCCTACTTCGCACGATCAACGGGTTAGAGCCGGTACAAAGCGGAAATTTTATAATCGAGGGCGAGCGGATCGATCAAAATTTCAAAGAGTGGCGCAGGATCAGGCAAAAGATCGGTATGGTCTTTCAAAGCTACGAGCTCTTCGACCACTTAAATGTGCTACATAATATAATCCTAGGTCCCGTGAAAGTCCAAGGCGTACCGCGCGAGCAAGCTGTAGAGCTAGCCAGGCATTGGCTCAAAATCGTAGGACTAGAAAATAAAGAGCGAGCCTACCCCAAAGAGCTTAGCGGCGGGCAAAAACAGCGCATCGCGATCGTACGAAGCCTTGTGATGAAGCCCAAGATCATGCTTTTTGACGAGGTCACCGCGGCGCTTGATCCCGAGATCGTGCGCGAGGTGCTCGACGTAATGCTAAATCTTGCCAAAGAGGGGCAAACGATGCTAATCGTGACGCACGAGATGGGCTTTGCGCGCGCCGTAGCCGATCGCATAGTTTTTATGGACGAGGGAAGCATCGTGGAGATTAACGAGCCGGAGGCATTCTTTACTGCGCCGAAGAGCGAGCGCGCGAAGAAATTTCTAAATATGTTCGAATTTAAAAAATAAATTTTAATAAAGGAGAAAAGATGAAAAAAACGCTAAGCACGCTTTTTATCTTAGTTGCGTTATTTTTCGCAGGTTGCAACGACGAGGGCAAAGGCTCCTCAAATTCCGCACAAGGTTCCGCCGCGCCGCAAAGTTATATCGACGGGATTAAAAAGCGCGGCGTAGTAAGGATCGCGGTTTTCGGCGACAAGCCGCCGTTTGGTTACATCGACGAGACGGGCAAAAACGCGGGATATGACGTGTATTTTGCAAAACGTATCGCAAAGGAGCTTTTGGGCGATGAGAGCAAGGTTCAGTTCGTGCTCGTAGAGGCCGCCAATCGCGCGGAATTTTTGGCGTCGGACAAGGTCGATATCACGCTTGCAAATTTCACCGTCACGCCGGAGCGTAAAGAGGTCGTGGATTTCGCGCTGCCGTATATGAAGGTAGCCCTCGGCGTCGCGAGCAAGGGCGGCGATATTACCGACGTTTCGCAGCTTAAGGACAAAACGCTTTTAATCAACAAAGGCACGACCGCGGATCTGTATTTTACGAAAAACCATCCCGAGATCAAGCTTTTAAAATTTGACCAAAATACCGAGACTTTTGGTGCGATGCTGGACGGCAGGGGCGATGCGATCGCGCATGATAATACGCTTTTGTTTGCATGGACGAAATCGAACCCGGGCTTTAAAGTGGGTATCCGCTCGCTGGGCGATCAGGACGTCATCGCGCCTGCGGTCAAAAAGGGCAACGACGAGCTTCGCAAATGGCTTGACGATCTAATCGTGAAGCTCGCGGACGAGAAATTTTTCCACGCTGACTACGATGCGACGCTAGCGCCCGTTTACGGCGACGACATCAAGGCTGATGACGTCGTAATCGAGGGCGGAAAGTTATAAATTTAGATTCGCCGTCTAGTTTAGCGGGGCAATCTTACTAAGCCCCGCAAGCTCGCAGCGACGCTGGCGCCGTAGCTTTACCGAAACGGCGTCCATAAACGCCCATAGGCAGCGAGCGCTTTTATAAGCTAGCTAAATTTATCGATCTAGCGGCAAAGTTTTGCTCTCGCACGACAGATTTAGCCACCGAGTAAATTTTAGCCGAGATGGAATGCAGCCTAGCGCGGGTCGTCGCGGCAAAATTTAAGTCGCGCGCGGCGGCATAAAATTTCAAGCGATAGTAGAATTCTAATGCAAACTACTCGTGCGGTAAAAATTTTGCCGTGCGAGCAATGATAAATCGCAAGCGCCTGCTCTTTAAACAGATCGGGAATTTACAAAATTTTATCGGCTCATGCAGCTTGTAAAGTCTTATACGAACGCTTTCCGCGTGCGTTCTATCTTTCGATTGGCTCGTGCGAAAGAGCGATCGCACATCCGCCCAAATGCACAATCTGCGCAACGCATCCATTTCCACGCCCAACTCATAGCGCATTTGTACCGCTAAGCCTACGATCCCGCGCGCTTTGTCTGCATATCTGTGTGTCGCCGGAGCCGTATACGACCCGCCGCCGTCATACTCCACAGCGCCGCCGCTTGCCTCATTCGTTCCAAATTTTGCGGTTCAAATTTAGCTCGCTCACGATGTCAACAAGCGCGCCGATCTCATCTACGTAAAGCTCTATCGTGGCGTCCTGCTTTAGCGAGCAGTCGATTCTAGGCTCGAAATTATCGCGCCAGGTCTCGATCGCCACGTAAATTTTATCCTCCCTTAGCACCGCGTTTATCTGCGAGCCCAGCCTTAGATAGACCTCCGTCAGTCGCTGCATCAAAAGCGGCGTCAAAGCGTATCTCGCGCCTACCTGATCGGTCGTATAGACGTCAAAAAATTCCTCAAATTTCACGTCGTCCATATTCGCTCGCTGCCCGTATTTGCGCAGATTTCGCGAGTTTTTGTGACACACCCGCACCTCGCAGTTAAGCCTTTTATGAAAGTCCGCGACGAAAAGCACTCCGTGAAATTTTATGTCGGTGCGAGTGCCGTTTTTGGTGCGCACCTTTTCGGCGGCATAAAAGTCGCTAAACCTCACTCGCACGCCCTGCACCTCCCCGCTCATCATATCCTCGCTCGATTGCTCGTTTATGTAGCAGTCGTAAATTTCAAAAAACTCATCCGTCCCCAGCCCGCCATTTTCATCGTAGCTAAGCCCGAAGCTTTTTGCGATGCTCGCGACGATCCTGCTTTTAAAATTTGATCTGAAATTCCGTCTTTTGCTCGCCGTCAAAAGAGCGCCTACTATGCCGTAAACGGAGATACCGAAAAAGACGCCAGCTGCCGCTTCGTCCCAAAAGCGCGCCACCAGTGCGCCCACACCGAGCCCTACGACAGCGGCGATGAGACTGGCCTTTTTCACCGCTTTTTGCAGCGCCGCGCGCTCATCCTCCAGGCTCTGCAGATCGGCTAGAAAGTTAAATTTTGATCCGGCTGCTCCGCTCTCTTTGCCCCCGCCCTCACCTTCGACGGCTTTGGGCTCAAACCTTCCGTAAGTAGCGCTCATGCGGCTATCGCTGTCCTTAAAGCCGCTACCCTCGCCCGCTTCAGCTTTTAATACCCGCCCCTCTTTCGCATCGGCGCTTAAAATTTGCCCATCTTGCGCTGCGCCCTGCCCTAATGCGTCCGTATCTTGCGCCGTATCAAAGCCGCTAAATTTATCAAAATTTGCGCGCTGCGTGCCGCCGTTTTTGCCAAAGCTTAAGCTGTAAAATAGGCGGTAGAGCAGCCCATTTAAGAGGGGAAAGATGATGAAAAGCGCGATTATAAGCCAGTTTGTATCAAACGAGACGAGCTCCGCCCTGGTATTCAAAAACAGGTAAAGCCCGAGCAGCAGCAGGGTTATCAAAAATGAGACGAGCTTACTAATGCGCGCGAGCTTTTCGTGCCGTTTTTCAAGCAGGTAAAGCTCCTCTAAATCGCCGTTTCTATCCATAATCCGCCTTTTGTAGCGCATTTAAGCGCCGGTTTATTTGCCGCGCGCCAAATTTAAACGCTCGCGCGCCGCTGCCTGATCGCTGCTAAATTTAGCATAAAGCTCGCGCCCTGCCGCAAAATTTTAAAATTTGCTCCGCCGCTTTAAATTTAGCCGCTGTAAAATTTTAAATTTCGTCCTTGCCGCGCCGCAGTTCGTTTAATGCAGACAAATCTTTAGCGCCTCTTTCAGCCGCCCTAGCCCGTCTTTTAGCAGCGCCCTAGATGTCGCGATATTTAGGCGCAAAAATTTCTCGCCGCCCTTGCCGTATTGCGCGCCGCAGGAGAGATACAGCCCCGTTTTTTCGCGGATGAAGCGCGCAAGCTCCGCGCTATCCTGCGTGTAAGCGCCCGCGTCAAGCCACATCAGATAAGTCGCGTCTTGCGGCACGACATGCACCTGCGGAAGCTCACGCGCGATAAATTCCGTCGCGAATTTGCGATTTTCGCTGAGGTATTCGCGCAGCGCGTCCAGCCACAGCGCACCCTTCGTAAATGCGGCGATCGCTCCTTGGACGCCGAAAAAATTCGGCTCGGCGATGTCGTCGGAATTTAGCGCCTTTGAAATTTTATGACGTAAGCGCTTATCTGCGGCAAAGACCGCCGCGCTTTGCAGCCCCGCGATGTTAAACGCCTTGGTTGGCGCGATTATGCTGGCCGAAATCCTCTCGCAGCTCTTGCTTGCCGCAGCAAATGGCGTGTAACGCACGCCCGGCTCGGTCAGATCGCAATGCACCTCATCGCTAAGCACCGTCACGCCGTGCTTCTCGCACAGCTCACCGATGCGGGCAAGATCTTCTCTGCTAAAGGTGCGGCCGACCGGATTGTGCGGGTTGCAAAGGATAAAAAGCGTCGTCTGCGGATCGGCAAGCTTAGCCTCCAAATCCTCCCAATCGATACTATAATCGCCGTTAGCATAGGCAAGCTCGTTTTCCATAGGCACGCGGGCGGCGTTTTTAATGCAGTAGTAAAAGCAGTTGTAAACGGGGCTCATCAGCAGCACGTTTTCGGCGGGCGAGGTGAGCTTGCGGATGATCGAATCGATCGCAGGCAGCGTGCCGCCAGCATAGATCAGCCACTCCTTTTGGATTTCATAGTCGTGGCGCGCGAGCCACCAGCCTTGATACGCGCTGCGCCACTCATCATCGATAATCGAATAGCCCAAAACCCGCTCGTTCAGCCGCTTTTGCAGAGCCTCGATGATCTCGGGCGCTACGGCAAAGTCCATGTCCGCGACCCACATCGGAAGCTCATTCTCGCCCACGTCCCATTTAAGCGACTTCGTGCCGCGGCGGTTTGGCAGAGTGTCGAAGTCGTATTTCTCCTTGCCACTTATAAAATCAAAAAGTCCCATCTTACGCCCTTAATTCAGTAATGATTTCAGTTTTAGACGCGTCCGTTGCGCCGTCTAGGATCAGCTCGCCGATGCTTACCGCGCGGATTAGCCCGCTGCTCGGATTTTTGACGCTATCGATCGCACCTTTTATCTCGGCACGGACGTCGCTGTATTCAAACGCTAGCGTCGTATTTATGAGCTCGCAGTCTTGCAAGCGCAAATTTTGCATATAGCAAAAGCCCTGCAGGCTCTCGATCTTACAGTTTCGCAGCGTTACGTTTTTAGAATTCCACCCGAAGTACTCGCCTGCGATGAAGCAGTCCTCGATGAGGATATTTTCGCAGTTCCAAAACGCATCCTTGGATAGGAGCTTGGAGTTTTTGATCGTTACGTTTTTGCAGCCGTCGAAGCAGTAATCCCCGAAGAGCGATAGATTTTCGATACTTAAGCCTTCGCAATCAAGCCCAAAATAAGCGCCCTTTGCGGTGACGTTTTTAAGCGACACGTCGCTGCAGTGCCACAAGGTTTCCTGTGCATCGTGGAATTCCACATTTTGCAGCACGGCGTCTTTTACGCGGCGAAACCCCTTGGGCGCGCCGTAGAGGCAGTCTTTTAGCACCACGCCGCGGCTATACCAGATCCCTGCGCGCGCGATCTCGTCAAAGAAGCAGTCCTGCGCGCGGATATTTTCGGCGTACCAAAACGGATATTTCCACTCAAATTTACAGTTTTGCGCGACGATATTTGCGCTGTGTTTTAGCGGCGACTCGCCCTCGCCGAAGACGGAATTTTCGATCCGCAGATCCTTTGCGCAAAACAGCGCGCGCTCGCCGCTAAAGTGCTTTTGTCTTAATATTTGCATGGCTTTCCTTAGATTTAAAATTTACTTCAGATTATACAAGGAATTTCAAAATTCCGCGTAGCTTAGGCGTATGAAACGCAAGCGAATTTTAAAAATTTTAAAATTTTGGAGGCGGCGAAGGACTAAATTTGACGCGCCTCGGTAGTGGTTACGAAACATATGCGGCGAATGCACGGCAAATCGCCGCACGTTTATAAAGGCGTTTTTGTAAACGCCCATAAAGCGCGCTCTGGTGCTACGGCGAGCCGCACAGGCGCCCGTATCCACTCGCGACGTGCGTCGCTCGAAAGATACATAAAATTTATCGCAAGTGGCGCTTTAAAATTTATAAAATTTTCTCCGAGCAGCATGTAAATTTTAGCAGACGTCTCAAAGAAGCGTAAATTTTACCCCGCGCATAAACGGGATGCGTCTAATGCTCGTGGTGATGCAAGTGCGCGTCTTCGCCGCGGTCTCGATCCGTAGCACGCTTTCGTAGATCAAAATACACAAAAAGCCCGCTAGGCTCGCCATCCTCGTAAATTTCAAGCTTGTAGCGCATTACGGCGTGCGTGCACACTGCAACGTCAAGCGTCGCTTCATAGCCGTCTGCGCTGCGCTTTAGCGGGAATTCCGCATTGCCCATATTCATACTCACGCCCGAAATTTTAACGCTCGGATTTTTCAGCTCACGCGAAATTCCGCTTATTTTTAGCTCGTTTGCTCCCGCTTCGATCGGATGGCGCGCTACGCTAAAGAGCGCCTTCTGCCCGCCAGCGTTAGTCTCGCAGTCCTGTGCGGCTAGATTGCAGCCCAGACGCGTCCTTATATCCTTAAATAATGCATCGCTCTCATCCGCGCCAAATCCTAAAGTAGCAGCGAAAATCAAGCTAAAACGTAGAGCCTTTATCATTATGATCCTTTGTAAATGAAATTTGTGCGCAATTTTAGCAGAAAATTCCGCGCCTATTAAAATATTTATTAAAATTTTAGCTAAAATAGCGAATATCTTCTACGAAAGGATGAAAAATGGCTGAGTTTTTAATCAAAGACGCCAAGGACGGCTGCAAATTCGATCTACTCTATGACGGGCACGTACTGTGCACCTCCGAGGTTTACACGAGTAAGGCCGCTTGCAAAAACGGCATCGAAAGCGTCGCAAAAAATGCCGCGCTAAATAAGATCGAGGATCAAATCGCGGGCGGCGAAAAGCTAAACAATCCGAAATTTGAGCTTTACACCGATAAAGCAGGCAAGGTTCGCTTCCGCCTAACGGCCAGCAACGGACAGATCATCGCCGTTAGTAAAGATTTTGAAGCCAAAGCGGACGCTCTAAAAGTAATAGAGCTTATCGTAAAACAGGCTCCGAAAGCCAAGATCAAGGAGGCGTAAATGGACATAAACGGACTTGTAAATATGGTCTCTGCGCTCAAAAGCGACGATAAAAATTTAAGAGAATTTCAAAGCGGCCCCGTCGCTTTTATCGAGAAATTTCTAGGCGTGGACCTGCCCGACGATCAGATAAATGCGATAATCGCGGGCATTAGTTCAAATTTTTTAAGCAAAAACGAAAGCGGCGGATCTAGCTCGCTAGGCTCGATGCTGGGCGGACTTTTGGGCGGCGGCGAGGACGTACAAGCAAACGCCGTCGATAGCAAAGGCGTGGATTTTAGCGCGCTGATCGGCAAAATCGCAAGCGCCAAGCTCGACCTAAACGGCGACGGCAAAATCGATATCAACGACGCAAGTAGCTTTTTGGGCGATCTTTTAGGAGGCGGCGCAAACGGCGAAGACAAGGAGTTAAATTTAGGCAGCCTGCTAAAAACGTTTAAAATTTAAACGCAGCTAAATTTCAAACGCAGGCCGGATTTTGCGCGACGATGTTTAAATTTGCGCGCGCTATTTTAATCCGCGCCTGCGCCGCTACGGCGCTCGCATGAAGGGTTAAATTTACGCCGCATTGCACGTAAAAACCTCGCACTTAATTAAGGCGAACTCAAATTTAAAGCAAAAAAGGCATTGAATTTAAGCCGCTTCTTTGTAGCATTTTATTTATGCTGCCGCGACATAGCACTCTGCTCCACTCTTTTGATCGTCCATATTGAGCCAAAATAACCACGAACTCTGCTTTAAATTTTAGCTTTGCTCTTTAACGTCCGCTTTAAATTTAGTCGCTTTTTTGCTCCATTTCATTTCGCTACCCATTCAAATTCCCACGTAGCGTGTCATAGCATGCTATTAAATTTTAAAAACGTCTATAAATTAAACATGAAAGAGTCCGCCTAAAAAGGATATATTTTATTTCTATTTACTGTTTAGGTAGTATAATCGTTCTCGTCCGACAAGATAAAACCTCCTTTTTGTATGAAGCCCGAGTTTAAAAGCTCGGGCTTTTTTTATGCCCGAAATTCTGCTATAATCCCGCCAAAAACTACAAGGAATTTTATGCTTTCACATATCGACGAAAACAATATGCCGCGCATGGTGGATGTCGGCGCCAAGGATGATAGCGAGCGCGTAGCCACCGCTAGCGGCATCATACGAATGAGCGCGGAGGCGTTTGCCGCCGTCAAGCAAAATACGGCCAAAAAAGGCCCCGTGCTTCAAACCGCCGTCGTTGCCGCGATAATGGGCGCTAAAAAGACGAGCGAATTAATACCAATGACCCATCCGCTTACGATTACTTCGATTAAAACGGATATCGAAGAGCTTGCGAGCGAGTGCGCGTTTAAGCTTTTCGTAACGGTAAAAATCACCGGCAAAACCGGCGTCGAGATGGAGGCGCTAACGGGCGTGAGCGTGGGACTACTGACGATTTACGATATGCTAAAAGCGATAGATAAATCGATGCAGATCACCGACGTCGTACTGCAACGCAAAGAGGGGGGCAAGAGTGGCGTGTATATTAGGAGCTGAAAAGCCGAAAATCGACTATCCACTCTTTTGGGAATACAAAGTAGTCCTAGACGCGACTACTCAAAAGCGCGAGCAGATCGATGAAATTTTAAAGGGCGAAGATTACAAAATAGACTTTTCGCGCTTTTCAAACGGCGGCAAATATATGAGCTTCAACGTAAGCGTTTTCGTTAAAGACGACTTGCATCGAAACGAAATTTTCGAGCGCTTAAAAGCCCACTTTAAATATGTATTGTGACAGGAGATGAAATGAAAGAAGCAATAATCAAAAAATTCGGCGCCGATCTCGCGCAAATTTCACAAGCCGAGCTAGCCTCATATGTGCAAGAGCTCGCCTTGCAAGAAGCCACGAAGGCTTTGTGTGAGCTTGACGACGAGAGTAAAAGCGCCAAAAGCACGCAATTAATCCTAGACTTCGCAGCCGAGTTAAAAGACGCGGGCGCGCTTAGCGATGAGACGGCAGAAGCCCTACTTAACGGCGTTAAAAAGGCGCTGTGCGACGAGGACGAGCAGGCTCTTTACAAGCTCATCTACGACTACGACGATCTGCGCAAAAAGATCGCTTGTAAGCAAAAGGCGATTAAAACCCTTGTTCTGCGCAGCTATGATGATCTGGATACCGCGCTGCAAAACGCAAGCGAAACAGAGCTAAAAGAACGCATAGGCTCGGCGCTACAGCGAGCTATCGCGAGCAAACTCCCGCTTGCGGACGTGCTGAAAGAAGCGAGCGAACTGGCCTTTATAAGCGTGCTAGAAAGCGGCACCGACATCGAGGATACCGCGCACGAGACGGCGAAAAACATCGCATTTTCGGCTATAGGCGACGGAGAATTTACGAAATTCCGCACAAAAGAAATTTCAAAAATCATCATAAATCGCGCGATTTTCGTCGCAAACGAGAGCAAAAATACCGCCTCCGCACTGATTAGAGGCGCGATTTTAGGCTGCTACGACGGCATAAACAAAGCCGCCGAAAGATACCGCGACGAGCTAAGTTTCTCGCCGGCAAGCGACGCACAGAGCCTAGAGAACGAAAGGCTTCAAATTTCGCAGATGAGCGAGCTATTTAGCGCGGTTTTAAGCGATGCGGTCGCAAGCTCGGAGGAGCCCGCTAAAAGCGAGATCGCCAAGATCGCCGATGAAGAATTTGGAGGCTACCTGGCTAAATTTAGAAAAATTTCAAGCGATCTTGCCGAGCAGCTAAGCGCCAAAATCGGCGAAATTGAGCTTGGCGAGCGCGCGAAAAAGGCGAGCGCCAAGGCACGCGAAATCACTCAAGAACTGAGCCAAAAAAGCGCCAAAATCATCGAAAACCTCGATCTGGACGAGAAACTGGACGCAATCAAAAAAGAGCTTAGCGAATTTGAAAAGAAGATGAGCCAAAAATTTGCCGAGCTAAAAAGCTCCGACGTCGCTAAAAACGTAAGCGAAAGGGCGCGCGAGATGAGCGCTAAGGCTTACGAGGCCGCAAAAGAAACGATCGCCAAGCTAAAGTCCAAAAAGGACTAAATGGGCGCCGCAGGCGCAAAATCCCTAGCGGTAAACACTCAGCGCTCGCTGCTTTACGTTGCATAATTTACTCGCTTACCTTAAAGTCCGCACCCTCCAAATAAAGGAGCTTTCGTTAGAGTTTGCGAGGCCTGCGCAGAATTCTTTAATGCGCTTTAATGGCACAGCAGAATTTCGTGCCAATAAAAAATTTACTAATTTTGCGTAGCTAAATTTAGATGCGCGCTGCAAAATTACGTGCCGCCAAAAATCCTACGGCGATGCGAGACCTCGGTCCAACCAAATCTTGCCGCAGCGATAAAATTCTAAGTGTAAAATTTTATAGCTGACGCGGCACATATAAAATTCCAAAGCCGGCGCAGATTTTTAAGCTTGAAATTTCATCGCGTAGATTTGCGTAGCAGAATTTTAAAATTCTAAACGCGTAAAATTTTAAAATTCCATCCAAAATGATACGGTGCGACTTGCAATTTGAAATTTTATCCTGTCGCGCACAAAAGGAATTCCGCTAGATAAATTCTACGAAAAGGCGTCTGTAGCGTTTGGCATTTCTGCGATCATTTCAATTCCAATAAAACGCAATTTCATTGCAGCACAAGATGCAGTGGTGTAGTGTCTTTTGCCAAGTTAATAATTAGAATTTATGCGCCACAAAATACTAACGCGACTCACCTCAAATCATAGCGACATCCGAACCCATCTTATCGCGCGATTTGATTGTGCAAATTTCAAATTGCTCTTATCCACCCGAACCGAGCGCCTTGTGTAAATAAAATTCTACCGGATTTATCGTTGCGTAAATTTAAAACCGCACCCCCGCTCTATTTGGGCGCAGAGGCGCCTTGTTTATACAGCGCCGCATTTAGATAAAATCACTACTTTCACATAGCAATGCCTCGTTTACGCCGTGATAAAATTCTGCGAAATCACCGCTAAATTTTATCGCTAAATTACAAAGCCTAATTCTATTTTAAAGGCGACGGGCGTCCTTAAATTTCACGGCAAATTCCAAATAGATCCCGTCTGCAAAATCCAGCAATCCAAAATAAAATTCTAAAAATTTAATCAAATTTCGCTAAAATCGCCGCAAAATTTCAAGGAGAAAAGATGAAAAAATTAGCTCTTTTAATATCCTTTGCTGCGATGATGATTTTTACCGGCTGCGCGAGCACCACGCAAGGCGGCGCCGTAGGCATCGACCGCTCGCAATTCATCACCGTAAGCGAAGCTGAAATGGATCAAAGTGCCGCGCTTGCCTACAGGCAGATTACCGCCCAAGCAAACGCCAAACATGTCCTAAATACCGATAAAAAGCTAACTGATCGCGTTAGAGGCATCTCGAGGCGCCTAATAGCTCAAGTAGGCGCATTCCGCAAAGACGCACTGAAATGGAACTGGCAGGTAAACGTAATCAACGACCCTACAATCAATGCTTGGTGTATGCCTGGCGGTCGCATCGTCGTATATACGGGCATCATCGAAAAGCTTAAACTTACCGATGCCGAGCTGGCTGCTATTTTGGGGCACGAGATGTCGCACGCACTGCGCGAACACAGCCGCGAGCGAGCCTCGACTGAACAGATGAAAGATGTCGGTATCGCTGTAGCAAGCTCTGCAGCGGGGCTTGGAGATCTGGGCTCAGCGGCTTTGAACATGGCGGCGCAGTACACATTCACGCTGCCGTTTTCGCGCACACATGAGACGGAGGCCGATCTGATGGGTGTCGAGCTGATGGCGCGCGCAGGATACGACCCGCGAGCGGCGATAAACGTCTGGGAGAAGATGAATAAGCTAAATGAGAGCCATCCGCTTAAATTTATGTCCACGCACCCTTCAAACGACGATCGCATCGCCGATCTAAAAGAGGTGATGCCGAAAGTCTTGCCGCTTTACGAGGCTGCCACAAGAAATAGATAGTCTTGCGATTTAAAATTTCGCAAGAGCTTGCGCGCTAAGGTTTTTTAAGTAGCAGGTTTTATCGTCGCATTTAAATTTCTTAATGGGCTTGCGCACGGCGCTAGGATTATCCGCCGCCGCGCTGTAGCTCTATCGCGATAAAATCTCGCTGAGACAAAGACCTGCCGCAGCGCGAAATTTTAAATTACCGCAAAATTCTACGCACGGGCGCGAGGTATTTTCCGCGCCTTTTGGATTTTAAAGCGTTTTTGGATATAATCATAAATATTTATTTTTAAATTTCAAAGGATAAGAAATTTGGACACG
>ERZ773083.1027-NODE-1027-length-20186-cov-10.514182_pt1 | contig 20186 bp, 20 predicted proteins | sample MGYA00511465_ERZ773083 | MGnify/ENA primary metagenome ERZ773083 (study PRJEB29015, sample SAMEA2738001) | human oral metagenome | biome: human oral; feature: human-associated habitat; material: dental | place: China | collected 2060 ... | reverse complement strand
ACTGCCCGCCTCGTACATCTCGAGCATCATCCTGACCTGACGCGCGTTCAGCATATCGCTCCCTCCTCTCTGTGACGGATAACCGCTGATTCGATCCTATTGAATCATATTTTTTCGTAGATGTCTTGAAACACATTCCGCATTGCGCAGTGAATGTGTTGGTAGCGTTGGAAACCTCTGCGGTAGAATGCCGCGTTCCTCGCGCGCGGATGGAAGACTTCCCCGCCCACGTGAGGACTGCTCATTCCCCCCGCAAGCAACGCCGCGCCGTAGACTGCACTGCACTCTCCCGCCGCCCTCACGACGGGCGTTTCCAAAATATCCGCGAGCATCTGCATCCACAGAGCACTCTTTGCACCACCGCCCGTAACGTGGAGGGGATTCAGCTGCTCCCGCGAAACCTCCATCGCCTGAATGAGCTCCTTCACGGCAAAGGCGATCCCCTCCATAACTGCGATCTGCATATCCGCGCGCGAGGTTCGATCGCTGAGTCCGAGGAACGCCCCGCGCAGCTTCATATCGGCATAGATGGTCTTGTCTCCCATCAGATGTGGATAAAAGAGAATAGCCCCCGTACCAAGCATCTCCGCATCAACGTTTGCAATCTCACACGTATAGTCCGACTGCTCCAGAATGCGCTCCTGCCACCACTGTAGCGCGCGCCCTGCCGACTGTACGACGCCCTGCACGAGCAGGCTGCGGTGTACGCCGTCCACGGAAAACACGATGTGTTTTCCCTTATGGGAAAAGTCCGGCTGTGCACGGCGAAATGCCAATACGCCCGAGGTGCCGAGCGAGAGAATGCCACCACCGTCCGCACGCCCGATGCCATTCGCATAGGCGGCAGCTGCATTATCCCCCGTCCCCACGACCACGGGAATGTCTGCGGGCAGCCCCCAACGCTCTGCGATCTCCGAGCGAAGCGTGCCGACGGGTATGCCGCTGCCACGTATTGCGGGATAGATATCCGCAGAGAGTCCGAGCAGCGCCCGCATCTCCTCCGACCACGTATGTGTACGGAAATCATAGAGAGAGGAGGTCGACGCCTCGCAGAAGTCCGTTCCCGCTGCCCCTGTCAGTGCATGGACAATATAGTCCGACCCGATGAGGAATGTCCGCAGTCGCGCAAAATTCTCTGGCTCTTCCCGTTTGAACCAAAGCAGATTCAGCGCGGGGCTGCCCGTCGAGAGAATCTGCATGATGCCGGAAGTCTGCGGAATCGCGTCGGCAGATTGCCGCAGTTCGGCGAGAAGCGGTAGCGTCCGCGTATCATTCCAGAGAATCGCGGGACGAATGCTCCTGCCGTCCACATCGAGAAAGACCGTCGTGTGCATCTGCCCCGTGACGCCGATTCCCGCAAGACTGCGGCGCTCTTCCTCATCCAGCGGCGAGAGGAGCGCCGCAGCGCCCTCTTCCACCGCCTCCATCCATCGCTCGGGCGGAATCTCCGCCCAACCGCTCTGCGGGGCGTCGCAGTCATAGGAAACGCTGTGCGTTCCCATGCCCCCTCCGCGCTCATCCACGAGCATGAACTTCGCCGAGGAGGTTCCGATATCGACGCCCATATAGCATTTCATTTTCCTTCTCCGAAATGCAGCAGCACCTTGTAGGTATCCGGCCGCATCGCCGTCTCCATCGCCTGTCCAAAATCGCGGTAGTCAAAGACCGCCTCCAGGAGCGGCGCGGGTGAGAGGATCTTCTTCCCAATCAGGAGCACCGCCTGATGATAGGAGGAAATGGAGGGGCTGACCGCACCGACAATTTTCTGTTGGAAGGAGTGGACGCGTCCCATATCGACGGGAACGAGGGTGTTCGGATGAATCGAGCTGAACATGACAACCGTGCCTCCGGGCGCTGTCGCACGCACGGCATCCGCAGCAATCTGAGGAAGCGCCGTCGTATTGAACACGACATCTGCCCCGCGCCCCTCGGTCAGTTCTGTGATGCGATCCTGCAAACTCTCGCGCATGGGATCGATGACAGCGGTAGCACCGAGTTGGATCGCCTTCTCGCGACGTTCTGCCAACGGCTCGCTGAGGATGACGCGCACGCCTTTCAGTTGTGCTGCCATGACATGCAGGAGACCCATTGTCCCGCCGCCAATCACGAGCACGTCATCACCGTAGCGCAGATTCGTCATCTCGATGCTGTTGATAACGCACGCTAGAGGTTCGGTAAACGCCATGTCGTCGAAGTCCGCATCCTCAGGATAGACATAGAGATCCTCCGCCTTTGCCGTGACGAATTCGGCGAAGCCCTTATAGCCCGAGATACCATAGGAATTGTGGAACGTCTCGGACTTCGGGAAGTCCTCGCAGATATTCTCCTCGCCGCGCTTGCAGTAGTAGCAGGACTTGCAGTCGCCGATGATGTATTGCACCACCTTCTGTCCAAGCGCGAACCGCTCTGTATTCACGCCGCTGCCGAGCCGTTCGATCGTCCCGCAGTACTCATGCCCGCCGATGCGCGGATAGGAGTACGTGCAGTCCCCGCGAAAATCTCTGATGTCATTCGTACAGATGCCCGAGGAACGGACGCGGATCAGTACCTCATCCGCCCGCAGTTCGGGGATGGGAAGTTCCTCCACAGTGAACTCCCCGGGCTTTTTCAATACAATCGCATTCATCATATCAGCCTCATCTCAATAGGTCAGAATCCCAGACACGCCGCAGACAATACCGAGCACAACAATCAGCCCGATGATCTTGATCGACGACCAGCGACGCTTGAGCAGCCAATAGATCCCCATCGTTGCCGCAAGGGGCAGAATACTCGGCATCACATGGTCAAGGAAATCCTTCTGAATGCTAAATACCGATGCTTCGCTGACGATCTCGATACCGCACGTCACCTTGACATAGTTGACGATCAGACCGCCCATAACCATGCAGCCCATGATGGACGCACCTTTCAGGATCTTTTGCAGAATTCCCTTCTCAAGAAAGTCCATGATGGCATCATGACCCGCGCGATAGCCGAACATAAAATTCGCATAGCTGAACGCATAGGCAGCAGCAACAATAACGACGGCGTAGATCACCGCACCCCAAATATTACCATCACCTGCAAGCGAGATATCAATACAGATTGCAAGCAGAATAGGAATGACTACGCCCTGCCAAACGGTATCACCAAGACCTGCAAGAGGACCCATGAGCGAGGTCTTGATGTTCGTGATGAACTGTGCCGGGATATTCTCTCCCTTTGCCTTCTCCTCCTCGAGTGCAATTGCCATGCCGAGAATACATGCACCAAACTCAATGTGTACATTGAAGAACTCGATCTGACGTTTCATCAGTTCTTTTTGTTTTTCCGGATTGTTGCGATAGAGGCATTTCACAATGGGTACGAAGGTATGCGCACAGGCAAGTCCCATCATGCGCTCATAATTGTAGCAACACTGTACGAATGTTTCCCAGATGAACCACGCACGGCGCAGTGCGCCTTTTGTTACCTGATTGTCCTGCATCGTCGTTCCTCCCTTTCTCAGTCATCGTCATCATCATCGTCATCCGCGGCTCCGGCGACAGCAGGTTCATTGCTCCCTGCAACCTGCATGTAGACAATTGCCACCAGCAGGGAAATCACACCCAGAGTAAGCAGATTAAATCCAGAAAACACTGCAAGAACAAAACCGAGGAAGAGGAAGACCTTTGCCTCACCCTTGTAAATATAGAGAAGGGTAATAGCAATACCAAGCGCCGGCATTACACCGCCAATGATCTGGAACACCTTCAGAATCGTCCCACTGAGCAAGCTGAGCATCCCCTGAATATAGGATGCGCCGAAGTATGCGGCAAGACCGCATGGTATCACTGTCATGACGAAACACATCATCTGAGGGAAGAGAACATTCGCCCGCCAGATCTTATCGTATTCGCCGCGTTCAATATAGCGATCTGCAATGTGAACATAAATCGAATCCAATGTCATGCGTCCATACCAAACGATCGTGCCGAGCACACCGAGTGGTACAGCAATTGCAAGCGCCGTCCCCGAATCAAGGTTACCCGCAATCGCATACGTCGTGCCGAGCACACCTGCAAGTCCCATATCCGCAGGCATACTGCCGCCCGCCGAGATAAAGCCAAGATAGACGAGATTGATTGCTCCGCCGACCACTGCACCCTGTACGGGATCACCAAGAATAATTCCCGCCACAAGGCCGCAGACAAGTGGCCGCTGGAGTGACCAAAGACCAACAAATGGCAAGTTTCCGACAGCGAGCCAGTATGTAATACCAAGCAATACTGCTTGTGTCACCGAAATATCCATAAGGTTGCCCTCCTTAACGAAACATAAATTCGCTTCATCGAGGCTCAAATATAATTCTTTGCCTCGATTACCTGCTGCTCCGGAACAAGCTGATAGTAGACGCGTACGCCAAGCGATTCAAGCTTTCGTATCGCCTCGATCTCGGCTTCATCGCAGGCAACATTCTTGATGAACGGCTTGCGGGCATCGCGCACGCCCATACCGCCAAGGTTGACCTCCTTGATCCCGACGCCGTTCTCGACAAGCCGCAGATAGGAGATCGGTGTCTTTGTGAGCACCATCATCTTCTCCCCGGGCTTTGGCTCGCCCTTCAGCTTCTCGCTCGCTGTCGCTACATCGTAGACGAGCACCTTGATCCCCTCGGGGGCAAGCGCCTTCAGGACACGCTTATTGAACGCATCTACAGCAACCTCGTCATCCACAATGACGATGCGGTTGATACTGAGCGACGGCGACCAAACCGATACGACCTCTCCGTGAATCAGGCGGTCATCGACGCGTGCCAAAACGATGTTTCTCATTCTTCATCCCCCTCATGCTCTGTGAGTAGCAGGTTGACATCCTTCACCGTACCTGCTGCTTCCTTTAGTATCTGTGCGCAAATCTCCTCCGCATCCATCCCCGCATTGCGGCTCATAATAATGGCTACGAGGAGTGGAAGATTGATTCCCGTAATGTGATGAAATGAGAAGTGCTCCATCAGCTCCACACAGACATTAAACGGCGTCCCATGAAACAGATCCGAGAGGATAAGCACCTCCTCACCGCCCGCACTCTCAAGCACCTGACGCACCTGGCCCTGCAGTAACGAGCGATCCTCCTCCGGGGCGAGACCAAAGGCAAGCAATCCTTCCTGCGCTCCCACAAGCATCTGAACACTGCCAACGATCCCCTCTGCAAAAGGACCGTGCGACACAACAACAATTTTCATCAAAACACCTCGCCTCAGTATAAGAATCCCGGATTTCCATGCTCGGTTCGCCATGTACGCTACATGGCTGTTCGTCGACGTATACAAATCTTAACACAGAACCGCAATCTCACATGATAATCTTTTTTCGCAATATATACGAAATTCTTCGGATTCATTTCATGGTGCACTGCATAAAGTTCATGAAAAAAGAAAACCATCATAACCTCCTTATAGCTCTATACTGAAAACTGCATTTTGCAGAAGAATTATATACAGTTTGAGAAAAGGAGAAGTATCATGAAACTGGTCAACGGCTACGATCTGATGGACTATGCAAAGAAGAAACATTTGGTGCTGCCGGCGTTCAACACCACAAATCTAGAGATGACATACGCCATCGTCAAAGGCTTGAATGATGCTCATCTGCCAGGCTACGTACAGATCTCCTCCAATAATCTGCGTCTCTCCGATCCTGAAACCATCGTCTATCTGACGCGTCGCGCGCAAAAAGACATGGATACGCCCATTGGTCTGCATCTCGATCACGGCAAGAGCTACGAAGATGTGAAGGCATGCGTCGATGCAGGCTTCACATCTATCATGATCGATGCCTCACACCTTCCCTTTGAGGAGAATGTTGCCGTCGTCCAAAAGGTCGCCGAATACTGCCACTTCTATGGCATTCCCGTCGAGGCAGAGCTTGGTGCCATCGGCGGAAAAGAGGACGATCTCGTGAGCGAAGTCGACGCCAAGACTGATCCTGACATGGTTGCAGATTTTGTGGAACGAACTGGCTGCGACACTCTCGCTGTTGCCGTCGGGAACGTCCACGGCATCGAGGTGGAGCCGAAGATCGACCTCCCATTGCTTGCAAAGCTCGCGAAAATTTCTGCCGTCCCTCTCGTCCTACACGGCGGCTCCGGCATCCCCATCGACGTGATTCACGAGGCACGAAAACACAACCTCATCAAGATCAACTACGGCGCAGACTTGCGCAAAACATTCGTCTCCACCTACGGTAAAGCCTACGAGAAGAACCACAAGGAGCATCAGATCATCACCATCAGCCTAGAAGCAGTACATAATGTTGCCGCCGTCGCACAAAATATCGTTGAAACAATCAATGCCTGAAACGACGGAGGAAAAACTATGACAGACACACGGGAGAATATAGCGAATCTCTCCATCAATGAGCTGCTCGGACGGAAGATCACATGTTCCTGCGGTCATGCGCACAGCATTCCCATGAAGCGCGTTCTGATCGGCTCAGGCGTCACCGCAGACATCCCGCGCACACTGCGCGAGTGCGGCTACAAGAAGGCGCTCATCCTCTCCGACCGCATCACATGGGATATCGCGGCAAAGGATGTCGCAGAGTATCTCGAACGCGACGGCTTCCCCTATGAGACGCTCGTCCTTGAGGGACGCGTTGTCCCGGATGAGGCGCGTATCGGCGAGATCATCATCCACGCGCCGCGCGATGCGGACATCATCATCGCTGTCGGAACGGGCGTCATGTGCGACATCGGCAAGATGATCTCGTACAAAATGGGCATCGATACCGCCGCCGTCGTCACGGCGCCCTCTGTGGACGGCTTTGCCTCCAAACATGCGGCGCTTGTCATCGGCCGCCTCAAAGTCTCCTTTACCACACATTGTCCGACCATCATCGTCGGCGATGTCGACGTATTGAAAAATGCGCCCATGTCCATGATCATCGCCGGCTGGTGTGACATCATGGGCAAATTCTCCTGTCTCTCCGACTGGAAGATCTCACATATCGTGAATGACGAATACTACTGTGAAACCCTCGCGGACATGGTATACCGCTCCGTCCGCATCTGCCGCGACAATCTCGAAGCGCTGAAGCTGCGTGAACCGCACGCCGTACAGTCCGTCATGGAGGCGCTCGTGCTCGCAGGCATTGCGATGAGCTTCATCGGAAACTCGCGTCCCGCCTCCGGCTCCGAGCACCATCTCTCACACTGTTGGGAGCTGCGCACAGCAAAGGAGGGTAAAGAACTCGCGCCGCACGGCATTCAGATTGGCGTCGGCGAGGCACTGATCTCGATGCTGTACGGATGGCTCAAAACAGAGACGGTCGACTTTGCCGCAGCGCGTGCAATTCCCTTCGATGAGCGTGCGTGGGAAGCCGGTGTGCACGACTACTTCGGCAGCGATGCCGATGACATCCTGAAGGAGATTCGCGGCGATCACCGCTACGATGCCGATGTGCGTGCGCGTCGCTTAGCGGCACTTGAGAAGAACTGGCCGGCAGTCCTCGAGATCGTCCGCGCCATGCCCGCACATGAGGAAATCGTTGCCATGCTGAAGTCCGCAGGCACAGCGACAGCGCCCGCAGATATCCACCTCACAGATCAGGAGGCTGCCGACTCCATCCGCCACGCCAAAGAGGTGCGAAACAAATACACCATCCTCGGTGTGCTCGACGATCTCGGTCTGCTTGAGATGTACGCAGCCCGTATCGAAGCAAAATAACAAGCCCTTACTAAAAAAGTTCCGCTGCCGACGAAAATGTCGGCAGCGGAACTTTTTGCACTTTAGCATTTTCTCTTTTTGACCTATTGACTTTTTGACTTTTTCGTGTATAATAACAATCGAAAGGTGATTGAAAGCACCTTCCCAACGAAAAGAAAATGATCAGCGGGTCGAATCCCAAACATCGCCCCGCAGCAAAATCTCTAAGGAGTTGATTACAATGTTTGGATTGGTACCTTTTGCCGGACGCCGTGGACTCGCGCAGCGTGATGCAGCGAATCCGTTTGCACTCTTTGACGCGATGCGCGACAGCTTCTTCCGCGATGATTTCCCCGCCGCGAACTGGGGCGCGAGCTCGTTCAAGGTGGACGTAAAGGACAGCGGCGATCACTACGAGCTGACCGCCGATCTGCCGGGCATGACGAAGGAGGACATCGCCCTCCACTACGAGAACGGCTATCTCACGATCGCTGCCAGCCGCAGCGAGTCCAACGATGAGAAGGACGATGCGGGCAACTACATCCGCCGTGAGCGTCACACGGGCGAGGTCAGCCGCTCGTTCTACATCGACGGCATCGACGACGCGAACATCCACGCAGAGTTCAAGGACGGCGTACTGCAGGTGAACCTGCCGAAGGCGGCGGGCGAACCCGAGCGTAAGCAGATCGAGATTCACTGATCTCCCACAATTTTCTCCCATGAATGAAAAAGAGCGGAGCTGCTCTCAGGAAACTCCTGAGGGTAGTTCCGTTTTTCTCATATTCTCACGTCTCAAAAAAAGCTGTGGTGTCAGCGGCGCACAGTCTGCTCATACAATATTTGACAGATATTACATCCCGCGATATCATACAGATATTCGAACAGATCATAAAAGAGGAGGATTCTGCATGGGAAAGAAAACCTCTGTGAAGTCGGTCGAACCGAACATCGCGGATTTGGCAAACGGGTGGCTGCGATCCTATGGGCTTGATTACAAGCTGGAGCAGGAAGAACTGAATGAGCCGATTGACGCCGCACTCAAAGAGTACAGCTCCAAGTCGGGCGGTAGTGGTGGCAATCGCCCGGATGCAAAACTGCTGCTCATCGGCAGTGATATGAAATACTATCCTGTTCTCATCGAATACAAGGGGCACGAGGGCAGACTCGTAAAAACAGACAAAAATGGACAGATCGACAACAAAAAGTCTGACAACGAACCAAATTTCAGCAATATCAACACCTATGCGGTCAACGGTGCCGTTCACTATGCCAATGCGATTCTCCACTATACGGACTATACGGATATATTTGCGGTCGGTATGACGGGATGGAAGGACGCAGACGGAAAACTCCGACACAAACTTGGCGTTTACTACGTATCGAAAAGTAATCTTGGCATGGGGCAGGAGGTCGGGCATTACACCGATTTATCTTTCCTAAAGAAAGAGAATTTCGATGCTTTCCTCACACGCGTCGGGACCCTCCAACTGTCTGAGGACGAATTGGAACGACTGCGGGAAACGCGAGAACAGGAAATCAATACCGCATTGGTGAAGCTCAACAACGACATCTATCAAAACGAAAAAGGCCTGACGCAGGGCGACCGCGTCTATCTTGTGGTCGCTGCCATCATGGCGACACTCGGCGTTCCCGGCAAGGTTGCACCGCTCGAAAAGTCCGATCTGCATTCCTCCGATGAAAAAGGGAACACCGACGGCGATATCATGATGCGGAAAATCGAAGCATTTCTGAGCGAACGCGTCCTGCCGGACAGTAAGAAAGCCTTTATCCTCCGCAGCCTGCAAAATCTGATTACCTCATCCAACATCAACGAAATAGAGAATGGTGAAACGCAGCTCAAGCGTATTTTCTCAAAAATAGTGGATGACCTCGGCATCTACTACAAGATCGGTCTGACCACCGACTTCACAGGAAAACTGTTCAATGAGATGTACAACTGGTTCGGCTTCACACAGGATGCACTGAACGATGTCGTACTGACACCACCTTACGTCGCGAAGCTCATGGTACGGCTTGCGCGAACAAACAAAGATTCCTACGTCTGGGACAACGCCACGGGCTCTGCAGGGCTTCTTGTCGCTGCGATGAACGAAATGCTGCGTGATGCAAGGGAGACGATCCCGTCGCCGCAGGAACTTCGGGCAAAGGAAGCTGACATTCGTGCGAAACAGATTCTCGGGCTTGAGATTCTGCCGGAAATCTATATGCTTGCTGTTCTCAACATGATCTTGATGGGAGACGGCAGTTCAAGCGTCCTCAATCTGGATTCCCTCAAAAACTTTGACGGGACATACCCGACCGAACGCACGCCCTTCCCGGCCGATGTATTTCTACTCAATCCGCCGTACTCTGCAGACGGCAACGGGATGGTCTTTGTCGCCTCCGCGCTCGCCCATATGAGAAAAGGATATGCCGCCGTCATCATCCAGAACTCTGCCGGTAGCGGCAAGGCGATCAAATATACAAAAGAGATTCTGAAAAGGAACACCCTTCTTGCTAGTATCAAAATGCCGAGTGATCTTTTCCTCGGCAAGTCCAGCGTGCAGACAAACATCTATGTATTCCGTGTGGGAGAAGCACACGCAAAGGACGATATTGTCAAATTCATTGACTTCTCCAACGACGGTTATACACGTACGAACCGCAAGAAGGCGCGTATCAACCTCCGTGATACCGACCATGCGCGGGAGCGTTATGACGAGCTTGTCGAACTTGTGCGTTTTGGCAGAAAGAAACTCCATATCTTTACAGAGTGCGAATACTATGAGGGTACAATCGACCCCGAAAACGGCGCAGACTGGAATCAAAGTGCGCCCATTGACCGTACGCCAAAGCTGGCAGATTTCAAAAAGGCAGTGAGCGATTACCTTGCATGGGAAGTCTCCAACCTCCTGAAGGCAGAGCAAGAGGAGGATGCCTTGGGAAAATCCCTGCCCCGCTCGATAATGAACTAAGAACTCTCGAGCGGGGCAGGGCGAAATGGAAGGCGTTCCTACTATCCGACATCTTCCACATGGTAAATACAAAAAGTATCACCCAGAGTGATATTGTACCAAATAGCGGCAATACGCCCTATGTCACAGCTTCAGCGAGCAACAATGGCGTTATGACAACGATAGCCTGTCATCATTCATGGCTGGAAAAAGGAAATTGTATTATGATCGGCGGAAAGACGCTGACATTTACCTATCAAGAGAAAGATTTTTGCTCCAACGACAGTCACAACATAGCACTTTATCTAAAAGATGAGCGTTATGCAACACGGATTCACTACCTGTTTTTTATTGCAGCACTACGTGCTGCTTTGCGGCATCGTTATTCATGGGGAAACTCTATTTCTATGCAGCGTATAAAACACGAATCTATTTATCTGCCCATGAAAAGCAATCACATAGATTTTGACTTTATGGAGCGTTTCATCACAGTGTTGGAAGCCGGCCGCATCGCAAAGCTCAACACTTATTTAAGCTCTTTCGGGTTAGACAAATACGAATTAGCAGAAGAAGAATATAAAATAATCCACGGGGGGGGGGTAAACACCTGTTCTTCAACGAAGGAATTCTCCTTTCGTTCGATTTTCGATCATATCCGGCAAGGACGACGACTCAAAAAAGAGGATCAGTACCCGGGGGATATTCCGTTCGTTATGTCCGGAACGACAAACGCCAGTGTGGTGAATTATGTATCGAATCCCGTCGCCCTGTTTCCTGAGAATGCCATTACCATAGACATCTTCGGAAATACCTTCTACCGGAATTATGCGTTCGGTGCAGGCGATGATACCGGCGTCTATTGGAACGAGAGCAGACCTTACACACGGGAGGTCATGCTCTTCCTTACGGCAGCAATGCAGTGCGCCGTGAAGAATAAATTTTCCTACGGAAAGAAGCTGCGCAGTTCGCAAAGTCTTGATTTCAATATGTTGCTTCCCACAAAAGACAGTGTACCGGATTTCACTTATATGGAAACTGTCATCCGTGCCGTTCAGAAGCTTGTCATTCAGGATGTTGTTCGTTATGCCGCGCGACAATTCCCTGCCGCAAAATCGGTTATCCATACCTGACCGATTATTCCACAGAATATCAAAGACGGAGCCATTGTACAAAACTTTCTGCCTTCGTACAATGGCTCCGTCTGTTTGTCTCTTCACACCTCCCCCAATCCCGCAGCAAAGTCCTCCGCAAGCAGCGCAAGCGGATGCGGCAGCCATCGCTCTCCGGCAGCGAGAATCTGCAGCTGCATCGCAATCTCGTAATCCTCGACATGGACCACAGCAATGCGCCCCTCGCGCACGGCATCGGCAACGGCGACGGCAGGCAGGATGGAGAGCCCCAGTCCCGCCGCCACAAAGTCGATGATGGTCTTGCTCGTACCAATCTCCACACGGTCACGCAGATAGAGCCCTCTCTCTGCGAGATCCTCCTCCAGTTTCTTGCGGTAGTTTGTTCCGCGCTGGGTGAGCACCCACGTACTGTCCACAAGTTCATGCAGCTGTACGGGGCGATGGGCAAAGGGCGAGTCGATGGCAGCGATGAACTCGACCGGAGACGGACTGCGATGCAGGACGCGCAGGCTATCCCCTTCCTGATATGGATCAAACAGGATGGCGATATCGATGTCGCCATGCACAAGCGCCTTGCGCAGATGCGGTGCCGTATCATTGGCGACATGCAGGCGCACCTTGGGATACTTGCGCAGGAACATACCGACGCGCTGCATATACCGTGAGGTGGCAATGGTCTCGATGATACCGAGGAAGAACTCCCCCTCCGGCTCACCTGTACTGCAAAACTGCATGAGCGTCTCCTGTTCCAGTGCTGCCATACGATAGGCATAGGGCAGGAATGCGCGTCCCGCACTTGATAGCGTGATACGGCGTCCCGCACGGATGAAGAGCGAGGCACCAAGTTCGCGCTCGAGCATTTGGATCTGTTGCGTGACAGTCGACTGCGCATAATTTTCGCGCAGTGCCGCCACGGTAAAACTGTTTGTTTCTGCTACATGAATGAATGTTTTAATATTTCGAAGTTCCACGCAAATCCTCCCCTTTATTGTTTTTTTCGATAAGTAAATTCGTTTCTTTCAATTTTACTGCATTCATTATTTATGATATCATAAATTCTAGAAGATGGAAATGGTTCTATTGTCAAAGGAGAGATGATTATGAGAACCGAACACGATTTCCTAGGCAACCTTGAAGTGCCCGATGATGTTTACTATGGCGTACAGACGATGCGCGCCATCGAGAACTTCCACATCACGGGACAGAAGCTCGATCCGGACTTCATTGTGGCGCTCGCGCAGGTGAAGAAGGCGGCGGCTCTCGCGAACATGGACACGGGACGCCTTCCGCACGACATCGGCGATCTGCTTGTGAAGGCGGCGGACGAGATCATTGCGGGCGAGCACATCGATCAGTTCCCCGTCGATCCGATTCAGGGCGGCGCGGGCACATCCGTCAACATGAACATGAACGAGGTGCTTTGCAACCGCGCACTCGAGCTGCGCGGCGAGGCGAAGGGACGTTATGACATCATTTCGCCGAACAACCACGCCAACATGGCGCAGTCGACGAACGACTCGTTCCCCACGGGCATCAAGGTCTGTCTCGCGGCAAAGGGGCTCGTCTTCCTCGCAGCACTCGAGCATCTTGCATCGGAGCTTGAGAAAAAATCAGAAGAGTACCGTGACATTCTGAAGATGGGTCGTACGCATCTCCAAGATGCTGTCCCCATCACGCTCGGACAGGAGATGGGCGCATACGCCTCCGCCGTACGACGCTCCATGGGGCGCATCCAATTCGTCCTCGACAATCTCCACACGATCAACATGGGCGGCACCGCCGTCGGCACGGGACTCAACGCAGAGCCTGCCTACATTGAGGCGGTCGCCAAACGCCTCTCGGAGATCACGGGCGAGAGCTACACGACGGCACATAATATCATTGATGCAACGAACAACACGGACGCATTCGCAGACTTTTCCTCCGCACTCAAGAATGCGGCGCTCGTCCTCATCAAGCTTGCGAACGATTTCCGCCTGATGGCATCGGGTCCGCGCTGCGGTCTGAACGAGCTGCGTCTGCCCATGCGCCAGCCGGGTTCCTCCATCATGCCGGGCAAGGTCAACCCCGTCATCGCCGAGGTGCTCGACCAGGCATGCTATCAGGTGATCGCAGGTGACCTCGCCGTAACGTTCGGTGTGGAGAACGGACAGTTCGAGCTGAACGTCATGGAGCCGGTCATGGCATTCAATATGTTCAACTCGCTGAACTATATCACGCGTGCGGTGAACACCTTTGTCGACAAGCTGCTCATCGGTCTGGAACCGAACGTCGAGCAGTGCCAGAAATGGCTCGACAAGAGCGTCGGCATCGTGACGGCACTCCTGCCGCACATCGGCTATGAGAAGTCCGCCGAGCTCGCACGCGAGGCGTACACGACGGGCAAACCCATTCGCGAGATCATCCTTGATCGTGGGATCCTCTCGAAAGAGAAGCTCGAACACATCCTCTCGCCGCGCCAGATGACGCATCCCGGAATTGCGTAGGAATCCACGGACTAAGGGATCACTGATAAAACGAAATCCGTCGGATCGGAGCAGAGTTTATCAGTGATTCCCTTAATATCAAAGGGGATGATACATTATGTTTTGGATTGAACTCATTGTTGTTCTTGGAATGCTCCTAATCGGTGCACGCGTCGGCGGCATCTTCCTCGGTATGTCGAGTGGTGTCGCGCTCGCCATTCTGGTCTTCGGCTTCGGCTGCACGCCGGGCTCGCCAGCGATCGATGTCATTATGATCATCATGACCGTTGTCGTGGCAGCATCCGTACTTCAGGCATCGGGCGGTATGGACTATCTGATCCAAGTGGCGATCAACATGCTGCGCCGCAACCCGAAGCGGATCAGCTTCTACGCGCCGCTCATCAGCTGGTTGTTCACGTTCATGTGTGGCACGGGCAACATCGTCTACGGCATCCTGCCGGTCATTGCCGAGGTGTCGCGTGAGGCGGGCGTTCGTCCCGAGCGTCCAATCTCCGTCTCCGTCGTCGCATCGCAGCAGGCGATCACGGCATGCCCGATCTCTGCGGCGACGGTCGCTCTCCTAGCTCTCTTGGCTCCCGCCAACATCACACTGATTGACATCCTCATCGTCTGCGTGCCCGCAACGCTCATCGGCGTTCTAGTCGCCTCCTTCTACGCCTCCCGTGTTGGCAAGGAACTCGCGGAGGATCCCGAGTATCTGGCGCGCGTCGAGGCTGGCGAGGCTGCACCGATCAACGAAAAGACAGATTTTCAGGAAAAGACATTCGGCAGCAAGGAGAAGAAGGCTGTGTGGCTTTACCTCCTCGCAACGGTCATCGTTATCGCCTTCGGCATCTTCCCGGATCTCCGTCCGACCTACCTCGTCGGCGACAAGATGACGACGTTCTCGATGACGGCAACGATCGAGATGGTCATGATGATCATGGCAGGCGTGATCCTGCTTGCGACAAAGACCGATGTGCGTACGGTCATCGAGCAGTCTGTCTTCAAACAGGGTCTCATGGGCGTCTACTGTATCTTCGGTCTGACATGGGCGGGCGATACGCTGGTCAAGAGCAACCTCGACTTCCTGAAGGCAGGAGCACAGGATGCCGTCGTGGCAAATCCGTGGGTCTTCGCCTTCGTCCTGTTCTTTATGTCCGCACTGATCCTCAGTCAGGCGGGAACGCTCGGTGCACTTGCACCACTTGGCATCTCTCTCGGCATCACCGCCCCCTCAATGATCGGTATGTTCCCTGCCGTCAGCGGTCTCTTCTTCGTACCGAGCTACGCAACGGTGCTCGCAGGCATCGCGTTCGATCGCACCGGTACCACACGGATCGGAAAATTCGTATTCAATCACAGCTTTATGGTGCCGGGTCTGATCACCTGCTTTGTCAGTGTCGCTGTCGGTCTCGGCCTCGCAAACGTATTGCTCTGATATTCTGAGAATTACACGGAGGAAGCGATATAAGGAGATCGTTCGCGCGATGCGGGCGTTCCCCGACGAAGAGATCGATGAACTCTTCGCCCCGCTCACGATGACGGACTGGACACAGAGCAGCAAGCTCCTGTCCGGTGAAAAGACAAAGAAAATGTAATGTATGGATTCGCCGCGTTCGGTTCGGACGCGGCGGGGTTGTATTTCAGTCATACAAAAGCGACACACGATTACAGCCATAAATTTTCATTCCCTATGGGAGGATTCTTGTCATTATTGTTGAATTCTTCTATCTGTTTGGGAAATCACTGATAAAATAGACCTTCCGATTGGCGTAGATTTTTTCGTCCGAACAAGAAGGCAAATCGGACGCATAGCCAAAGCTATGTGGAGGATCGCGGGCGTAGTGCGGACAAAAAAGATGCGTCAAGATGGCGTGGCTGAATTTATCAGTGCTTTCTTGGCATCATATTTTCAAGGAGGTTTTTTCATTGGCTCTTGCAGGAGGAATTATTGTCATCATCGCCTTTGCCGCCATCATCAAGAAGTATGAGGCGCGCATGGTACTCTTCGCCGCAGGTCTGCTCATGTGCTTCATCGGCGGCGTTGCGGGCAACGCCATCACGACGTTCAGCAAGACGATGGTGCACGGCACGCTCGTGCCCGTCATCTGTACGGTCATGGGCTTCTCGTTCGTCATGAAACTCACGGAGTGCGACCGTCACCTCGTCGAGTCCATCTCCGGCGTCATCACAAAGGCGCGCGTCATTCTCATCCCGCTCGCCGTGTTGCTGACGTGGTGGATCAACATTGCGATCCCGAGTGCGGCGGGCTGCGCAGCTGCGGTCGGCAGTATCCTCATCCCCGCCCTCATTGCGGCGGGCGTGCATCCGGCAATGGCGGCGGCGGCAGTCCTCGCAGGGACATGGGGCAGTGCGATCAGCCCCGGCACCTCACACAACCCGTTTGTCGCCGATCTCGCGGGCACGGATGTCATGTCCGTCATCATGAATGAAGCGCCCGCTGCCATCATCGCATCCTTTGTCTGTATCATTGCACTCACTGCGATTTCGGTGATCCGCAAGGAAGGTCCAAGCGATGACCGTCGTCAGGCATATCTCGCCGAGCTCTCCGAGGAGGAGCAGAACCGAACGTTCAAGATCAATCCCATCTATGCGCTCATCCCGCTCGTCCCCCTCGTCATGCTCGTGCTCGGCAGCAAGCAGATCGCGATCCTGCCGCTGACGGACGTGCCGACTGCCATGATTACGGGCTCGATCCTCGCACTCATTGCAACACGCACGAATCCGCAGGAGGTCACGAAGAAATTCTTCGACGGTATGGGCAGCGCCTATGGCAGCGTCATGGGTCTCATCGTCGCGGCAGGCGTCTTTACCGCCGGCATGGCGGCAATGGGATTGACCGACGCACTGATCGAGACGATGAAAGGCTCGGAGTCGATCGCAAAGTTCGCGGGCGCATTCGGCCCCTTCCTCATCGCCGTGATCTCCGGCTCGGGTGACGCAGCAGCACTCGCCTTCAACGGCGCGATCACACCGCAGGCGGAGGCGTTCGGCATGAGCATTGTCGATCTCGGTTCGCTCGCACAGATGGCGGGCGCGATTGGACGCTCGATGTCCCCCGTCGCAGGCGCGGCAATGGTCTGCGCAGGGCTTGCAAAGGTCAGCCCGATGGAGATCTCCAAGCGCAACGCAATCCCGATGCTGCTCGCGACCATTACCTTTATGATCGCACTGTTCATCTGAGAAAGGAACAGCTTCATGATCGACAAAAAAAGAGTGCTCGATGAATTCTTCGAACTCGTTTCCATCCGCTGTTCGACGCTTGCGGAACGCGAAATCGGCGACCTGCTCACCGCACGCCTGAAGGAACTCGGGGCGGCGGAGATCCACGAGGACACGGCAGGGGAAAAACTCGGCGGCAGCTGCGGCAATATCATCGCAAATTTCAAGGGAACGATCACGGGTGTCCCCACCGTCATGCTCACGGCACATATGGACTGCGTCGAGCCGTGCGCGAACATCAAGCCCGTTCGGAAGGAGGGTGTCATCCGCTCCGACGGCACGACGATTCTCGGTTCGGACGACAAGGCGGGCGTGGTCGCCATTCTTGAGACACTGCGCTGTCTGAAGGAACACAATATCCCGCACGGCGATCTCCAGATCGTCTTTACCGTTGCCGAGGAGGGCGGTGTCAACGGCTCGCGCTGCCTCGACGCGTCGCTTCTCCGTGCTGATTTCGGCTATACGCTCGACACGCACGGGCATCCAGGCATCGCGGTATTCAAGGCACCCGGCAAGAACCAGATCGAGGTGCGGATACACGGTAAGGCGGCTCACGCGGGCATCGAGCCCGAGGCGGGGAAGAACGCCATTACAGCGGCGGGCAGTGTACTCACCGCTGTCCCGCAGGGGCGCATCGACGAGGAGACCACCTGCAACGTCGGCAAGATCACGGGCGGCACGGCGACCAATGTCGTCGCCGAGTTCTGCATGGTGAACTTCGAGTCGCGCAGCCGCGACAAGGCAAAGCTCGATGCCATCACGCAGCGCATCGTGGACGCTGTGAACGGCGCGATTGCGGGAACGGGCTGCACCGTGGAGATCGCAGTCAATAAGGACTACGATCCCTTCGAACTGCCGAAGGATGCCCTCCCCATACAGTATCTGCACCGCGCCGCGGGAAAACTCGGTCTCCCCGTGGAAATCTTGGAGGAGGGCGGCGGCTCGGACGCAAATCACTTCAACACGTATGGCGTGCCGACGACGGTGCTCGCTGTCGGCATGACGGACTGCCACACGAAGGAAGAGAGCATCCGCGAGCAGGATCTCTACGATGCGGCAGAGCTTGCCCTCGCCATCGTGCGCGAGGTCGCTGAGGACGCATAGAACAACGGAAAAGGGGAATACGATGGAACTGGATGCAAAGATCACACAGATGGCAGATGCGATGGCAGACGAACTGATCCGGCAGCGGCGGGATCTCCACCGTCATCCGGAGCCGGGCTGGACGGAGTTCCGCACGGCGTCCATTGTCGCAAAGACCCTCTCGGTGCTCGGCTATGAGGTGCAGGTCGGTCGCGAAGTCATGGAGGAGCGCGCACGCATGGGCGTTCCCTCGGATGACGTACTCGCGCGGGAGAAGGAGCGCGCCCGCAGCGAGGGTGCAGACCCCGCATGGCTTGATCGCATGGACGGAGGCTTTACCGGCGTCGTCGGCACCATGCACTTTGCGCGCAAGGGACCCGTTGTCGGCATTCGCTTTGATATGGACTCCAACGATGTGACCGAAACGGATGCGCCCGAGCATTTCCCGAACCGCGAGGGCTTTGCCTCCTGCCACGCGGGCGCAATGCACGCCTGCGGGCACGACGGGCATACCTCTGTCGGGCTCGGTGTCGCACGCATCTTTGCCGCACTGAGGGACGAGCTTGCGGGAACTGTGAAGCTCGTCTTTCAGCCCGCCGAAGAGGGTGTGCGCGGAGCGCATGCGATGGTGGAAAAGGGTGTCGTGGACGATGTCAACTACATGCTCGGCGCACATTTCGGCTTCAAGGCGAAGGAGACGGGCAGCGTTGCGTGCAACGTCGTTGGCTTCCTCGCGACGAGCAAATACGACGCGCACTTCGTCGGTGTACCCGCACATGCGGGTGCCGCGCCCGAGGAGGGCAAAAACGCCGTGCTCGCGACCGCGTGTGCGGCACTGAACCTTCATGCGATCTCGCGCCACTCAGGCGGTGCCTCGCGCATCAATGTCGGCTATATGGAGGCGGGCAGCGGGCGCAACGTCATCGGTGACAAAGGACTGCTGCGCATTGAAACGCGCGGTGCAACAAGCGCGATCAATCGCTACATGGAGCAGGAAGCCGAGCGCATCATCAAGTCAGCAGCTGCCATGTACGATGTTGAGGTGCGGATCGAAAAGGCGGGCGGCGCCGCCGGCGGCAACAACACGCCGGAGCTCGCCTCCTATCTCGAAAATCGCGCAAAGGAGCTCGGACTCTTCCGCGATATCATGAGCGAAACCAACTTCGGCGCGAGCGAGGACTTCTCCTACTTCATGGAGCGCGTTCAGGAGCGCGGCGGGCAGGCGGCCTACATGATGATCGGCGCGCAGCTCGCGGCAGGGCATCATGACTCACGATTCAACTTCGACGAGAAGGCGCTCGTCTACGCTGCCAAAATGATCGCTGCAAGTGGTGCTTCCCTTCTGCTGGGACAATAATCTTTGCGGTCTTGCACACTCCTGCACGCGATTATCCCGCACAAACGCATCGAACCTGTGGTATAATGGACGTGATGAGGAGGTGTGCCCATGGAGGAAGTACGAACGTGTAATCCGACAAACGACGTGGTGTTCAAATTTGTCTTTGGGCGCGAAGAACGAAAGCGTATTACACTTTCGTTTATTAATGACGTTTTGGGGCGCAATGACGAGGACGCCTTCGTCGATATTCAAGGAATCGCTGATAAAATGAAGTCCGTCAGATTGGCGTAGATTTTTTCGTCC
>ERZ773083.1024-NODE-1024-length-20229-cov-75.401358_pt1 | contig 20229 bp, 20 predicted proteins | sample MGYA00511465_ERZ773083 | MGnify/ENA primary metagenome ERZ773083 (study PRJEB29015, sample SAMEA2738001) | human oral metagenome | biome: human oral; feature: human-associated habitat; material: dental | place: China | collected 2060 ... | reverse complement strand
GGATCATAGAGAGTGCTCGTGCCACCGGCCATAGTTGGTGGCAGCAGGTACGGAAGATAGAAATCCCCTTGGCACTGCCGCTGATTGTGGGGGGCTTCCGGCAGGCTGCCCTCCTGGCAAGCTCAACCGCGACCTTTGTCGCCTACACATCAGATTTTGGATTAGGACGATATATTTTCGCTGGCTTGAAAACCCGCGACTATCCCCTCATGCTGTGTGGCTCACTGCTCGTTATCCTCATCACATTCTTCTTCGACCTCATTTTTGGCAGGCTTCAAGCCTGGACCCATAACCGTCCTTGGAAGGACCACTCATGAAAGCAATTGTTGTGCACTAACCCGGACCGCCCGAGGTATTGTGCTATGAAGAAATTCCCACACCTGCGGTACGGCCAGGATGGTCGTTAGTGAAAGTGCAGGCGGTAGGCGTCAACCGGTCGGAAATATTCACACGTCAGGGGCTTTCCCCCACCGTTACCTTCCCGCGAATATTGGGAATTGAATGTGTAGGAGTCGTGGCGGATAGTACCACCCCCACCTTGGTGCCAGGGCAGAAAGTAGCGGCCCTCATGGGCGGCATGGGCCGAGAATTTGATGGGGGATATGCCGAATACATTCTCCTGCCAAATGATCGAATTTGGCCTATCCACACCTCTTTCACCTGGGAAGAACTCGGTGCAGTGCCGGAAACTTTTGTTACTGCCCTGGGTTCGATGAAACAGTTGCAGCTTCGGGCGGACAGCCGATTGCTGGTGCGGGCAGCAACCTCAGGGGTGGGGGTAGCAACAATCCAGCTGGTCCGGGCGCTTTACCCGAATACCGTGATTGCCGGAACAACCCGTAACGAATCCAAGTTTGACACTTTAAAAGCGTTAGGATGCGACGAGGTTATCCTGGAGGAAGCACAGAATGTTATTCATTCTGATGAAAAATTTGACTGCGTTCTGGACCTGATTGGTCCGTCCGCGATTCGGTACTCATTTGCGGTGCTGAAGCGGGGTGGAATTGTGTGTAATACCGGTTTGCTCGGTGGGCAGTGGACGCTCGAAAACTTCGACCCGATTATTGACACTTGTGGTGGGTATTTGACTGGATACCATTCCGGTGATACAACCGCCGACCTGCTGCAAGAAGCCATCACGATTATTGAGGACCATGCCATTGATGTGACGCCGCACAAAGTGCTCCCCCTGAAGGAAGCAGCCCAGGCGCATACCCTCATGGAGTCAGGTGCGGGCTATGGTAAATATGTGCTCCTACCAGAACACTAACTGTGTTTGATGCGCCAACGCAATGGCGTGAAAAACCCCATGCAAATCGCATGGGGTTTCTATTAAAGAGCCGATGACGGGAATCGAACCCGCGCCGCCTGCTTGGGAAGCAGGAGTTCTGCCATTGAACTACATCGGCAATAGTGGTTGCTACTTAAGGGCCAGGCCAATAGGCTGACCGGTTCACAACGAAGTACAGTCTAGCACTAAAAAATCCTGCGGGGGCAATTTAGGCAAGAAAAATGGGTATTTCCAGGTCAACGCCGGGTTGCAACCAGGCCATAACCCCAGGCGCTGGCACCCCAGCTGCCACGAGTGCTCCGATACTTCGACGTTTCATCGGCGTTCCTTCCCGTTGGTGTGTTGGAATCCTATGCCGGGTTACACTAAAAAGGTGCTTTATTCCGATCGTGACATACGTGCAGCAATCGATGCCGGCGATTTAATTATCGACCCCTTCGACCCGGAACTGGTCCAGCCCTCCAGTGTGGATGTGCGCATGGATCGGCATTTTCGGGTTTTCAATAATTCCAAATACACCCACATTGATCCGAAACAGCAGCAGGATGATCTGACCAGCATGGTTGAGGTCGCCGAGGATGAGCCGTTTGTGCTGCACCCGGGCGAGTTTGTGCTGGGTTCTACGCTGGAGCGGTTTGCGTTGCCCGCGCACATGGCTGGCCGCCTGGAGGGCAAGAGCTCGCTGGGTCGGCTGGGACTACTCACACATTCGACCGCCGGGTTTGTAGACCCAGGCTTTTCCGGCCGCATCACGCTGGAGTTGTCGAATGTGGCCAACCTGCCCATCACGTTGTGGCCGGGCATGAAGGTCGGCCAGTTGGCGCTGTTCAAAATGACAAGCCCCGCCGAAATCCCGTATGGTTCCAGCGTGCTGGGTTCGAAGTATCAGGGCCAGGAAGGCCCCACGCCGTCGCGCGCCTATCTGAATTTTTCCTGACTCGCTTATCGACGCCCTCCCGTGGGGGTGATAGGGGTGTAGAAAAGGAGCATTTTTATTGCTGAGTTTATCGCTTGGTAACGCTCAGAAATAGCCGGCAAAACCGGGGTAAAAATACGATTTTTGGCGCATAAAATCTCATAAAGGCTGGTATTTGCATCTAGTTATATTTAGTAAAATCTGGGGAAAATTTTATATTAGGGCTAGATTTGCTGATATGGAATAGTGAACCGGCTTAACGTCTCACGGTTTCCTGTTTAGGCTTACATACATGCGCAACAGTGGATTGAGAACCGGTACACGTCGACAAGCTGCGGTCGTGACCACCGCCGCATTATGCGCCATTATGGCGTTGGGATTGGCCCCCCAGCCTGGTCACGCGCAGCAAGCAAACACCACCGGCTCCACCGTTGCTACGCCTGGTGGGGGGAATTCGGTCGGCACCCCGGCGGATGGTACTGGCGCCGGCACGGGCGCCACCGGCAATACCGGCACCACCAGCACGAGCACCACTGTCAGCACCGCGGGCGCGAGTGCGAGCAGCCAACCATCCCAGGAAACGGCCGCTCCGGCGACGGCCGATCCTTCAAAGGTGTCCACAAAAACCGATGATGTCCAGGAGACTAAAGAGGCAGCAAATGGCGCCACCGACCCGCAGAAAGCACCATTGCTAGTTCCGGGTGGTGCGATTGACGGCAAACTGTACCCCAAGCTGTTTCAGGATAAATTCACCGATACTGCCACGGCCCGCGGTCTGCTCCATTGGGATGTGGAGTTGAAGGAGGACGAGCGGCTTGCCTTCAGCTATATTGTGCCCCCTAAGCAGGGGATTCAGCGGATGGATTCGACCCTGCAAATCATCCCATTCATTATCGATCAGGAGGGCCATAATTGTGTGGCCCAAAAGAGCACCGATCAGGAAGATAACACGAATTTTGCCGCCCCATTTACGGGATATATTAGTTCCCCCAGGGTGGGCGGCCAGGACCAGGAATGCAAGCCGGGCAAATTTAAAGTGTCCCTAGAGCGCCGGGGTGCCATTGAGCCATCCATGGAGATTCCATTCGAATTCATGTTGTGGAAGGTTCCCCGGACGTCGGAAGAACCAACGGCTGCGGCGTCGACAAGCGCGACATTAACCACGGATGATAGTCCCGCGGTGCCGTTGGCCATGGCGGACGAGCGCAAGAATGCGAAATTAATCGGGTCGGGAAACTATTCCGGCACGCTGGAGCCCAATAAACTGCAATGGTTCAAGGTTTTAGTGTCGGAGGGGCAGCGACTGCATGTGGATGTGAATGCGTCGCCCATTGAGCTGGAGCGGAATGCGGACACCAGTCAGCCTATTTCGCTGGAGTGGCGGGTGGTGGGCCCCACGTTTAACCCGGTCATGACCACGGGCACGACCGATAATGTGCCGTACGATAATGTGTCGGTGTCGTCCAAGCAGGCCGTGGGGATCGAGACCGTCACCAATCCGATCCAGTGGCCAAACCTGGAGAAGGAGCAGGGCAGTGGTGTGGGCGAGTTCCTGTCTGGGGAGCAGTGGGTGGCGCTTCGGTATTACCGTCCGCAGGCCACGGCAAATACGCAACCATTGAAGTTCACTATTTCGCTGGCGGTGTCGGGCACACCCTTGTCGGTGCCGAAGTTTGTGGATAACCTCACCGGTCAGGCGGCTACGGACGCGAAGCGGCAAGAAGCTGTGGCCGAGGAATCCCAGTCGAAAACATCACCAAGGTTTATGGTGCGCAGTAATTCCACCCCCGGCCAATTATGGACGTGGGCTATGGTTGCCGCAATAGTGGCAAGCATCGGCGCCGTGGGCGGGGTGGGGATCCTGCGCGGCCGGGGCAAGGAAGTGTCCCTGTTCCACTAGGGGCGCGTGGTACAGTATTGGTGCACCGGTGAGAAACGTAAGGAGGTGCACCTTGGCACAGCGCAATGCTGACCGGCGGATGTGGAAAATGAGCCCAGAACGACTGGAGGCACATCTGCAATTACGCAGCCGGGCGCGACGCGTCCCGGACAAAAAGAAACAAGCAAGCAAAAAGGCCTGCCGCCGAGGAAAGTGGCAGGCCTTTGGCCTCTCTTACGAGCTTATCGACGCCCCTACCGTGGGATTATGCGGTCGTCGGGGCGGGATCCGCTACGGCCTCTGAATCGGCATCCTCGTCGGTGGTGGCGTCGGCCTTGTTGCTGGTGTTTGGCACCGTGTATGCGGCGATCACTGTGGTGATGGGTACGGTCAGCGTGAGGGCGAGTGCACCAATCCCGGAACGCAGCATTTCGGTGGCTACAACGTCGCTGGTGAGGATTTGCACCAGCGGCCGTTCCGACACCGACAGCAGCAGCAGGAGTGGCAAGGATGCACCCGTGTAGGTAAGCACCAGGGTGTACACCATGGAGGCAATATGGTCGCGGCCCACCTTCATGGCCCCCAGGAATAGCCGGGCTGGTGATGCCTGTGGGTCTAGGTCGGCCAGCTCGTTGATGGTGGAAGCCTGGGAGATAGCGACATCGTTGAGCACGCCCAGGGCGCCAATGATGAACCCGCAGAGCATGAGGCCCTTCACGGACACGTCGGGAAGGTTCACAATGATGGACAGGTTATCGCTATTGCCAAGGCCACGAAGCTCGTTATTGTCGATGGCGATGGTGGCCAGCCATGCGGCAATGACGAGTGCTAAGAGGGTGCCACCAAGCGCCGACGCGGATTTCCAATTGAACCCGTGCACCATAAACACCACCAGCAGGAGGATTGCGGCCCCACTGACGACCGCCGCCGAAATTGGGGAGGCGCCCAACAGTAATATTCGGACGGTAAACAGCACCACCACAATCAGAGTGATGCCCAACCCCAGGAGGGCCCGTACGCCGCGGATCAGCGCAAACCCGGCGATCGCCGCCGCGATAATGAGCCCCCACAGCAGCAGTGGGTAGGTGCGTTGGAAGTCGCTAAACCCATACGACATGGACCCGTCGGCCGCTTTGTCCTCGATGAGGAGAATCCGGTCATTCTTGTGCAGCTCGGGTTCGCCGGGGTTGTGCGAATTAATCAATAGGGTGCGTTGCCCCTTGTTGGTGCCCGAGTCGATTTGGGTGATATACCACTGGCAGTTATTATCCGATCCGGGTGACTCCCGCGGCGAAGTGTCGAACACCCGGCCGACTTCTGACGACGTGCATGACCCTGGTTGGGTGAATAATACGGTTCCCTCAACCTGCGCATGACTCATGCTGAACGAGGTATAAAAATTCGGCGAAATATTGGGTTTTTTATCGCCCGGCCACATGGTGTACACGCCGAAAATGGTGCCGCCAACCCAGGCTGCAATAAACGCAACCAGCAGGATGCGCGTAAACGTCCAGGTCCGGGTCTTCGGTTTGCTTTGCTTATCGACGTCTACAGCTGGGCTTTCGGTCTCTGGCTTCCGCTTCGACCGGGGCACCCGGGGCTGCTTCGCCGGCTTGGCTGGTTTAGTCGGTTTCGCCTGCTTTGCTGGCTGCTCCGAAGCCACGGGGGTAGCGGGGGTGGGTTGGGTAGGCTTTGTTCCCTTCGCCGGCCGGGGCTTCCGAACCCGCGGCCCCTTCGGGGTGGCGGGGGCAGCATCAGCAGGCTGTTGGGATACTTTCCGAACCGTCCGTTTGGCCGGGCGACCGGCACCCGCCGACTGCGGTGAGGACGATTGCGCCGCCTTGGTGGGGCGCACAGCCGGCTTTGCCTTTGCGGACTTCGACCCCTTTGCCGGTTGTTGGGCAGCGGGTGTGATGCGCTTCGACCGTCGATTCCGCCGAATCTCCGCTGGCGACTCTGGTTCGTTCTCTGACTCTGATTCTAATTGGTGGTTATGCCTACCCATCGGATCACTCCTACTGCTTGTAGCTGGACAGGAAATTTCCCAGGCGATCAATAGCTTCCGCTAATTCATTGGCCCACGGTAGGGTCACCACCCGGAAATGGTCGGGCTGTGGCCAATTGAAACCAGTCCCATGAACCAACAAAATTTTCTCGGCACGCAATAGATCCAGCATCAATTGGGAATCATCGTGGATATCGTAATATTCGAGATCCAACTTAGGGAAAGCATACAATGCCCCCTTAGGCTTTACGCAGCTCATACCCGGAATTTCATTGAGTTTTTCCCACGTCACATCACGTTGCCTTGTCAGCCGGCCATGGGCGGAAGTCAAATCATAAATCGACTGCCGACCCCCCAAGGCTACCTGAATTGCATGCTGTGCCGGCACATTGGCGCACAAACGGGTGCTCGATAATAAATCCAATCCCTCAATAAAACCCCGGGCGTGGTCCTTCGGGCCAGTCAATACCATCCACCCGGCGCGGTAGCCGGCTACCCGATAAGTTTTCGAAAGCCCATTGAAAGTGATACACAGCAGGTCGGGGGCGAGGGAGGCAATGGATGTGTGGGTGGCATCATCGTAGAGAATCCGGTCGTAAATTTCATCGGCCAGGATAAGTAACCCATATTCCCGGGCTATTTCGACAATCTGTTTGAGCATCTCCGGCGAGTATACTGCGCCGGTAGGGTTATTGGGGTTAATGACCACAATGGCCTTGGTGCGTTCGGTGATTTTAGCCCGCATGTCTGCTATGTCGGGGTTCCAATCGGCGGCCTCGTCGCAGATGTAGTGGACGGGTTTCCCACCGGCCAGGGACACAGCTGCGGTCCATAATGGGTAGTCAGGTGCAGGGATGAGTACCTCATCGCTGTCGTTAAGCAAGGCTTGGGTGACCATGGTGATGAGTTCGGACACCCCGTTACCCAGGTAGACGTCGTTAATGCTGAATTTCGGGAACCCGGGTATCACCTCGTAGCGGGTGACCACGGCGCGGCGGGCAGTAATAATGCCTTTAGATGTCGAATACCCTTGCGAAAATGGGAGGGCGGCGATCATGTCTTGCACGATCACGTCGGGGGCCTCAAACCCGAAAATGGCGGGGTTGCCGGTGTTGAGCTTGAGAATGCGATGCCCGTCAAGCTCTAATCTTTCTGCCTCCTCAGCCACCGGCCCCCGGATTTCGTAGAGCACATTTTTCATTTTCTCCGACTGGTCGAAGATGCGCCGGCGCTGAGGCCGGCGGGATGGTGTGCGGGTTTCGGTGGGGGGTTCGACAGGCGCTTCAGTTGGGGTGTTGTGGGGTTCCTTGTTATTCATTCGTTAAATTTTGCCACTTTTTGCCCCAGTGCGCACACAGACATGTGCGGGTGAGGCAATGAAACTTATGAATGCCCCCACATGTGACATGCCCATGCTTTGGTGGGTTGACCCTCGGTTAGCGTCAATCGTTGTTATACCGCCATCGGATAACGTTGTACCGTAGTTGTTGCGGGTTGTATTGGTCCATGGTCACCTGTTGTTGGGTGATTTGGATCTGCTGATACTGTTGGGAGGTCAACTGCTGGGGATCGATCATTTGTGGCGGCTGTGGTGGTTCCGTGGGCTGCCCCAAAAATTTCACCCCCGCAACGACCAAGCCGACGAGAATCAGTGGGAGCAAGGCAAAGCCCAACAGGTACAGGAATGGAGTGATTGCCATACTGGCCAGCATAAACAGTGGCAGTAACATGAGGAACCGGTATAAGACTTTGGTGCGGTTTTCCGGTTTGTAGCCAGCGTTAGGGGGATAGAGGGGGGTGTTTGTCGCTGCGACTGGTCCTACCGATGGTGGGGGAGTGGGGGAGGACGAAACTAGTGGGGGGAGGTCCGCGAAGACTGGTGCCAGGTCGGATTGCATGACTGCGTTGGTGATGCTGGCGAGCCGGTTGTCGTATTCGGTGATGTCAAGCCGGCCAGCGGTGAAGTGCTTCCCTAGAGCGTCCATTGCCTCTTGGCGCTCGGCGTCACCAATGCGGTAATCCCGGTTACCTGGGTTGATTGGGGGCACAGGCGATGTCATAGTACTAATAATAGTGAAGTTATTAGCGTGGGCGGCACTAGTATTGTCTGTTTATGTTGTTAAACATGTTTTGAATCTGTTGCTGCTGTTGTTGTCTCCAGTAGTATTGTGCGTATTCCTCGTTTGCCGCCTCATCTAAAAGAGCACGCTGCTGGAGGTTCAACTGGTTACTGAAATTCTGGTATACACGTTTGTATTTATCCGCAACAGACATAGGAATTACAATAATTGGCACAATTAAGACTGGCGAGGAAAGTACGAATCCTAGAGGACCAGCAACGCCCAGAATGATGAGGAAAGTAAGGCCCAACAGTATGGGTAACAGTATTGTTACTGATGGGCTCGTGGGTTGTGCTTTTTGTGCCGCATGGCATGCCTTGAGCAATTGCTTGCCATCGTAGGCGGGGCCAGGCGCCGGAAGGTCGGCGAAGATCGCCACCAGGTGGGACCACATGGTTGCCCCCATGATGCCAACCATTCGGGTTTCATATTCTGTAGGCTGTAGCTTGCCAGCCGCATAATGCTGATCCAGCGAGGTTTTCGCATGCCACCGTTCAATGTTCCCAATGGGATAATCCCAGCTAGCTAGCTTAGAAACGGGATCTCGGGGATAGGGTGGGAGTGCCTGCGGATTCATACCTATCAATCGTAGTGGTGGGCTCCCGGTTGCCTGACCACACACCACATCACCGGCAGGTTATGAGCTGCGGTGACGGTTGCGGAGTCGTTGAATGTATTGGTTGGCGACGTCCAGGGCGGCGTCGGTGATCTCTGCTTGTCGCTGTTGCCGGAGGGCTCGTTGCTGCGCCATTTGTTGGGCGTTGGCGAGTTGTAGGGCCTGCACCTTCATGGCCTCAGCCTGGGCGATTTGCCGTTGCCGCTGGCGTGCTAGGGCTTGGGGGCTTGGTTGATGCCATGATTTCGGCCCCAGCTTCAGCACGTACAACATGATAACGGTGGCAAGAAAGACCGAGAATGCTATACCGCTTATAAGCGTGCTTGCGGATGCAGTCGCAAAGAAAGGGAGGAACGCAAGCAGGGTAATACCCAACTTGATGCGTTTCCCAGACCGGTAGTTTTCTTCTATCTCGTTGCTGGTGAATGCGGCCTCGTCGGGGAGTCCTGTGGCATGCGGTATAGTGATCGGGGTATTGGCATCAGTGATGGCTGGGAGATCCGAAAAGATTGGTATCAAATCAGACATCATGGTTGCTTCGGCAACGTTGGTGAGGCGGTTATCGTATTCGGTGATGTCCAGCCGGCCGGCAGCAAAATGCTTACCTAAATCATCCATTGCTTTCTGGCGTTCGGTGTCGCCGATACGATAGTCCTGGTTACGGGGGTTCATTGGGGGCACAGGCGATGTCATAGCACTAATAATAGTGAAGCGATTAGCGGAAGAGTCACCCGCATCAGCTGTTTATATTGTTCAACTGTTGTTGCCGCCGTGAGTGGAAACGGATTTCCCGTACCTGTTCTGCAGCATGCAAGAATTCACGTTGTTGAGGGTTTAGCTGTCTAATGAAATCCCGGCGTGCGATTATGCATTTCACCTGGGTACCTATTGTCCATACCAATGATAATGCGAGCAATATTATGATTGGTGTGAAATTGCCTGCGGCGATTGCAAACGGTATGAACGGAAGACACACCATTAACAACAAAATAATCCCCACCATGAACAATGCATAGCGCGTTTTCTGTGCTTTTTGGCATGCTTTGAATAGTTGGCCACCATCATAAGCGGGGCCAGGTGCGGGTAAATCAGCAAAGACCGCCACCAGGTGAGACCACATTGTGTCCACCATGATGGCGGACAACCGGTTGTTATAGTCCATGGAGTGCAGCCCACCAGCTGCATAATGCCAATCTAACGCAGTTTTCGCATACCATCGTTCGGTATTGTCAATGCCATAATCCCAGTCGGCCAAGTGATAAGGCAGACACTGGGCATAGGGCTGGGTTGCCTGCGGGTTCATACCTTCCAATGGTAGTGGTGGCTTTGTAGTTGCCTGACCACACACCACAGTCCTGGTAGATTGCTAGCGGCTGTGGCGGTTCCGGAGCCGTTGGACGTATTGGTTAGTCACTTCCAGGGCAGCGTCGGTGATTTCCGCCTGCCGTTGTTGCCGGATGAGTCGTTGCTGCGCCATTTGTTGTGCGTTCGCCAGCTCCATGGCCTGTACCTGCATGGCCTGGGCCTGGGCGATTTGCCGCTGCCGCTGGCGTGCCAGGGTGCGGGGGCTTGGTTGATGCCATGATTTCGGCCCCAGCTTCAGGATGTACAACATGATGAATGTGGCAAGAAAAGCTATACCTGTTATACCGCTTATAAGCGTGTTTGTAGGCGGAGCGGCAAGGCAAGGGAGCAACATGAGCAGCATAATCCCCAGCTTGATGCGTTTCCCAGACCGGTAGCTTTCCTCTATTTCGCTGCTGGTGAATGTGACCTCGTCAGGGAGTCCTGCGGCATGCGGTATAGTGACCGGGGTATTGGCATCGGTAATGGCTGGAAGATCCGAGAAAATTGGTATCAAATCGGACCGCATGGTTGCTTCTGCAACGTTGGTGAGACGATTATCGTATTCGGTGATATCCAACCGGCCAGCAGCAAAATGCTTGCCTAAGTCATCCATTGCCTTCTGGCGTTCGGCGTCACCGATACGATAGTCCTGGTTACTAGGGTTATTTTGGGGACTAAGCGGATTCAATGGCTGGTTCATGATACTAGCGATAGTGGTGTTTGATGATAGCGAAGCCGCATTTAGTTGCCTTAAAAGGTTGATCTACGATTGCGGCAGTCACATTCACTCGATTACAGACCCTGCCTCTGCATTACCTGGGTTGCCTGTGCCATAGCCATGCCACGTCGTTGCTCCCGCATGATCTTCCGTGGATTCGGATAATTCCACGATGCTGGTCCGAGCTTCATGAGGAACAAAGCGATGGCGACAATGAAGGCCACGCCCAGCATGAAGTTGCCAAGAAATTCGGACACACCAAGCATCATGAAGCTGCACACGAAGGTTGCGAGCACAATACCAATCTTCATATTCCGACCCTTGCGATACAGCTGCATTGCTTCCACGGACGGCATGGCCGGCGTCTCCATGAGATCAATGGGTTCTGACACGGTGGCCGGAACATTGGCTGGGGTGGAAGGCGCCAACGGTAGGTCGTCGAAAAGCTGGGTGAGTTCGGACTTCATGGTTGCTTCTGCGATGGAAGTGAGGCGGGTGTCATACTCGTTCATGTCGAGGCGCCCGGAGGCAAAGTGCTTGCCCAGCTCGTCCATTGCGTGCTGACGTTCGGTATCGCTGATTCGGTAATCGGAATTGAATGTTTGGCTCATGCTTTTAAGCGTAACGATGCGTACGCCGATTGTCTGTTGGGGTTTGCCCTGAAATTTCCCCTAATAAACACATCGGCGTTTCCGCAGCTCAATGCGCATGAATACCCGGATACCCCTAGAACAGGTCAGGGTTATTCCTGATCTTTATCAGTATCTTGACTGATGTCTTTGCTAGGCGGTATTGTTGTTGGTTTCGCTACCGGTGGCTTCGCTACCGGTGGCTTTGCGACGGGCGGTTGCGCCACCGGGGGTTTTGCCGCGGGAGGCTTTGCGACGGGCGATGCCGCAGGCCTCGACCCAGGGGGCATCGCCCCTGGTGGGGTGGCTGTTGGTGGTTTCGCCACCGGGGGAGCAGCGGCAGGGGGCTTGGCCGTTGGCGGCGTAGGAGCGGGTGGCTTGGCGGCTGGGGGAAGTGCCGTTCCCGGGATCGTGGCCCCCGGGGCCACCGTCTTCGGCACCGAACCCCCAGGTGCGGCCGGTGCGGTAGGAGCCGTGGCTGCTGGGGGTCGAGCCACAGGAGGTTGCGCCGTCGGGGGTGCCGCCTTCGGAGGTGTTGCTTTCGGCGTTGCCGCAGGTGGCACCACAGATCCGGGCATTGCTATGCCGGGCACAGCAATACCGGGGGGAGTGGGTGTTGCCGGCCGGCCCCCAGGTGGTGTGGCCCCCGGAGGCGTCGCCGCTGGTGGGATCGCTGCACCAGGTGCTGCTGGTTTCGCTACCCCAGGCACAGCCGCACCTGGAATCGCCGCGCCGGGTGCGGCCGGCCGGGCTGTTGGTGGCGTTGCCCCCGGAGGCGTTGCTGCTGGTGGTACCGTCGATCCGGGAATCGCCGCCCCCGGTGCCGCAGCCCCTGGGACTGCTGGCTTCGCCGCCCCAGGTGGGGCAACAACAGGAGAAACGCCAGGCTGTTGAGTCCTCCCCACAGCGGTCGTAGGTGACGCAGGTTTCGCCGGAGATGCCTGTGGTTTTGCGCTCTTTCCTTCCGGCTTCGGCTCCGGTTTCTCCTCCCGCTTCTCCCGGATAGGTGGTTGCAGGAACTGCTTGGGTCGCGGGTCCGGGAGGTGGCCGTCGACAAGCACGGAATCCCGCAGCATTTGCGCAACATCCCGCACCGCCGGGGCTGGGGTAGCATCCGCGACCGCCTTCACCCCGGACACCATCATTGTATTGCAAAACGGGCAGCCCACAGCGATCTCCGCCGCACCCGTAGCAACCGCCTCGGCGGCCCGATTCTCATTAATGCGCGTGCCCAAATTCTCCTCCATGAACATGCGCGCCCCACCCGCACCGCAACAAAAACCCTCGTTACGATTCCGCGGCATCTCCACCAAATCAGCCCCCGTGGCCCCCAACAATTCGCGGGGCGGATCGAACACCTTATTGTGCCGACCCAAGAAACACGGATCATGGTACGTGATCGGCTTCCGGTCCTTCGGACCCCGGGGAATAGGTGTGAGCAACTTATCCCGAACCAACCGGTTGAGTAGCTGCGTATGGTGGAAAACGTCGAAATAGCCGTCAAAATCAGGGTACTCGTTTCGGAACGTATTAAAACAGTGCGGGCAAGTCGTAATAATCTTACGCTGACCTTTAGGAACCCCAGAAAACACCCCGTTAAGAGTGTCAATATTTTCCAGGGCCAATTGCTGGAACAAAAACTCGTTACCTGCCCGCCGCGCCGGGTCGCCAGTGCAGCGTTCCGCCTTGCTCAAAACCGCGAACTTCACACCTGCTGTGTGGAGCAGCTCGACGACGGCGCGGGTGGTGCGCTTGCCATCATCGTCAAACGCTCCCGCACACCCCACCCAGAACAAGTATTCGATATCATCGAAGCTTTTCGCATCCTCGCCGAACACCGGCACCTCAATGCCGTCACGGCGGGCCTCAGTAATCCATGAGGCGCGCTCCGCATTATTACGCCCCCACGGGTTGCCCTTGACCTCAAGGTTTTTAAACATCCCCACCAATTCGGAGGGGAAATTCGACTCGGCCAGCACTTGGAAGCGGCGCATGTTCACCACGTGGTCGATGTGCTCAATGTCGACCGGGCATTGCTCCACGCAGGCGCCACAGTTGGTGCACGACCACAGCACATCCGGGTGGATAACATTGGACTCGCCCACGAGTTTGAGCAGGTCAACATCGGAATATGTGGTGTCGGTGGCAAACGTGTCCGGGTCCTGAAGGTAGGAAGCATTGGCGACGGCCGCATCCCGGATGTCGGTGACAAACAGCTTTGGCGACAGGGGCTTCCCGGTATTCCAGGAGGGGCATTGTGTCTGGCAGCGACCGCATTCCGTGCAGGTTGCCGCATCAAGGAGCATCTTCCAGCTGGCGTCTTGGAGATGCCCAATACCAAGGGAAGAATCCTCCTCAATGGTGTCGATCGTGAGTTCGGTTGTGCCGTCGTAAAGCGGCAGGACCTTACCCAGTGCGGGGGCGCCGTCGGGGTTGCGTTGGAAGAAAATATTGAAGAACGCCAGGAAGCGATGCCAGGCGACACCCCACGTGAGATTGCGGGCCACCACCACTAACCACACCATGCCCACAAGCAGTTTGAACAGGGCAAAGACGCTCACCATTATGGGGCTGGCGGGGAGGAACCGGGCCAAGTATTGGGTGAGGAAGTCCGCCCACGGCGAGGCATGACCATAGGTGGCTATCTTCCCGGCCTTCACCAGGAGCATGCCGGCGCCCTCTAGGAAGATCACACCCTCCACAAAGAAAGCCGAAAGTGCGTTCGATCCGTAGAAGCGGGATAACCGCTCCCGCATGCCCGTCGATAAGCGAATGGCGAAGAGGAACCCAATGCCCAGGACCGTGCCGATCGCCAGGACCTCTTCGGCGAAATGATACAGTGACCACTGGGACAGCAGCGGCCACCCGCCGGCCGGGTTGAACGTTTGGATATAGGCTTCGAACCACACCAGCGACCCAATGAGGAAGCCCACCATCACAAACCAGTGGGCCACGGCAATGGCGGGACGCCGCATCAGCTCGGTGTGGAAAAACACCTCCTTAAGCACCTGCACCCCGCGGCGCAGCAGCCTGTTCGTGCGGCCGGGTGCGGGTTGACCAGCGGCAATAAACAGATACAGGCGGCGGGCGGCGCGAATGAATAAAACCCACGCGGGCGCTGACAGCACAATGCCGAGCACCCCCATGATGAGCGTTGGTGTGACAGCCGGCATGGGGCAAAACCTCTATGAGTCGTAGTGGAGGGACGCGTAAAGTATATGCGTCTGCCCACACAACTGACCAAGAGGTTCCGCCGGTCTTTTCCGCTATGGCGTTGTGAGCTGCACATCGCAGGCAACCCTTTGCTTGAATATATCTGGCACACTGGAGGACATGAAAATTGCTTTCCTAGGAACCGGTCGCATGGGCACCGAACTGGCCAAGCATCTGATCGCCAACAATGATTATGAGGTGCGGGTCTGGAACCGTACGCTGGACAAAACCACTCCGCTTGTCGACGCCGGCGCCACCGCATACCCCACCGCCGCCGAGGCCGTTACCGGCGCTGACGTGGTGATTACGGCCCTTTTCGGTCCGAAAACCGTGCGCAGCGTGGTCATCGAACCCGACCTTATTCCCGCAGGTATCCCCTGGATCGACACCACCACCGTGTCCCCTCAAGACGCCGAGGAATTCGCCGCCAACGTTCCCACCTACATTGCCTGCCCGGTGGTTGGCACCCTGGGTCCGGCCCGCGCCGGAAAACTTGGTGTGTACGTGGGCAGCCCCGATCCGCAGCTACGGGAGCTGGCTGCCAGCATCGTATCCCCCTGGGCGGACCCGAGCCGGTTGAAATTGGTGGACTCCCAACCCAAGGCGGCCATCGGGAAACTTCTCGCTAACCTGGCCCTAGCGATCAGCGCCGAGGGCATGAAAGAGGCTCTCCTGTTTGGGGACGCCACCGGCCTCACCGCGGCCGAAACCCTGGATCTGCTCGACTCCACTGGCTTGTCGTTTATGGCCAACCTGAAACGTGATTTTGTGCTTGGTGACCGAAGCACCGACCCGGGTGATTTCACCGTCGACGCCCTGTGTAAGGACAGCAAGCTCATGCTGGACACCGCAGGCCAGGTGTTGCCCGGCATTCAGGCGGCGGTGGAATCCTTTACTATCCAGCAGGATCATGGCCGGGGTGACCATGATTTTTCCGCCATTCTGGTGCACCGCTCCGAATAGGTGTGTTGCCGAGATTGGCCGTTGGTTGGGCGTCGACAAGCGTGCGGCTAGCGCAGCGCGGACACCCATCCCTTGCGGCCGTTATGCAGGATCGAACCGCGATAAATCCGGGCGCTCAGCCACAGGGCTGCGCTGGTCGTCGCCGCTAACAACACGTACGACGCCACCAGTTGCACGAGGGACATGTTATTGGCCGCATAGGAGATGGGTGTCAGGGTCGTAGAGAACGGGGGAATCCACGCCAAGACCTGCACAATCGGGCTCGATACGTTGAGGGAGCCGAACACGGCCGCATACATTGTTGCCATCATGAGAATCAGGATGGGCGACTGGGTGGACTGCAAATCCTCGGTGCGCGACACCATCGACCCGGCCGCCGCGTACAGGCTGCCGAAAAACAGCATCCCCAGGATGTAACCCACTATGAGCAGCGGAATCATGCCATAGCTGATGGTCGTACCCTTGAGCAGACCGGTGGACTGCACCGCAATCGCACCGACCGTGATAATGATTGCCGTGCTGAGCGCTCCCATAATCAAACTGCCCAGGAGCTTCCCCGCCAGAAAATTCAGCGGCCGCACACTGGACAGGATAATTTCGATCACCCGGGACGATTTTTCCTCCGTCACCCGGCTGCCCACTATGGCTGCGAACGTCATAATGAATGTCATCATGATGAACACCCCAAGGTAGGTTGTGAACACGTTTGCCGCATCGATGTCCCTGCCCACATTCACCGTGGTGATGGCGGATGGCGGCGTGGCCTGACTGTACTGTTGTTCGGTGATATGAAGCTGCGCTAATGCTTGTTCCTGGGTCATGCGCTGCACTGCTGCGGTGACGGTGGTGACGAGGCTTTCGGAAGGCGCACCATCCGCCAATAAGTCGAACCCCTGATCGGTAGCAACCAGTGCTGCATCCTTGCCTTCTCGCACCTGTTGCTCGGCGGCAGTCCGGTCTGGGGCGGTGGTCACGGTGAGATTATTTCCAGCCGCAAACGGTGCGGAGTCAACACCCACTACCACAAGCTCTGGTAGTTGGTCTTGATTCTTCTGGTACCACGATGTGCCGAATATGGCTGCTATCACCACCACAAGCATGGTCACTACCGTAATCATGATGCCCTTGCTGCGCAGCAGTGCCCGGATCTCTTGACCCGCCACAATCTGAATGGTTTTCATGACACAAACTCCTTAAATAGGTCCACCAAATCGGGCACCCGCCGGGTAAACGAGTGCACCGGCCCCACCGCTAACGCCGCGGCGAGAATATCTTGATCGCTCACATGTTCGGGTTTTTCGATGATCGTCTGGTCCAGCTCCTCGGCGACGATTCGGCACCCTACCGGGCACCATTCCTGCGCCGGCACGGGGGAACCCACCTTGTATCGGGCCGGCCCCTGGGTGCGGAGCTCCATGACGGTGCCCTGTGCCCGCATTTCCCCGCCGCTGATGATCCCGACCCGGTCACACAATCGTTGCACTAAATCTAATTGATGGGACGAAAATATCACCGGTGTGCCCTGTTGAGCTCGGGAAATAAGCATGTCGCTCATCACCTGGACGGCGATGGGATCCAGGCCAGAAAACGGCTCGTCAAGCACCAAGACATCGGGATTGTGCACCAGCGACGCCGCCAGCTGCACCCGCTGTTGGTTCCCGAGACTCAGGTCCGTGAGTTGGCTGGTGGTTCGTTCCGCCAAGCCCAGCTGTTCCAAAAGCCCCTGGGCGTTCGTGGTGGCTTCCTGAATGCCAAGCCCGTGCAGCCGGGCCAGAAACACCAGCTGGTCCAGGATTTTCTCCTTCGCATACAGACCCCGCTCCTCTGGCATGTAGCCGATGTCGCGCCGATTATCGGCGGTGATGGGATTGCCATCCCACAGCACCTCACCGGCGTCAGCGGCGAGCACCCCCAGGATGATACGCATCGTTGTAGACTTGCCCGCGCCATTGGATCCGACGAACCCGTAAATTTCGCCGGGTTTTACGGTAAGCGACACGTCGGTGAGCGCGGCAACGTCACCAAAATTTTTGCGTAAATTGCGTACTTCTAGAGTGGTCACTGATATCCTCCGTTTCCACTATCTGATTCACTTTCGGCACCTTCGGTGAAGGTGATGGCGTATGCGACCGTTGGTAATGTCATGGTAATGATGATGATGAGTGTGAGCAGGAGCGCGATGGTGAATGCCATCTGGACGGTTATTTCTGGTATGAATAAGGGGATGAATGCCAGCGCGTACACTATGGGAAGCATGAGATAGCCAATTAATTTCAGTGATATCGACCGCCATGTGGTGATGACGGCGTACTCGTACTCGTCCAAAAAATCGTCGGGTGCCGAGTCCTTGAGCCTGATGCTGAAGCGCAATACCTGCAGCGCCATCATTGTGACTGGGGTGCAGAGCGTCCACACAAACAGCCAGTTCTGCCACCATAGTTGCGCCACGCAACAGGCCAGCATGACTGCTATCGTCAGGTAGTATACGACGATCAATGCTTTACGACGTCGTAACGTGCGCCACTTGAGAAACTTGGTTGCCGACAGGTCGTAGTATTTCTGCCACCGTTCCGCCCGTCGTAATTGGTAGCGATGAGCCCAAACGACCATGTGCTGCGTAAATTCACCCATGCATAATCATCCCCGGTTATAGATGTGAGTGGACATGGGCTCAAACTGTTTTCGGCTGAACACCGCCTCGACTGGAAGTTCGAATACCTCGCAGATGCGCATGGCTAAATCCAGGCTGGGGGAGTGGTCGCCGCGTTCCAGGGCACCAATGGTTTGCGGATTCACATCAACCCGAGCGGCCAATTGTGCACGAGTCATATCCCGTTCCGCACGTAAAAGCCGCACACGATTAAAAATTGGAATAGTTGGTCGCTTCTTTGGGTTCATATGACCAATTGTTGTATAAACCCAATGCTAAGTCAAGGATTACCTATTACTGGTGGTAGTTCAGAGCTAGCGAAGTTTTTGGGCAAAGCCCCCGGCGGCCATGTGCATGAGCCTCAGGTTGGCAAGAAGGAGCACGCCAATGACTACGGTCCACACGGCCAACCAAAATGGTTGAATCGGTTGCGTCATGATTGCGGCAACGATGATCGCCACCGATGGCACGAATAGCAGCACTGCCGTCCGGCTGCCTGGTGCCCAACCGGGAAAGCGCAGTGCCTCAAGCGCATGCGGAATGAGATGCAGGGTAAAGGCAATAAATGGGGCTAACACAATCTCGATGGATCCGACAGCAATGCCGACCAACATGATGATGACGGAGAGTACGAACTCTTCACCGATCATCAGGGCAATGCTCTCTGTCGAGGGGTAATTCTTGTCACCACCTGCGACAAACATTTCGGCGGTGAATTTTTCGTCTTCACGATGCCGCTTGATATACGGCCGGACACAAATAATCTCCTCAAATTCATGCACCATAAACAGCGATATACCAATGAATGCGAGTGTGCCGAGTGCAAACATATTCCTATATATAGCAGAGTGGGGCGAAGACGTAACCATGGTTTTTGCCACATTTTGGGTGCGGTGGCAAGGCGGCTTTTAGCCTGATACCAGTGATTGGCGAGTAGGATCGAACGTTTCGCGCTCCAGCTCAGTGAACATGCGGTTGGGGAGGGGGCCTGGCCTTTTCCGTTAGCTTGGGCTTCGGGTGAAAGTGCCCTAAATTCCTGTCTTTGGGGTGGAACCCAAGCTAAAGCAATTCTGGGGTTGTGGTTGCTGGAGGTTGCCGGTGTCCTGCTGCATATCTTCTAAGCATGGTTTTCATTTGGTGGCTCTTGTTGGTCCAGGGAGAAGATGGGGCAAAAGTCGGAAACCATGCTTAGAGGTTGTGCTGTGCCCTGTAGGGCGGCAGGTATTAGGTGTGCTGAGCTTGGGTTCTGGGGTTTCTCCAAATCTCTGGTGAGCCGAATTGGTTGGAACCCCAGCTCAGGAAACATGAAGCTGGGGAGGGGGCCTGGCCTTTTCCATTAGTTTGGGCTTCGGGTGAAAGTGCCCTAAATCCCTGCCTCTGGGGTGGAACCCAGGCTAAAGCAATCCTGGGGTTGTATCTGCTGGAGGTTGCCGGTGCCTGCTGCATATCTTCTAAGCATGGTCTTTCCCTGGTGGGTATGCCGGTTCTTGGGGGTTTGGAGCGGCAGATTTTGAAAACCATGCTTAGAACATATGTAGTTGAGGCGGAGTAACGGGTATTAAAAGTGCTGAGCTTGGGTTCCGGCTAATACATTCCCAAATCCCTGTCTCTGGAGCGGAATCCAAGCTAAAGCAGTTTCGAGGTCATGCCCGGAGGTCGCCGGTGCCCTGCTGCACATCTTCTAAGCATGGTTTTCATTTGGTGGCTCTTGTTGGTCCAGGAAGAATATGGGCCAACAACTAGAAACCATGCTTAGAACTTGTGCTGCGCCCTGTATATCAGCAGGTATTAGATCTGCTGAGCTTGAGTTTGAGGTTTCTCCAAACCCTTGTGAACTGAATCGGCCGAAACTCTAGCTCAGCAAACTTGACGCTTGGGGAGT
>ERZ773083.1023-NODE-1023-length-20235-cov-2.847275_pt1 | contig 20235 bp, 16 predicted proteins | sample MGYA00511465_ERZ773083 | MGnify/ENA primary metagenome ERZ773083 (study PRJEB29015, sample SAMEA2738001) | human oral metagenome | biome: human oral; feature: human-associated habitat; material: dental | place: China | collected 2060 ... | reverse complement strand
CACGGATATTTTCGTAAGAAAAAATGGGCTAAAGGCTTAGTATCAGGAATTGCAGTTGCAGGTATTGTAGCCTTCTCTGCAGGTTCTGTATTGGCGGATGAAGCAGTACAGCCTGAAACTAAAAACGACAACAACGCATACGCTAAACAAGCTGGCAAAACAACAGGAAGCCAGTCTGTAGCGATTGATAATGGAGCAGTCACAAAGGCTGCTGACAAGGCTAAAAAAGCTGGAGTAGTTGTATCTGAAACACCAAATGTTGACAAAGGTACAGACACTACTTCATCTAGTCTTGAACAATCTAAGTCTGAAATCAAACATGATCAGGATAAACAAGTTCAGGAACTTGAAGCCACAACTACAAAACAAGTTCAAAACAATGAAGCCTTCAAGGGGGCTCAGGAAGCTATTCACGCTAACAATCAATTTGTAGCTGCTAAAAAAGCCAAACATGAAGGGGAAACAACTGTCACAGTGACGAATGATGGTTCGACTGCCACGGATGGAACTGCTGACAAAAACAAGCAAGCTACTAAAACAGCTAAGAAAGTCTTAGAAGAAAATCAGCAAGCTGTCTCAACCTACCTGGATGAAAAAGCTAAGTATGATGCTACTGTTGAACAAGCTACTGCTCTAAACAAAGCGGTAGAAAGCGCATCTGAACAGCTGAAGAAAGAAAAGGTTGACGTTAAAGTCGTTACACGTACGGTCTCTTCAGTCGCAGAAGTAGAAGCATTGAAGAAACAAAATGACCAGGCTATTGCGACTGCAAAAGGCAAAGTGGAACTTAACAGAGCTATTATGGCTGCCTATACAGAGAAAAAATCTGCTAGTGAACAAGTCAATCAGGATGCTGACCGTAAGTTCGCTGAATTGAAAAACTCAGGTGTACTTCTCAGTTCTAAAACCCAAGAAGTTTCCTCAGTAGATGAGGCTAACCAAATTGCCAAACAAAACCAGGCGGCTTATAATCAAGCTAAGCAGGCCCAAGCTGAATGGCAGAAGAAGTACAACGATCTTCAGTCTAAAACAAGCACTGAAGGATACACAAAAGAAGTTGTACTACAAGCTCTAAGTCTTTCGACCGCTAATCCTGAAGCAACTGTGAAGTCTACAGCTTCAGGAGCAGAAGAACTGACTACGGATTATATCGCCTCATCAAGTGGCAGATCTGGGTACTCTCGCGTTCTAGACTCAACCAAAGTCTTGAAATACAAAGATGTGGGCAATGGTTGGACAACAGAAATTGATTATACTGGGTTAAACGGCTTAACAGTCACAACGGAGGATGGGAAACAACACAATATTTCTCGTATCCATCGAAAATTTCAAATTGTAAACCAAGGGAAAACGGGCCTAAATGATGTCTATGTCTTAAATGATCCGACTGAGGGCTTTGTAGTAGCTCGAAACGATGGAACAGGTGGAGCTGCGGACTACATGAACTTCCTGGTTATAGATACCTACTACTACAACGAGGACGGCCAAGAAGTAGCTTTCAAGGCTTCTGAAAAAACACCTGCAGCCTTAACCTATTCATCTCTAAACCACAACCCTATCGGGTGGGAAGGTGCAAAAGCCATCAATGGGACACATGTTGAAATCAATGGCTCAACTGTTACTCAAAACAAGGATTATGGCTATGTTTATGCAGAAGACTATAACCGTGAGGAAGAGGTAGGTCATCTTTGGGATACTTCCTCTTCAGCATATCAGTACAAGGGTGCTGCTCTTGGAGTCTTTAAGGAAGGGACAGCCTTCACAACCGAATTTATTCAATGGGATGGACCAGAAAGTCCAAATGGCCAAACCTATTGGTTTGCTTTGAATACAAAGGTTGTAGCGCCAGTCGTTGAAGTTCCAGCTACTGCAACTATCACTAAAACAACTGTGAAACCTGTCAAACCTGATTCAATCAGTGCTAACCTGGTCAATGCGAAAAATCCAGCAAAACCAGCTTTAGCGCTTAAAACTATTTCTGAGACGAAAAATCAGAAATTATCAGCAAGTTATCACGGCTACAAGTTACAATATAAGCCAGTTGTCAGCAAATCTGTAGCGGATACAGATAAGACTAACACAGATGGGCAAACAGTAGCTAAAAACGCTACTCAGACCTATACATTGACCCATGAAAATATCTATGCGAACCTTAAAAAAGGGGACAAGATTACCATCATTGATCCACTCGAAGCTGGAGCAGTTCCTGATGTAGCTGTTACAAAGGCAGCTGCAGAGAAAGCAGGATGGGGCGTTGCTTACGATGCAGGAAGGAATACTTACACCTTTACTGCAATTTACGAAGGGAAACGCTTAGAAGCTCCTGTGATTACTTGGAAGCCAGTCTATGATAAAGGTTTCTATGATAACACCTATAAAGTGTTAGTGAATAACTACGAGGTGTACTCAAATACTGTTACCAACTACACACCGAAACCACCAAAACCAGTCAAAGCTGTTCTGGATCGTTCTGGTAAGAATATAAACGCAGCGACAACATTTGATCGCAACGTGACCTTCCGCTTGATGACAGATTACAGCCCATATACCAAAACACTTGCTTCAGCGCAAGCACTTGGTAAGAAGTTTGGAATCCTGGATGATGTTCAAGACAAAGCCTTCACAGTTGACCACAGCAAGATCAAGATGACCGCTGCAGGAAAAGATGTGAAAGATCTCTTTGATATGTATCACGTGCTCTCAGACAAAGGACGTACAGATGCAATCAATAAAATCCTGAAGGAATTGAACTTGAATCCGAGGGGTGAATTCTATCTCTGGGTAGCAAAAGATTCCAAGAGTTTCTATCAAAACTACGTGAAACCAAATAAGAATGTTACTGTTGATCTCCCAGCTAAACTCCTGGTTAAAGCAGGGGAGAAAGTTGAAAATAGCTTTAAGCAAATCGACTTTGGCAATAGCTATCAATCAAACCTTGTCACTGTCTCGGTTCCTGATGTGAAGCCAGAGAAACATGCCTTGGATCAAAAGGATAATAAGAAAATCCTAGACGGCCAAGAAGTACAGATTGGCCAATACATCCGCTATCTACTTGACGGTATAACCGTTCCAACCAAACATGATAGCCTCTTCCAATATGATGGTATTGATATGCTTGACTTGAAGCATGATCGATATACGGGTAATTGGTCTGGTATTATTCGAGGGACAGAATACCTTGCTCAAAAAGACCTGGTTCTTCCTTATGATGTAGTCTTGTCTGACGGTAAAGTGGTTAAGGCAGGAGACAAGATTGCCAAAGGTACAGCTTATGCCTTCTTGTTTGAGGTGAACCAGGATACAAATCCTGACTTCCTCAAGAAGATTGTGGCCGTCAAATGGGACGAAAAAGCAGGCAAATGGTCTTACGTTATCAACCAAGACTTCCTAAACTCTTTAGGAGTCAAGGGTAGCTTCGATGCGGACTTCTACATCGAAGTAGAGCGTATTGCAGCTGGAGAAGTTGAGAATACTTTTATCAATATTGTCAATGGACAAGAGATGACGGCAAAAGTTACAACAACAACGCCAGAACCTCCGAAACCAGATCCTAAAGAACCAGGCAAGCCACAACCGCAGCCATCACTTCCAAATACTGGAACATCAGCAAGCATGCTTCCAGTTGTGGGAATGATTTTGGGATTGTTGAGTCTTGCAGGTCTTCGTAAGTCGAAAGAAAACTAATTTGACGAACTAAAATGAAAGGATGACCACAAGCTGGGGTATAACTCTCTTGTGGTCTTTATTGAAAGGAGAAAAAAATGCAAGTATTTATCGCTACTGGACGTGTTGCATTCATCCCAAGTGATGCAGTAGGTCAAACTAAAAATGGTCATGCCAGTTTCAAATTTGAGTTTGTTTGTGATTCGAGTATGAATGATGATACAAATAAACCAATTTCTAGTTTCTTCCATGTGCAAGTATACGGAAAACAAGCAGAATTGATGGCTCAGAGTCTATCAAAAGGCTCTCCAATCCTCTTAAAAGGAGAAATTATCCAACGTCCTTATAATGATGAACAAGGTCAACGTCGGACGTATCAGTTTATTTCCCCAAATCAACAAGGAGGAATTACTTTCCTTGAAAATAAGGAAGCATCTAATCGACGTAAGCAGGAACAACAGGGATTTTCTCAGCCGACAGCAAGTTCTATCCCTACACCCTATCCTGAACCAATGGATGCGGATTCCCCATTTTAAAGGGATTGAAAGCATACAAGAACACTTGTGTGCTTTTTTTGTTGTTCATTTGTTGCATAAAAAGTTATATAACTTATTGTGTAACAATATCTTTTGTCCCTTTAACAAAGAATTTGATATTATCCTTTAGAATAGAGGGGAATTAAGAGATAATAAGAAAGGAGTGCAACAATGGCAAGACAAAAATACAATTATCTGTCTGATGAATTGATTGCAGAATCTCTTCAGGTGACCAATTACTTAGAACAAAGTCGATCTAGTCGATTGAATGTTCTTCAGTTGGATGGGGAGAAATGGTTAGAAAATTACTTTAACCGTTATGAGAAAGCTTCTCCAAGGCTACAGTTTCACATATTTCTCTTTTCGAGCTTCTATACTCGAAAAATGGAATGGTTCTTGGAAGGTGTGAGGGGGTAGTAGTTTGTTTGAGTTATTTGAAGTAGTGTTTTATACCCTTATCCAAGTGATTCGAGCCAGTTGGCTCAATACCTTCCTTTTTTTAGGAGTCGCAGGTTATTACCTATTCAAACTCTTCCAGCCGTATTTTTTAAGGCAGTATCAGCGGTTGCTAAAAAGCAAGAGTTTTCTTCAGCAGATTTTTAAAAGAGGTTGGAAAGGTCGCAAAGCGATTGATTGGGAACAGGTATGGAAGCAATCAGCCAGAGGGCTGTTCAAATGGGTAAAGTTATTGATTCCAAAAATCATTGCGCTTGTCTCCCTCATTCTTTGGAATATTCTCTTTCGAATTGTTTATATGATTCCCTTTGTAAAACAGGAACGAAAACGGTTTGATAAAGAAATGAAACCCATTCTTTATTTTAAAAGTTATCGTAGCTTCGTCTATATGGGATTAGGTTTTAGCTTTATTGCTTTTATCTTAACCAATTACCTGGTTACTGTTTTGAGGGCTACAATCCGCTTTCTCTACTTTAGTATTTGGTCGTTTAAAGATGCTAGTAAGGCCGTAAACTTTGACTTAAACAGCCTCTTGTTTCAAAGTTTATTGAATGTAAAAGTCTTTTGGATTGCCCCGATTTTAGCTTTTCCTCTCTTTCTGATGGGTCTAGTCCTTGCTTGGAAATCTGCTTGGATCAACTTTGAGCAGTTTCGTGACTACAACCATAATGAGGAGGGGGATGACCGTTTTGTGACGGTTGATGAAATTCGTCGTCAATACAAAAAGATTCCCAATAAAGCTCTAACTTATCCAGGTGAGGGTGGGGCTCCTGTATTTCATGAACTGACTCATGATTTAGCAGGACAAACACTCCGAACGCAAATGTTATGGCAAAATAAGACAATCAGTCGATACGTGACCAATGCGGAGCGCATTTTGGGCATGCAATCTTTTCCTTCGGGATATTATTACATTGAAGATAAGCCGACGAATCTGTTAGGGATTGGGATGACTCGTTCAGGTAAGGGGGAAGGTCAGATCACGACAGCGATTGATATCAACAGTCGTGCGGAGTTGCAGCCATCGCTAGTTCTGGGAGACCCGAAAGGAGAACACTACCAAGCCTCTTACAAAATGATGAGGCAACGTGGCTATGAAGTTGATGTGCTTTCTTTCCAAAATATGGATTGGTCTATGTCCTACAATCCTTTGGCTCTAGCTATTGCAGCTGCCAAGAAAGGTTACTATGAGAAAACGCAAACCTATGTCAATGCAGTCGCAGAATCCATTTTCCCCAAACAAAAAGGTAGTGAGAAGGGAAATGCGGAGTATTTTCGTAAGTCTTCTATATCCTTGTTTAACGCTCTGACAATGGCTTTGATGGATCGGGCTAATGAAACCTATCAAAATGGTGAAGATGATGCCTGGGACACCATTACCATCCCAAACGTTGCGAAATTCTTGGCGACAATGGGATCAGAAGAAGTCTTTGTGGATGGAACGGGTGAAATCGTTGAGAATCCAAGCAGAGAACGACAAGTATCGAAGAAGTCAAAAATCACAGTCTATTTTGATAATTTGAGACAAGTCAATCAAAAACAATTCTCGAAATTTAGACAAATGGCGGATATCGAATTTCGTGCTTCAGACTTTGGTGGTGATGAGACTAAAGGAAATGTCTACTCTAGCATGATGACAGGAATCAACCTGTTCTTGCAAGACAACGTGGCGAAGCTGACTTCTAAAAACTCGATTGATTTAGAGTCTTTTGCCTTCCCACGTCGATTGTCTGTTAAGTTCAGATCAAGCACCAACAGTCAATTAAAAAATGAGTTCAAGCATAAGACTGCTAAGGTAACCATTACAGGCTTGAAGAAATGGGGTAAAGTTGAAAAGCAAGTCGATTATGTGAAGCAAGCGACAGCTCTTATTGATGGAGAAGGCTATCTGACTTATGCCATCGAACCTAAACTTCCAGATCAGTTTACGGTTACGATTGATTTTAATCATAAGAAAAATGGTAAGTCTCCAGTTCGGGATCAAGTCTTCCAGTTCTCAGCTGAAAAAGTCTATCGAAAAGATGGAGATAGGTTAGAACTAGATGAGTATACCAAGAAGCCAATTTTAGATCATATCGATGTAAGGGTTCTGAAGAGCAAAGAAGACACTCAAAATCTTCTCCAAGAGTCAGATATTGAGTTGATTTACTCCGATAAACCAAGAGTCGTCTATCTGGTAACACCACCAAACCGAACAGAGTACAATGGGATTGTCTCTTTGTTCTTGGATCAGTTGTACAATGCCAACTATGACCTTGCCTTAACAAATGGGCGGAAATGTATCAATCGGATTCTCCATATCTTGGATGAGTTTACAAACATTCCAGCTATTCCTCACATGGATACGAAAATTTCTATCGGATTGGGGCAAAACATTCTCTATTATCTTTGGGTTCAAAACTTGGAACAATTGGTTAATGTCTATGGTGAAAATGTTGCGCAAACGATTCTGGATAACTGTTCATTGAAAGTTTACGTCAAAACGACGTCTCCAGATACCAATAAGAGATTTAGTGGGGAGTTGGGTACACGTACCATCACCAGAAGACGGCGCTCCAGCAATATCCTGGACGAAGCCAATCCAAATGTAGCTGTCGAGAATCCAAAACAAGAGTTGTTGACACCAACGCAATTGGCCAAGCTTCAGGAAGGAGAAGCGGTTATCTTACGTGGGGTCAAGGGACGGGATAATGTTGGACGTAAGGTCACAACGGATCCAATCTTCGCACATGATAAGAACAGCTTCCCTTACAAGTACATGTTCTTACAAGAGGAGTTTGATACATCGATGACTCTTGCGGATATTCCAGTCGAAAGTGCACACCGTGAGCTAGAACTTCAAGAGATCGCAGTTGATGCAGGTACAGCCTTCAACAACATCATCGACTGGAGGCAACGTTTGACCATGCCTCTCCTCAGCAACAATGGAGAAACTCCTAAATTATCAGGCCGTCACAGTAAAGGACAAAAGGTACAATCCCAATCATTTGCTTCCACAGATGAACTATTTCAGGCAACTGTGGCTAGTGTCATTCAAGGTGATTATGATTATTATGATGACGGAGACGACTTCTTTGCGGATGAAGTTATCTAAAAAGATGTACAATAAGTTATATAAACACTTGCAAGAAAAAATGATGTTTGTTATAATGAAGTAAATAATGATCAGGAGAAAAAATGATGAAAGCAAAGCACTTTTTAAGAATTGTTTTAGTAGGGTTAGCCTTGATTTTACTAGGAGCATGTGGTCAAAAATCACCTGATTCTATTGCTAAAAATGTTCTAAAAGATAGCTATACAGGCTTCTCACCAGAACATAGTTATGAGAGTATTTATTTTAAGGGTGGAGTAGGAACTACTTTAAAGTTTGATAAAGCAGAACGAACTATCTCGAATAACGACGGTAGAAGTGTTAAGTATAGTGTTCTATCAGATGAACAAGTAAAGACTATTCCAGCTGATTTCAGAGGGACTATTGTTAGCTTAGAAAGTCAACTGAAAGGAAAGGACAACTTTACAATAGCTGTTGGTGATAATACAGATAAGCCTGAGGAAGCAGAGGCTTATTATCAAGTCGTCTTGACCGAGGGTGGTAAAAAAATCCGAATCATTGAGCTCCGTCGTGGCTATAAAGAAGACAATGCTTTCTATGATTTCAACGGAACGGCAGATTAATTCACAAAAGTCTCAATTACTTGAGGCTTTTTTTGTTGTCAGAATTTCATTGTCCCTTTAAAAACGATTTTGTCATTATCGAATATGATAGGGGTATCTTAGAAAGAAAGAAGGTACCTTTAGTGCACTATCAAACCTTTTCAGATTTGATGAATGAGGTCAAGAATCTCAATGGTGAAATCACAGGCGAGAATGCAAAAAAACTGGCGGAATTTTATTCCTACTGGAGCAACTATTTAGAACCGACTCCTGCATTTATGGCATTTCTCACCTATTTACCAGGAGGGATTGCTAAGGCTCTTTATCAAATCACTTCCAGCCTAGAACATGTTTTTAATAATATGTTCAAGCTCTTTGGGCTCTTCGGTTATCTGGGAGACCAGAAGACGATTATAGGCCAGTTCTTTTACTGGTTTCAGTTATTGGGGACGTCCTTGTTCACCCTGATTTTGGTCGTGTCGGCCGTCGCAGGAGTTTTTACAAAGCCAGTCAAATACAAAGGGGTCATTACGAATTTCCTTTTGGTAACGGCTGTAACTGCCGTATTGCCACTAGCTTTGACCACCATCTCAACAGCAGTGGCGCAGGATGCCATGTCTATCCAAACGGTCTCCAGTGAAGCGCCATCTGGTAGTCAGCCAACTTCCTCCTTGGCTCTGCAACCCATGAAAAATAATGTGGTAGACTTAAAAGTCTTGATCTACAAAGATTTTTCTACGGAGTTGTTTCCAATGGATGATTATGGCTTCATCAAGCCTGTTCAGGAAGGCTCTACTCCTGTCAATAATATCACGGATGACCCTGCACAGCGGGATACGACTGATTTTGCGACCAAGATCGATTTTGGGGCAAACTATGGTACAACGAATCCAAAAATGTTAGAGGAGATACAGGCAGACGATAAAATAGCAGGGATTAAGGGTTTGTTCCTCCATAAGTTGAATTCCAATAATACTGGAGTTGAAAGCATTACAGAACACCGAGTCATTAATCAATTGAGTGCTTTTGAATCAGTTTATATGCGCTATAAAGTCAACTGGATAGGGATGTTCCTCCAGTACATTATCCTGATTGTTCTATTGGTCAGCATGATCATCAAACTCGTCAAATCAGTTTTTGATATTCTGATTGAAGCAATGATTTCTCCAATTCTTGGATATAGTTCTCTATCAAACTCAAAGAAATATAAGGAGCTGCTAAGAACGATTGGCGGTGCTTTAGCAGGAATCTTCTTTGAAGTCATCATTATGCGTGTAACGCTTGAGATTTTCAGAGATTTACCAATCCTTTCTGTTTCAGCTGTATCTAAGCTTTCTGGCGGATTCTTTGATGGACTCAATATGTGGGAACAGTGTCTCGCAGCTGCCTTTGTTTATGTTGGAGTATTCTTTGCAGCCATGCAAGGAGTGGCCATGATCGAGCGCTGGCTTGGAGTTTCAACAGGTCATAGTGAAACAGCTCAACAATTGCTGGGTGCTATGATGATGGGTAATGCTTTTGCGGCTGGAGCAGGCGGCCTCTTTAATGGTGGTATGGCACTTGGTCAATTTGGTATGGATATGGCACAAAAAGCTCCAGATGCCCTATCTAAAGGAAGTCAGATTCTGGGGAATAGCCTTGCCAGAACTGGAGGTGGTATTCAAGGTGCTTTGAACTCTGTAAAAGACCAGGGCTTGATGAATGCGGCCAAAGGTGGTGTAAGTAATATGGTTGATTTGGCAGAATGGAAAGCTTTTGAAGCCATGCAAAATGGGAAAGGGGCAGTTGGAAAAGTTTTAGATAAACTGGATGATAAGGCTGCCTCTGCTCAAAATGCGACCTATAACGCATTGAAAAACGATGCAGTTCCTGGTATTAATCAGCCTGGACCAGTTGATATTCCTGAGCCTCCAATTGATCCAGGAACAACCGATGCACCTATTGTCGATCCAACTCCTCCAGCTGAAGAAATGGAGTCCCCAATTCAAGATCCAAATCCACCTGCAGATGCACCAGTTTCAGAATCACAACCACCAGCACAGCCTGATTCTTCTCAACAAAAATTTCAAAAGAGCATGAATCAAATGAATTACATGAACCAACAAATGCAACAAGCAGGACAGCGTATGCAGGGAGGTCGTCATATCACAGGTGCTGAGAGTGAGGACGAAGAAGAATAGGCTGAACTATGGATTTAACAGGAAAGAACATTGTTATCACAGGAAGTCTACGTCCTCTAACTCGAGAAGAAGCCATACGATTTTTAGAAAGTAAAGGAGCTGTCGTTCAAAACTATATATCTTCAAGGACAGATATATTAGTTTTAGGACACAAGCAGTTGAATCTTTTTGATCTAGATAAAAGGTCTAAAAAGCATGATGAAGCGCTTAGACGAATATCAGACGGTCAATTCATCACTTTCCTTTCTGAAGAATCATTCTTTGATCTAGTTAAGAAGTCTCAAGATTGAGGCTTCTTTTATTGTTCAAAAAAGTATATAACTTTTTGTACAATTCTTTCCTGAAAGACAATGGCAAAAATGCTATTGTCCCTTTAAAAGATATTTTCGATTATTCATTATAATGTGAGTGTCAAAACAAATGTAAAGGAGAAATCAATGTACGGTGAAAAATACGGTGTACCTAGAGATATCTATGCCAAAATCAAGATCATAGGCCTTCTTATCATAGATATTGCTTTTGTAGGAATTACTGGAGTAATCGCTTTGAGCGTTGGCTTAAAAATCTTTCCTAAAAGCCAATGGGTACAGATGTTCGCATTCATTTTTTTAACACCAGTTCTGAGTTTGTATCTGGTGTTACCAGCTAACGGTGGCAAAAAGAATTGGCACAGCATGTTTCTGTTCTTCAGACGAAGAAGAAAACGTTATATCAGCTTAAATTACATCAGAAGGAGAAAACCATAATGGCGATTAAACAAATTAAATCCCCCAAAAATGAGAAACGTCCGCTGGGGCGTATTCAAGAAACGAAGAGACAAACGCAGGAATATTTTGATTTGCATTCTTGCGTTGAGTTGTTAGATGTAAAATCAATCATTCCAAACAGCCAGGCTTATATTCAGTTAGTTGATTATGGCTACTTGCAGCTGATGGAGATACCAGGTAAAGATTTAGGATCGATGTCTTATAACGAGGTTATGAGAACCATTGAAAATTTTGAAATCTGGTTGACTCGATTTGGACCGAATATCCAAGTGGAGACGACAACTTTACCAACAAATACAGATACGCAAATTTCTGACTTGCGCCATCATTTGAATTTAGTGCGACAAGAAATGTCTAAGTTATCAGTAAATGATAGACGTTTTTTACAACTCAAGGATCGTGAAATTTGGCTTCAAAGCCAAATTAAAGTTGAAGAAAGCATCCGACAAGAAGTTTATAATACAGAGTTTATACTGTGGCTATTTGCACCTACAACAACCGAATTGGACGAATTGGTTCGTAAGGCTAAAACCTATGGAAATAATGATTTTGTTCCACAAGATATCAACTACAGGAAGAAAATTCAGATTATAAAGCAATACAACAATATGAATGAGAAAGTATAGGAGAGATAGCATGCCTGATTTATCAAAACGTAGACAAAGACAATTAAAGAATGAAGGATACGACCTTGCTTTCCTTAGCCAGATTCAACCGCAAGGAAATATTGATTTTAAAAAGAATGATCGTTACTGGATAAGTGGAGATGGATGCCATACGGTCTTACACTATTATGAGTATCCAACTGAAGGAATGGATCGTTTTTGGCTTTCTGAATTGTTGTTGATTCCTGGAACACGTTCCTTCCTGTCACTGTACAAGGAGGATAATAGACAGCTTCAAAAAGAGATTGAGGACTCTATTGAAGAGAAGTCAACACGGATTACAAACAATAGCAAACTAACCAATAATCGGAAAGAACTAGATGAGATTGACAATCTTAATAAACTAAGCCGTGAAATTGATAAGCGGAATATAGCTATGTATGGGATGTATATTCGTGTCTTTGTATTTGCATCAACCAAAGAAGAAATATTTAAGAAGGTTGAAGAAGTCAAAGACAAAACGTCGAAATTCAAATCCACTATTCTGTCTGGAGAATTAGATTTTGAATACCATGCTCCATTTATTCCAGCCGAATATCAGATTGATTTGCCCAATCATCGAAGAGGGATACCGACTCCAGCTCACTCAATAGCTGGTGGATATTTCTTTAATCATACGAAGCTAGAAGATGAGAAAGGCTTCTATCTTGGATGGACTCCAACGAACGGAGCGGTAAATTTCAATTTTCTAGAACGTGACGAGAAAAGAACACGATCCTTTATGATCCTATCTGGAAATCCAAAGATGGGACAACGATCTTTTCTTATGAAACACACAGACGGTCTCTATGCGAAGGGGCATTATATTCGTAACTTTGATGCTACTGGCCAGTTTCTTGATCAGACACGAAAACAACATGGATTGATTCTTGATTTATCAGGTGAAGCTAACCGTATCAATATTTTCCAGGTATTTCCAACAGTAACCAATGAAGCAGGAACTGAAATCGATAAGAAAAAATCTTACAACCTTCATATCGAAAAACTGAAGAGTATCTATAAACTTCTGAATAATGAAGTGACAGGAGACGATTTAATCGCATTTGGAACTCTCCTGAATGAGTTTTACATTGAAGAAAATTTGTGGGCTCGAAATCCTTCATTGAATCCAGAAAAACTGAAAGCGACGGATATTGTGAAGGAAGAGTATCCTATTCTGTCTGATTTTATTTTGTTTGTTGATGCCTACAAACGTCGACTGGAACAAACTAGTGCGGATAAAGCCGAACACAAGGCTGTTAAGCGTATTTACAATACGTTTAACGAACTATTGACAACAAACGCAGAAATTTTCGAGGGAACAACCGAATTTCAAGATATTTCTTCAGAGCAAGTTGTAACATTTGACTTCTCAGGGTTGAAGAACGCCCCTCATTTGTTAAATGTTCAGATATTCTCTGTTCTTTCACTTGTCTCAGCTGATATTGTCAATAACGGAAAACGCTGTAAGCAATTACTGAAGAGACGTCCTGACTTAACGGAGATGGATATGCAGCACTATATTGTCAATATTAGTGGGGCACAGACACTCATTGACCCTAAGCATGAAAGTAGTGTCAACCTTCTGGCTGATATGATTGATACAATGGGCGAAAACTTTGCTGGTGTTGTATTGTCTGTTAATTCACTGCGAGGGATTCTGTTTGAGACGGGGATTGGCACTCATAAGGATCCGTACGTAACGGCAGTCCAGAGGATCTTTGGTCTGATGCAATATAGAGTTTTTGCTCAGACGGACGAAACCAGTGTTCCTCTACTAGCTAACGCCTTATCTGGATCAATGAACCAGTCTGAACTAGAGACTTTGCCTCGTCTGGCGAAAGGACAGTTATTCATGAATATTGCAGGGGTAGGAAATCTGGTCTTTAACCAACAGCTGTTAGCCCCTGAAGTTGAGCGCTATGGCGGTATTGAGTAAGAAAGGAAGGTAAACCAGAATGGCCAAAAATAAACTAGGAATGATTGCCAGGACTAAGCAGAGATTTGATCAATACGTATTGATTCGTAAATATCGCATGCAACAAGAAAGAGATTATTTCGCTTCAGAGGGAGAATCTGATCCAAAACGCCTGGAAGCACAAAAAGAACGAGATAAGGAGTTTTTGAACGGTCTCAAGAAGATTGGAATAGGATTTATTGTATTTTTAGTTTTTTATGGAATTTTGCGAACAATATTAGGATTATGGTAAATAAGCGAGGTATCCATGAAAAAAATATTTAAACTGAAGATCCTCATTCCTTTTGTGGCTCTCCTATTAATTATCAATGTTGGGATAACCATGTTAGTTGGGATAATGGGAGCTGTAACCAATAATGGAAGAAATGATTGTGGTGCTGTAGAAACAACATCTTCAACTGGTGACTCCACAGTTTCTTCAGCTGATGGTTCCATAGATGACTTTGTAAAAAAGCACAAGGAAGCCTATATCCTGTCTTGGAAGGCAGGAGGTTTCCTACCTTCAGCTTCTATCACTCAAACGATGATAGAGAATGGGTTCAATTTTACGAATCCTAATGGTACTTCCTTCTGGAAAGCTCACAATATGGGAGGTGTTAAAACCTCTAGTAAAAGTAATTTTCCAGTTACTCTTGCGACGTATGGTGAAGATAGTGTTGATTTAAGTGGGACAAAGCCTGGAGCGAATGTCGGAGACGGTACAGGAGGAGCTTATACTTGGTTCTCTAGCTACGATGCAGGGATCGTAGGGAAAGCTGAGTTTATGGCTCACCAGACACTTTATAAAGGGGCTATAAACAATACAAATGGCATTGCTAGCCTATCCGCTATAGCAGATGGTGGATGGGCCACAGATGGCACTTATAAGAGTAAACTAACTGATATGTACCAAAAACTAGGTACGAAGTATCAGTGGCTTGATAAGGAAGCTATTGCTGCTCATGGTGAGAAACCTTATGAAGGATCCAGTACACAAGATGTCAGTTCTCCAGATAGTGCGGTGTCTTCTTCAGCTGAAAGAAGTGGATGTGGTGAGTCAGGTAGCAGTACCGATGGAACGGGAACTGTCCCTTCAGATGCGACTGCGTGGGGGTATAAACCAGAAGACTTACCAGATAGCTTGAAACCATTCATTATTGATCCTAAGAGCTTAGGCATGGATTATGCCAAGTCTACAGGATGGTATAATCCTGGAAGTGACGAGTATGCTGGACAATGTGTGAATCTTACAATTAGCATGGGAAATCACTTATGGGGTCATTCTGGCTCAGTACAGGGAGATGGGAAAGATCAAGCGGCGGCATGGGCTGCAATATTTGGAAATTCGGTTAAGACTACACCCAAAAGAGGCGCTATTTTTTCTTCACAGGTAGGAGGCGGAGGATATGGTCATACTGGAATTGTATGTCATGTTTTCGAGAATGGCTCTATATTATTTGTAGAACAAAATACACCTCTGAGTGGTTGGGATCAGTTCAAAACTCCATATACATGGAATTATCGTATTTGGACTAAATCACAACAACAAGAACAGGTAATCTCTTTTGCTTATCCAGATGACAGAGAAGCTAAATTAAGTTCAAATTAAAAGGGGGATATAAGATGATTGATTGGATAAAGGAGAATATGGTTGTATCGATTGTAGTAGGTATTCTATTGATTTTGGCAGGAATAGGGATTGTATCGAGTTTCAGGCCATCTCAACAAACTAAAATAGAAGAAACGGCTCAGATGAGTTCTTCAGGAACCGCTCAAAACGAACCGTCTTCCAGAGAGGAAACAGCAGACGAGAAGAATTATCGGACAGCTAAGTTAAAACTAGAACGCCCCTATGCAGAGGCAAGCTCAGAAGACAAAAAAGAAGTGTTAAAAGCCTTTGAAGAAGCAGTAGCAGATATAAAAAAGACGAAGTTTCTGCCAAATGTCAAGGGAACAATCGAAAATCATTTATCTATGACACAGAATGCGATGGTTCAAACTTTTGCGATGGCTCTTCTGACGAATCAGTATGATTTTCAACCTAAACAATTGGAAGTGATGCCAACTGAATCAGATGACGTGATTCAATTTTTAGTTGTTCTAACTAAAAATGGAGAAGAGAACAGCTATTTCGTTGGAAATTTCAATACTACGGTTCAACAAATCCAGCTAAAAGCCTATGTTGGTGGGAATATAGGTGGTACATACGGATAACAAGTTGCACAAAAAGTTATATAACTTTTTGTGCTTTTATATTGACAAACAAAGTTGTTTTAGTTATAATTAAGTATATAAAAAGTTATATAACAAAATATACAATTATCCAAGGAGGGAATCATGAAGATTCAGACTACAAATTTAGGAAAAGGTGGCGGTGGTAAGACTACAGATACCTTTAATGAAGGGGATTGGTTGGCACGTGTTAAGGGGCTTAGAACACTACTCATTGATGGAGCTTGGGAATGTAATTTGACAAGAACATTTGATGTAAAATGTGAGAAAACCGTCTATGATATATTTACGACTGGAGAGTATGAGATTGTTCCAATATCAGAAAATCTCAGTTTGATTTGTGGTGATGAGCGTTTGACAGATGAGCAGTTAGATCTTGCTAGTCGAAACAACAAGTATCTCCAGTTGTTTATGTGGTTTAGCGAACATTACGAAGAGTTAGAAGCACAATTTGATGTCATTCTGATTGATACGCACAATGATGAGAGTTTAGTTACAGCAAATTTTATAGCTGTATCAGATATTGTCTTGGCTGTTTCTGATGCCTCTCTTAATGGTTTTCGTGCCTGGTTATCTTTGAAAAATTTTGTAGACTTCATTAAGAGCGAAGCTATCGAAGTTATTACTAAGAAAAGCTATGTTAAAGCAGAACCTTATCTTATTGGAAATAAGATTAAGTACGTTGGAAACAATGTAACAGACACCTGTAAACAATTTTTAGAAGTTGTTGAAGAAGATCAGGCTTACTTGGGATCTATCCAGGAGAAAGAGCTCATGGCCAAGAGTCTTGTGATCAGTCAGAGTGTCTTTGAGCAGCATGAAGAGATGACAGCTAACCAACAAGAGACACATCAAAAGTTTTATGATAATATAAACTACGTATATGAAAATATTTTGAGTGTGTTAGAAGGAGAGGTAGCATGACAGAGAATCGATTCGCACAAGTAAAACAAACATTCCAAAGTACACCAAAGAGAGAAAAGACTCCTTCGTCTAGGAAACAAAATCAGGAGGCTAGAAAGTCTCCTGAAAGCTACAATAAAAAGCAACGTTTCCCTTTCTCTCTCCATCATAATGTTCGATACGATATGTTAGATGCTTTAGTAGAGCATCATGGTGAAAAATCAGCTTCATCTTATCTTGAGAATCTGATTATAAGAGAATGGGAAAAGATGGAGCGAAAGAAAAAATAGAGTTCCATAAGAAAGGAAATGTCTCATGGTTTATACAGGAATGCCGTATTCTAGTTGGAAAAGACAGTCGCGAACTATTGAAGAACTGGAGCATATTTTTTTGGAAAAAGAGGGAATGAAGCGAGAAAGAGAAAATGAGTTCATCCAGGAATGTATAGAGCGAGATCTAGAATTTGCAAAGAAACACTATCAGACAACTGGAAATATTACTTATAGTATTCCTGTTAATGATTTGCCAAAGGATTTTAATAATCTTGAAGTAAATCTTGAAGTAAATCTGTATAACCTCATTCATTATGTTTATTCTGATGATGAACTTAGATTTTTTTATAAGACATCTAAAATCAGTTTCATCTCAAATTTAACGGATGTTCTTAATATCTCTGAAGATATTGCATTACAGATCCATTCTTTATTGTCGGACGAAGACTATATTATAAAATCACTTCATGAAAGTTGGTTTAGATTATGTGAAGTCAATGAGAGAAACAGACTACTCAATAGTAAATATGGTTCTTATGATCCCTTTTATAAGACGGTTAGCAATTCCCTATTGGCGAAAATTGAAAAGTTAAAATCGAAGAGTAACTTTATAAGAAACTGGAGGAATAATCGTTTTTGGAAAAAGAAAGGATTATCTCGCGAAAGTATTTCAAAATTGTACTCACTTGTAAGTTTTTTCTACCTGGAACATGATTGGGATAGGATTGCTTATCAAAAATTATTTTGTTTCCAGGTACGAGGAGATAATAAATTTTAAAATATTACTGATGAAGTAGGAGGAATCTATGATGATTTTCATTGATATTAAAAGACTTGTTCAGCTGTTCTTTATTTTTATCGGAGCTATAGCAATCTATGTTTTCTATAAAACATTTGGACTTAGTATGGTGTTTATAATTGTTTTAGGGTTGGCCGTTTTAAAATTCGCTCCAGCTTTCCTTCCAGTTGTATTATTACTGTATTTGGGACTTCACTTTACAGGTGGTTTTTCCTTTATTGCAGATGGAATTGTGACGGTTTTATGGAGTATTATTTTGATTCCTATGGGGATAGCTACTATTGAAATGAGCAAATCCTATTTTAGTAAGAAAGAGAAACCCTGGTATGACAAATAAGAGTTTATCTGAAAAGATAGGCTCTTTTTTTGTCAGAATAAAGGATTATTTGAACATTCAGGTCAAAATTTATTAAAATAAGCGTAATTTTAATAAGGGAGGATTCTGAATGGCTTTCTTTGATGAGAGAGAACTAAAAAATCAATTGCTGTTCCAAAATGCAAAAGAATTTTATAAATTTGTTTCTAAGTATGATGAGGAGATGATTCCAGTCATGAAAGCAAAGGGCTATACCTGTATTCATTCTATGGAGCGAACTGTCGCCTTCACATTTGGAGAGTTTACTTTCAGAAGAAGACGTTGGAAAAAGGGAAATCATTGGGTTATTCCAGTAGATGAAAAGTTAGGACTTCAGAAGAACGTCCGCTTCTCCTGGGAATTTATGTATCAGGTTGCTAAATTATCTACTTTAATGCCATATGATAAAGTAACTCAGGTGATCCAATTGACTTATCACATCTCTATCACAAAGCCAATTGTAGTAAAAGCTGTAAAAATTTGTGAGAAGTTATTGGAGGAGAGAGAAGGCTATCGATATTATGAAGAGAATAAAGAAGTTCGCAAAAGAAAAGCTCAGGTTATTTATATTGAGGGTGATGGTGTGATGGTTAAAGCACGTGACACACAGAAGGATAATAAACATTATGATTTATCTCATTTTGTAGTCCATACGGGAAGCCAGAAAGTTGGCAGCAATCGATTTGAACTCCAGGACAAAAAAGAATTTATTGGCCTTGATAATCGCTTAGTGAGGGAGCAGGTGATCGATTATCTGTTCAATAATTACGAAATTACGAATCAGACTTTATTGATCACGAATTCTGATGGAGGTCATGGATATACACCCTATGTTTTCAAAGAGATTGCGAAGGTTCTGCGAATTAAACGCCACGAACATTTCTGGGATGAGTACCATGTAAATAAGGAGTTGAAGAATTATCTAAAATTTTACTCTGAGGATCTATTAGAGAGAGCTTTCCAGGCGATTAAGCAACATGATAAGCAGTTAATGAGAACTGTCCTAGATACGACCGAAAGTTATATCGAGACAGAAGAAGAACAAGAGTTATTTGAGAAGTTCAAAAGTAAAATATTGAGAAATTTCCAATACACTAAACCAGCCGAACAGAGAGGATTCAGTCATGCAGGAATCGGGATAATGGAGAGTCAGCATCGTAAGGTCACTTATAGAATGAAAAAAAGAGGAATGTATTGGACTCTTGCTGGAGCTGAAACGATGAGTCGGATAATTGTTTTGAATTATGAGGATTCCTTGAGAGAATTATTCTTTGGCAACTGGAGAGAGGATTATGAAAAATTTATTTCTTTGGAGGAAGTTTCTGCTTATACCATTAAAAAGAGAATGAGTAAAACGGATAAAGAAAATACATCTAGATATCAATGTTACCCTGATAGTAAAAGATTATCCTACTTCCGAAAACAATAGAAGTACATAATAAAGTATATAAAAAGTTATATAACAATAACCTTTATAAAAAAAGGTCTTTTTGTGCTACAATCAAGCATAAAATACTTGCGCGGTGTGTAAAAATGTGTTATAATTTACTTAAATTAATCGAATAAAAAAGACGAAAAGTGCGCTAACACTTCTCGCCTTACCGAGTAAGAACTCGTCCTTCTTACTCAGTCTTCATCTAATGATACAGGATAAAGTCCATTCTGTCAAGACTGAGCAAGAAAAATGTTCAGTCTTTTTTGCACTCCTCGGTCAAAGTTCTCCTTTCATATTACAAGAAATGGGCTTTCTAAAAAATTCTACCACATACATTTTTGTTCCGCTGCTTTTTTTATACCCTTAAAAATGATATACTGAA